>JACCDP011285064.1_pt1 | contig 13246 bp, 6 predicted proteins | sample 7445841 | NCBI WGS metagenome assembly JACCDP01 (sample SAMN15323441, study PRJNA562643) | freshwater metagenome | isolation source: river surface water | place: USA:Blue River Watershed | collected 2017-08-17
ATTTTCATCAGTGTACAATCTTCTATCGGATCCTTTTGGTTTTTTACCAGTTCCAACTTTTGGATCAGACTCAGATAAAACTTCATTTAAAATGTCTGTTAAACTAATCATTTGGTCAAATCTTCCAATTTACTTTGCATAGTCATACCACGAATCACTTCGGGCGTACCACCATTGTCTCTATTAAAATAACGTTTATAATTACTTAAAGCAACATCTAACTTTGCTTTATCGATTGGTTCTTTTGATATAATATCTTTAACCATCTTTAAATTATTAACTACCAAAACATTTGTGTCATTAATTACTTCATCAATTAACTTTAAAAGAGATGGATCTAATGCTTCTTTAACTTGTGGGTTGGTTAAATCCTCAACGATTCGTGTTAATAATATCATAATATATAAATATACACATCAAACAAAAAACCCCGCTTATTTCTAAGCGGGGTTCATTATTACGTTTAACTCAACTTATGCGTTGAAACTAGCACCTGTTGGTAGAATGTTGAAGTCAAGTATGATGAATTCAGCAGTTCTAGTTGGTTGGATATAGATTTGACCATATAGAATATTACGATCAATCAAGTCAGGAGTATTGTTTTCAGCATCCATCTTAACTTGGAATGCGTAGATACCGTTACGTTGTTGTACAGATTCCAAATATGGATTTACGATACTCAAGAAACGATTGCGTGTGGAAGCAACATTTTGTTCAAATACCAAGTAGTTGCTTGAACTTGCGATAAACTTCTTCAAGTTGATCAACAAGCGGCGAACATTGATACGATCCAAAGCACTTGGAGCAATTTGTAGAGTCTTTTGACCCCACACACAAATACCTTGACCAGGGAATGCTGCGATTGGATTTACACGACCTTCATAGAGAGTATCACGTTCGCCGTGAGTTACTCTATCGAGAACTTGTACAGCTGTTGGAATACCACCGCGGTTTAGACCAGCTGGTGCGTACCATTCAGCAGCAGCATTATCGTTAGCAGCATAAACTGCTGGTAACACAACTGAAGGTGGAACACTGATAATCTTGTTGGTATTAGTATCCAAGATCTTCACCCATGGGTAGTAAGTAGCAACATAATTACTATCGATATCAGCGACACTGTTGATAGCAGCATCAATCAATCCTACGGTTTGGTTACTTGCTGGAAATACTACGTTGTCCATGATGTAGAAACAATCTTGACGAGTACCACACATATCAATTACCAATTCGGTAACATAACTGTGTTGTTCACGGAAGATACCTGGAGTTACTATCAAGTTGATATCAAACTCATCAGCATTACTTAGAGCAGCAATACATTGTTTGTATGCGATACTACCTGGGCTGTTGATATTTGTACAATCTAGACCTTGTGTATTACCAGCGGTAATGTTACTGCCTACATTGATAGGAATTGCTGGCCACTGACCTTCAAATCCACCTTGGAATCCAACTACGAATTTACGTAGTTTTACATAAGTAGATTCATTTACAGCATCATATGTACTTGGAATACTACCACTCAAGCTTGGAGATAATAGAGATCCGGTACTTGCTGATACGCCTTGAGCGTAATACTTAGCAGTAGTTGTTCCCCAAACTTTATCTTCAAGATCAAAGTCGATATTCAAACCATTACTATCAGCACTTCCAAAATATGGAAGTGGGTTGAAGTATTGTTTTGTGTTATTATCTACACCAACTCCAAAAGAAGAGGTTGGATATAGAGATTGAATTTCTGAATCTGAACCTGGAACTGCACCAAATACTGTTCCAGATGGATATTTGCCTGGTGCTAATCCATAGATACTAGCTTTGCTGTACTGTACATATGGTATGTAAATACTAGCTGTACTATCGATTGGAGTAGTATAAGATTCGAATCCGTATGGTACACATGCAACTGGATAAGCTACATCTGCCATTTCGATTCTAATATATCTGCTCAAATTGGCATAAGTACCATATTGAATAATCTTACCTGCGTAAGTAATATAAGCGTATCTATCTCCAATTCTACGTGCAATGAAGTTTGCACTGTCTGGATCAAGATTCAAGTTTTGGAAGATTTCCAAATACTTAGGTTTCTTATCGGTATCACTATAAGCACGAACGCCTAGTGTGAATGATCCCCAATCACTGCCTGGTACTGTACCTGCCAACTTAACATTGCTAATTTCAATCTTATACTTACGGTTGCTTAGTGTACCATCACTCAAAGTGTGAGCTTTGAACAATTGGAACTTAGTTGGTACAGCGGCTTCATTTGCGCTGCCTTTGCATGGAGCGATTTTTTGGCTGTATACCCATGGTGTATAAGCATTGGTAATACCAAATTGACTATCGCCAGCATTTAGATTGGTACTATATTGATCGACGAATTTAAGTGGTTCTCCAACGATTGCACTACCTGATAATGTACTGGTACCAACTTGCAATCTCCAACCAAGAGTACTTGTCTTTTCAGCTACGAATTTCTTGATACTGTCTTCAAACAATACGTAGTTATAAGCAGCTTCTATTTTTTGACCAGCAATTTGTTTATCTGGATTTCCAACAGTTGGATCCATTCCAAATACATCTTTAATGTAATTATTATCATTTTCATTCAAACTGAAGTCATAATAACCATATGTACCTGAACTTGTACTACCATCTGGATTTGAGAAGTTGTATCTCAATGCCAAATTGTAAACATTTTCATTAGGATTTACAACATTCTTATATGGGAATACACTGCTTGTCAATTGTGATAATGTAGTGCCATTAAATCCGTAAACTTCATAATCACTGCTAAATTGTGTAGAAGCATTTTGGGTATTTGCTAATACTGACAATATCATTTTTTGACGACCGGTAATATTTGGATTACATGGATCGATACCTTGATTGTTATCATCTGCAGTAAATGATCCATTATATTTACCGAATGCACCGCTAATTGCACCATTTAATTCGGCGCCAGAATTACAAGCTCCGGTTACTCTCACAGAAGCAAAACTGCCACTTCTTAAATTTACGGTACCTGTGGAATCATAATTGAAGAATGTGTTGTTTATAGTTAATTGTTCATTAAAATACGAAGAACTAAACAAGTAATTTGTTGTAGTACTTTCAGCAAATGCTGTGGAAATTGCTGTTTCTGGTTCTACATCTTGTCCCTGTACACTTGAAGTCAAGAAGAAATATGGAACACCTGTTGTGATACCACCTGTTTGAGTTTTTGCAACATTTTTTCTGTTGAACACTACATTAGTTATAGCACCAATTTGTACAGTTTGACCAGAGTAAAGTTGACTGCCACTCAACGTGGTACCGTCTCCTCCATCTACTTGTGCGGGTGTTATTGCAGATGTCGCTGATATATCGCCAAATTGTACAGTAATATCTCCGTTTAATACTAATCTAGAAATGTCATAACGAGATTGTATCTTCACAGAAGAACTTAATGTACTATCTGGTAGTCCAGTTGAATTTTCACCAATGCTTGCTGTATAAAAATTCTGTGATTGGTTGGTGGAATATTTAGAGAACACCAATCCATAGATTATATCAGAACCATTTAACACGTATGAATTTGTTAAATAATTCAAATATGAAGGAGAAGCAATTGGGCCACGATTTATACTTCCACTTCCTTTATCATTCCACGCACTATCAAATGTCAATACATATGAATTCGTTGATGGTACTGAACCGGATCGAATAGATAAACTACCACTAATACGAGATTTTTCATAATCAAACGCTGCTAATGTATAACCTGATGTTTTTCCAACGGTTTTGCCGTTACTAGTAACTGATGTATTAAATCTATTAGCAAGTTGACGAGTTGTAATTTGAAACAATTTACCTTTACTAGCAGATGCGTATAGTAAATTATTTAAAGTAGATGCGTTAGGTACAGTACCCAGTGATGTTATAAAAGAATTAATACTAGATGATGCAATGCTTCCTGTAAGTTTACTGAATTTTAAAGATGCTGTCATGAATCCAGCAGGCTTGTTACCAGCCAAAGTAGTTGAACCTGTTATATTCCAAACAGAACTACTTTGTTGATAGTTAAATGTAGCTGTATAATTGGCATCATCGAAACTTATATAAGAATCATTTGTAATAGCACCGATGTCACCATTACGATTCCATGTACCTGGTTGAGCATAAACAATCAATGGATTCTTCTGCCAGTAACCAGTAAGACCACCTACACGAACTACGGTAACGATGCCTTGTTGTTGTAGATATTCTTTAGCGGTATATGGTCCGTAGTATACTCCATCAGCTACACCGAATGTACTTTCCAATGTAGAAACATCAGAAATTGTTGCTGGGAAGAATGCTGGACCGTCAGCAAATGGAGCAACTATGGCTCCACCTATGTTTGCGACCCCTTGGGCTAGTGCCGAAAGGTCATTTTCACGGGTAAAAACTCCCGGACTTACTATATTTTGTGTTGGTGCGAATGTTCCACCTTCTTGTATTGGCATAATTTTAATATCCTTTCAAAAGTTATATTTAATCTATAAATATAACCAAAAAATTCGAAGATGAAACTATTTATTATATCTTTTATTATTTTATTATAATTCTCGTATAACTCGGTCGATTTGTTCTTTTACCATATCAAATGTAATCTTTTTGCTGCATTCAAAGTCTTTTTGTCTTGGGCAGTACATCCAACCACTTAATATGCCGTCTTTGTTATTTATGGACGGATCGTTTAAACATCCATGACATACATTTTTATTAATAACTCTATAACAATTGCTTGTAAATTCATTATACTCATCTGTACAGCCTGAAATTAATACTACTTTTTTATTCAATGCCCAAGCTAGCCAGCTTAAACCGCTACTTAGTCCTATAAAGAAGGAACAATTTTTTAACTGTTCCATTCTATATTCTATTGGATAGTTGCCTGTTTCGTTAAATGCTTTCTTAGGAATCGTATTCCATTTTTCTTTAGAGCCAAATACTTCATCTTTATCTATGACATAAACATCGTACCCCATTGATTTTAAATACTTGACTACCGAATCCCAACCAGCTGAATTATTCCAGTACTTTAATTGAGCAGTTGAATGTGTACCTATGCAAACGTATTTTTTCTTTTTATTAAACTTGTGTATATTTGATTGTTTTATGGTCGGTACAATTTCTCTGTATTCTATACCCAATTGATCACAAGCTAACTTCTGAATAGGTACATTTTTAAAATGGAAATAAATTTCAAAATATTTATCATACTTTATTTCCATTTTGGGTTCAATAAAATAAACATTTGAGTTATTAGATTTTAAAATACTGTACCATTTTGTTTTCACATATACGGTTCCACCGTATATTCGTTGATACTCATCTGCATACGGAGAAAAAGCGATGCTATCGCCCAATGCATCTGTACAAAAATTAATTACTGTATTCATTTATTAATATCTAAAATACATTTGTCAATTTGTTCTTTAACCATTTCAAATGATATCATTGCGGAACATTCAAAATCTTTATTTCTAGGACACCAATCCCATTTTTTAGCATCAAATTTAAAATTAGTATCATTCCAACAACTATTACATACATTTTTATTATGTACTCTGTATGGTGTAGAAAACTCAGATTTAGGATCTGAAAAACCAGAGATTAAAATCACAGGTTTATCTACCATCCATGCTAACCAAGACAGACCTGATCCCAATCCTATAAAAAATTCACAGAAATGGAGATCATTTATACGGTCGATCAGTGGTAATTCTCCTGTTTTATCTATTGTGCCAATGGGAATTGTGTTTTGATAATTACCATTTCCTATGTTATTTCCTTTATCAATTGAAACTACGTCGTATCCCAGTGAATTTAAATAATCAACTACTTTATTCCAGCCATCTTTATTATTCCAAAATTTTGCTTGAGCGGTTGACAGTGATCCGATACAAACATATTTTTTGTTAAAATTATTTTTCAACTGAGGTGGTTTTGTGAATTTAGGTTTTGTTTCTACAAAATCGATTCCTAATATGTCTGAGGACATTTGTTGTAAACTTCTAGTTCTCCAATCAACCGGACTCGATGATCTATCGTCTACATCAAAACATCCTAGTTTATATAAAGCATGATATTCTTCATTTGAATTGTGATTATAATCTAAAAAGTTTATATTTGGATAGTCTGACTGGAATAACTCTTTTAATGGAGAATAAAAATCTACTATACACTTGTGTTTTTTCTGAAATAAATCAACGATTGGAAACCAGGCAATACAATCTCCCAAAGCACCTGATTCATTTACGATTTTTACTCTTTTGCCTTTTAGATTTAAATTATAAATCGTACAAACACGTGACTCTAAATCTGTTAACTCTACTCTCCAATCAACATAATACTTTATACCTGGTTTAGCCCACATGTTATTTGAAACTGTAGTCTCGTATACTACGTTGTTTTTTTCATTATCGATAAATTTTAATTCGTATTTTTTTGATTCCGATCCAATTATCTCGACTTTACATCCTTCTTTATAATCTAAAGTTACTTTATTCGTGTTCTTTCTAGGAGGAAAGTATTTTATAGAAGTATCATTATAAATTTTTAAAAGTTGATCTCTCATAGACATTTTTTCATTATAACCGATTATTAATTTATTTTCAACAATTTTATTCCAATCTTTTTCTATAGCAGTCTTCAATGATCTATTTCTAAATTCATCGTAATTATCGATTACATGATTAATTCCGTTTACCACATCGTCTACATCACGTGTTATTTTATACAATCCATCTAATATATTGTTTTCTTCAAAAGTGCCCACAATTGGTAATCCACATGACATCGCTTCTAATAAAGTCAAATTAGGATGACCGGCTTCGGAAACAGATGGATGTAAAAAAATTGTATGACTTTTATAAACGTCTATTAATTCCGATTCTGTTAGATTGTACAATATTGTTAGTTTATCGTAATCCGTATAATAACTATCGAAAAAATTTTTATTATTAAAAGGACCAGCTATGGTAATAGGTAAGTTAAGTTTTTTTGCTGCTTCTATAGCATAAGAAAAACCTTTTCGATCTTCGGCTTGATTGTGAATGAATCCATTGTTAGCTACACACAAAAGTCTATGTCCTGAAAACTTACTATTAGATGGAGTAAATATTGACGTATTAACTCCGTGACTTAGATATTCTACATTAGGCAGATCAAAATAATCCACTAAATATTTGGCCGGTACAAATGTTTTTATGGAGTGTTGTGCAACAAATCTATTATTTTTATATACGGATGAATCTTTTCCGTAAATGTAAGCATGATGATCGTGGAAAGAAAAATAATAGGGAATCTTTCGGTTATAACATTCTAGTGCTAAATTAGCTAAATGCACATGTACGATATCGTATTTTTTAGGATTTATATCATTTAAATATAACACATCACATTTATGTCCCAATTTTTCTAAACAACATTTGTATTCCCATATTATTTTTTCAACAGCTCCCCATCCATTTGGCGGAATAGGGTGTATGCCTGTATGTACTTGTACAATATTCATATTAATTTAGTTCTATTTTTGAAACCGAATATTCGTCTGTAGATTCATCTAAAATTAGATACGTATCATCAGTAGATGATATCACTTTATATTTTTTATGGAAGTTTTTTTCTCCACATTTTATTGAAATTGAATCAATTGTACTTGGATTTTCTAAATAATGGTTATTGAAACAATCCATGCCGCCTGAATCCATATAAAGTGTATATATACCCCCGTTTTTGTAAACTATAAAAAATTCAACAGTAACACCTTTTTCGTTTGAAAAATTTCTACACATTAACGCTATTTTATTTTGTAGTACTCCATTTTTAAAAACATATCCTACGTCGGTCAATAATCCATTGACCAGACTAAAACAATTTTGATGTACGTTGAATTGTGTATCACCATATAATAACTGAATGTCCGATGTATTATGATAATTTATAGTTAAAGAATTTAAATTTTTATAATATTCAATCATTAAATATATAAATGTCTCAAGCATTGTGCTTTTGTTGCATATACCTAAATTACATAATTCTTTTTTAAAATCAAATTCGTTTTTTATTTGACCAAACACACTTAAGAATTTATCGCAATCATATAACATTAAATGTACGGAAATATCTGTATAATAAGAATATATGTTTCGAATCAAATCAAAATCATATTTATATTTTTTAAGATCACTTATTACTTTTTTCACATTATTAATAGAATTTTCGCCGAATAAATCATCGAATTCTATTCTCATAATATATTTAAAATTATTCAATTTAGCAATTTCTGCTCCTTTTATCATAGAGCGTAATACAGCTAATCCATGTTTTTGAACTTCTTTAACGCCTAGATACAACGAAACGTCGGTGAGTTTTGTATAATGATACATTACTTCTATATCAGTATATTTTTCGTTTAAAAGTTGATTCTCTTTATCATGATAAAATATATCAATTATATCATAAAATTTTTCTGGGAGTATTTTTGGAGAGGTAATTAAAATTTTAAATCCTTTCTGTTTTAAAAATTTAATATTATTATATGCAATTTCTTCTAAATACGACTTAGTGAGAAATAAATGTATATGAATAATAATATCATTGAGATCTTCTGTGTTTTTAATAATTAACTCACTTGTTTTTAAATTTTTATCAGAAACTTGTTGGTGTGTTAAAGAAGTAATTCTTCCAACGTTTGTTATTCTATACACACCTGCCCATCTGTCACGTTCACATTTAGCTTTTCCATATTTTAATATCTCCGAGTTAATCGCCCAATCTTCATGGAGAGAATCATTTATCCAATCACGTATTAAATTTTTATAATTTCTAAAAACACGAGCGAAAGTTATATAATTAACTTCACATAAATCTTGTCGAGTCACATCATCTTTTAGACCACATAAAAAAACAGAATCTTCTGGTGTTAATTTTCCATCTGACTGTAAATATTTATATCCAGAACAATACATTACATATTCTTTATTTTGATCTAAAAAATTGACTGCTCTTTGAAGATAATTGTCATCGGTTAAATAGTCATCTCCGTCTAGACTAAAAATATATTCGCCGACAGCTTCATCAAACAAATACTTTAAATTTTTAGTTATCCCACAATTTATATCAGATTGTATTATTTTTATATTTGGAATATTTGAGTAAAATTGTTTTAATATTTCAAACGTTTTATCTTTAGATTGATCATCTCGAATTAATATTTCAAAATCAAAATTAATTTTTTGATTTAAAACAGAATCTACACATGTCGTGATATATTTCTCAAAATTATGACACGGTATTACAATAGTTAATTTCATATTATTTATTCTCATAAACAAATAAAACATCATCGAATCTATTTTTAATGTGTCTTAAGTCAATCAATTTGGAATTTGGTGTTTTTTCGGCAAGATTTAAAAAATAATCATAAGCCTCTGGCGTAATATCTTCAATAATTAAAATTCCACCTGGATTAAGTCTATTTTTAAATAACTCCCATGATTTTATTTGATGTTTTAAATGGTGACTTCCATCGTCTATAACAACATCAAACATAATTGGACTCAAAATAGATGGTGTGCAACTTTCTATATCTTTCCATATTATGATCATGTTTTCTTCAGAGACGAGATCTTTATGGGTTAATTCAGAAAAACTTATGTCTATACAGTATATATTTGATTTTCTTGTAAAATATTTTTGCCATAGCAGTAAACTGCCACCATTTCCGATTCCAATTTCTAATAAATTGATATCTTTGTTTATAAATTTAGAAAATAAATTGTCATATGTATCTAGATATGAATGTAACCAAAGTTTATCCGTGTGGAAATTGTTAATATTTTGAAGTTCAGTCAGTGTGGGCGAATTTAGTTTAACATGTTTACATGCGTAAAGAAAACTGCAGCTTTTAAAAATATTATCTCCAAATTTAATAGAATATCCTTTTTCCTCCAATTTTTCACTTAACTTTTTTACTCCGGTATACTTGTCCATTGATTCTACATCGTGATATTCTATTATAAAACTATTTACTTTGTCAAAAATCTCATCGTCCATATGTTCAACAAGATCATATTCCATACCTTCAATGTCGATTTTTATTAAATCTACAACGTCAATATTATTTTTTTCTAAAATTTGTTTTAATGTTATAGAATCAACATCATAAAAATCAGAAGTATTTCTCTTAGCTGAACTTACTAATGTATTATTAAGATCAAGATATAATCTCAACTTATCATTATTTGTTGATACGGCTAAATTATTCAATGAAACTGAACCATTATTTTTGTAATTTTTCGACAAACATTCAAATGCTAACTTGTTTGGTTCAAAACAAAAAACTCTTTTTGCATTTTTATGCAACATATATTTTGTGAATAAGCCAACGTTAGCGCCTATATCTATTACAACGTTTAAATTGTCCAAATTCAAACTGCTATAAATACCATCTACGAAGAACTCTTTATAGTTCATATAAATCGGTTCTTCATTGGTAAAATCTACAATTGGCTTATTTACTTTTATGTCTCTATACTTTATGGTTTGTTCAAATATAATTTTGTTATTTGAAAAAATCTGAACTAAATATCCTCCAAATGTAGGGTCGTTAGCAAAGTTAGTAACATGAGTTGGTAATGGTACCATCCAACACGTACTGTGTGGGTTAAAAACTTTAAATTTTGAAGAAAAAATACATGCTTTAGAATCCATGTCTTTAATCGACATTAATACGTTTTCTAATTCAACGCCGCCTTGATAATCTATAGTTAATTTGTTTTCTGAATCATTTGTTGTGATTTTAAACAACGTTGATGTTATCGGTAAAAATGATTTAATTATTTCCAAATTCTCGTGTTCGTTTTGTTTTAGCCAAGTAATATTTTTGTATTTATCATACATGCCACAGTATACTGGTAAATTATACAATAAAAGTGGCAAATCCCACCCAATAGCTTCTCTAATCACCAGTGGACTCGTTTCTTTGTCATTAGCTGTACCTCTAGACGCAAACAAAAAAACATCCATGGCATTATAAAACGTATCTACATCTCTACGTTCGCCCCACCACTTACAATTGGATGGAAATTCATTCATTATTGGCTCCCAATACCATTTAAAATTATCAGCTTGATTTCCTACAAAATGAAATTGCACTGGATAATCAATTAATTGTTTAGCATAACGAATAATTTCAGCTTGATTTTTTCTGGAAGTGAATAGTCCAACATTCAAAAAATGAATTTTATTTGGATCCAAACCCAAATCATTTAATGACTTAGTTCTATCTGTCTTAGTTTTATATTCAATTGGGTATTCTACTACATCTGATGTAATGCCTAATGGTGACATTAATTGTTTTTGGTATTCACTCACAAAAGCGAATCTATCAGGAATAAACATTTTATTATTAGGATCGAAACTACTATCATGAGATGTTTCTATAATCTTGTACGTTCTATTTTCGTGATATATACGTTTAGCTACTTCAATATCACAGAAATATTCGGGAAGTTCTTCAAAATGTATAATGTCCGGATTTATATTTTTGATATGTTCTATTAAAGTAGACTTGTCTTCATACAGTGTAATCAATTTGGAACCTAATATTTCTTTGATTTGATTTCTCTGTACAACCAAAACGCCACCTGTAACGTCTGTGTATTCTATACAATACACTTCATTTGAGTCATTCAATTCTACGATTTTTTTAAGAAGATATTGAGGACATCCGCCTGTAGATAAATGTGGTGCTATAAATAATATTTTCATAGATTATACTATTTATATACTACTTTGCTAAATCCATTATCTTTTTTTATTTCAATTTGTTCGTCTACCATATCTCGCATCTGATCCAAATGACTAATTACCCAAATAAAATCAAATTGATGTTTTAAATATGAGAACAAAGCGCCCATCTGACCTAAATGATCGCTATCAGCGCAGCCAAATCCTTCATCTATACAAATAATATTTGGTCTTGGTAGATTACTAATATTGATTAATGCTACTCTGATAGCCAAACCACTAACAAACTTCTCCATGCCACTTGCCATTTCTAATGGCCAACGTTTGTCGTCATAAACGATATTAGTCATTATGTTCTTTCCATCAGTTTGTAGAGTGATGGTAAATTCTACAATCTGTTGAAGAATGTTATTAACTTCTTTCTCAATTTCAGGCAAAGTCTTAGTGATAATTTCATATGGAATACCATCACGACTTATAATACTGGTATATAGCTTATAAGCTTCATAAGAATCTTCAAGCTCTTTCACTTTATTAAGTTGATCGGTAGTATTCTTATATTGAAGTTCCAACTTTCCTTTTTCAGTAGAAGCTGAAAACAATCGACCATTGATATTTTTAATATCCAATTCAATTGATTTTATAACATTTTTAACATCGTTTATTTCTTTTAATAATTTAGAGTTATTTTCAATGATGTCTTTGTTCTTATAAAAGATATCAATATTGTCTACAACAGTCTTTAACTTATTCTGACGAGTAATCAGAACATTTTCATCACGCAATATTGAGGTGGACAAAACTTCTCTTGATTTCTCCAATTTAACTTTTTCAGAATTAACACGTTGACATTCTTTGTAACGAAGATCTATATCCCCAAATGATTCTAATTTCTTCTTGATAGAATTGTATTCATCTACCAAAATTTTTCCTTTGTTCTTATCAGATTCAATCTCTTCTTTCGTTTTGATTGCATCTTTTACGAATACGTTATTAGTACAATAAGTACAATTTGGGTCGTATTTATGATCCTCCAGCTTTTTAAGCTTATCAATTTTATTCTTAACAACAACTTTAAGTTTATCTATTTCAGATGATTTTTTAACTTCCTCATCTTTGCAAGACTTATACTGTTCATATTCATCGTCAATGTTCTCACAAGCTTTTAATGATGATGACAAGTTAGTCAGCTGTAATTCTATTTCAGCAAATTTAGTCTTTTTTAGACCAATATCGTCTTGACAAGAAGAAATACTGTTATCAAGATTTACTTTTTCTTCTTCTAATACAGTTATATCAAAATCAAATGATGCAGTTTTTACAATGTCATTAGATAACTCTAATAATTTATTGTTATGTGTTTCCTTTGAAGTTTCATACTCTTTGATTTTATCATTGCACTCTGATATTTTGATGTTATTTGAATCAATACTACCAGATACGTTCTGTAACTCCTCAATTA
>JACCDP010215691.1_pt1 | contig 13245 bp, 13 predicted proteins | sample 7445841 | NCBI WGS metagenome assembly JACCDP01 (sample SAMN15323441, study PRJNA562643) | freshwater metagenome | isolation source: river surface water | place: USA:Blue River Watershed | collected 2017-08-17
CGGGTTGGATGTAACGCAGCTCTATTCCCCTGTCCTCGCACCACTCAGTCATTACCGCACTGCGTAGTTCAGGGCCGTTATCCAGGCGTATGGCTTGCGGTAAGCCGTAGATCTCACCGAGTTGCTCGGTAATCATCCCCTAGGTTAGATTGGGTTGGAAGTAGAGTTTTCTCGATTTGGGGTTCTACATATGAAGAAGTCCAGATTTACAGACAGTCAGATTGCTGAGGCGTTAAAGCGGGTAGAAGCTGGCCTGGCGGTCCCGGAGTTCTGCCGAGAGATGGGCATTAGCTCAGCAACGTTTTACAAGTGGCGGGCCAAGTACGGCGGGATAGACACATCCATGATGGCCAGACTCAAGGAGCTGGAGGTCGAGAACGCCCGGTTAAAGAAGATATACGCCGAGGAACGGCTCAAGGCCGAGATTCTGAACGAGGCTCTAACAAAAAAGTGGTGAGGCCTGAGTTTATCCACTCGCGCAGTCGTGAGATGGTCAGACGGGTATTGACAGAGCGTGGTATCTCGGTTCGGCTGGCCTGCCAGATCTTTACGGCGAGCCAGACCTGCTATCGGTACGAAGCCAAGAAGAACGCCGAGAACGAGAGAATTGCGGATTGGCTGCTCAAGCTCACCGACAACCACCGCAACTGGGGCTTCGGGCTTTGCTACCTGTATCTGCGCAACGTCAAAGGCTTTAAATGGAACCACAAGCGGATTTATCGGATTTACAAGGAGTTGGAGCTGAACCTTTGGATCAAACCCCGTAAGCGTCTCAATCGGGAGAAGCCAGAGCCTTTGGCTGTTCCTGAAGCGATCAATGAAGCCTGGTCGATGGACTTCATGCACGACCAGCTATCGGACGGCAGAAGCTTCAGATTGTTCAATGTCATTGATGACTACAACCGAGAGGCCTTGGGCATAGAGATTGACTTCTCCTTGCCTTCAGAACGAGTAATCCGAGCGTTAAAACAGATCATTGAGTGGCGTGGTAGGCCCAACATTATTCGGTACGATAACGGGCCGGAGAACATCAGCGGCGCAACCCAAACCTGGGCAAGCGAAGCTGGTATTGCCTTCCAGTACATCCAACCAGGAAATCCACAGCAGAACGCGTACGTCGAACGCTTTAACCGAACAGTAAGGTATGAGTGGTTAAGCCAGTACTACTGGGCAGAACTTGATGAGGTCTGAGACTTCGCCACCCGATGGATGTGGTACTACAATCACGATCGTCCAAACATGGCCTTGGGCGGAATCACAACAAAACAGCGGTTGGCCATGGCCGCATGAACTCTACTTCCGATCTCCGTTAAAAAGGGGGAGGATTCCGCCCCACTTCCATAGTCCAATAGAGTGGACTTCCCTCGCTTTAGAGCGCGGCAATATCTTTGTAGCCCACGCATCGTGGACAATATGCGGCGTGTAGGGCTCGTCGAGGCCGCTCGTCCACTCAGTGGAATGCCGTCGCGTAAATCCCGAACAAGGCCTCCTGGCTCGGGCGGGTATGGTGCGATAGGTGCTTACAGTCCTTGCACTGCGCCATGGCGAGCGAAAGATTGTCCGCTCATCCATCCAAATACCCTCCATATTTGCAGCGACTCAGGAGCCGGAAAGCTTCAACGTGTTCATCGCTACGTACAGCTAGCCAGGCAAGTCGGCGACCACCGCAGCATAGACAGATATCGACGGTAACGGCGCCTATCAAGAAATGGCTCCAAACTTACGATCGAGTAATTCTCTGTAACAAAAGCTTCAACTTTGCACGATGTCCGGCGAGCATGATGCGTTTCCAAAATACCCAGCCCCACAGTGTCGCCCCGAAGAGACCGATCAATATCGACACTGTTACCGGGAGCCCACCGCTCACTGCCAATAGAGCCGCTAGGAGCAGAGGCAACCCCGAAAGGAGAGGCGATAGCCACACATCAGACTGCAGACGCCAGAGAGACACACCAAAGTAACCGGCCAATTGGTACATCAACCATCCCCACCCACGCAGCAAATAGGCCGCCGCAACGCCGTAGGCCATTCCCACCACCCCCAACTCAAGGATATCCATCAAAGCCCAGCCGATGGCAACACCGATAACAGCGGTTGCCACCTCTCCTCGGGCAGCGGTATGGTGCTTGTCGACCGAGACTAATACTGCCCGGCCCAGCAAGGCGGGAAGTGCCGCGCAATAGCCGAAGAAGATCACAAGCAGGTTCTGCTGGAACACTTTGACCTGGTGAGCATCAAGCACTTCCCGACCGAGCCAGATGGGTATCACGATTGGTCCGACGAGCCCTATCGCAAAGAAAATGAAGAGCCCGATCGATGCGACATATCGTGATGTCATTAGGTATATTTCCAGTAATGCTGCCTTATTTCTAATTGCATCGAGTTGGCTGGCAACGGGAGATATCAATTGGCTAGCAACTCCCAAAAATGGTCCCAGGCCGACAACCAACATGATCGGCAGAGCAATCAGCGGTAATACATCCAGCCCCAGAGAATATCCAGCCAACATCGCGCTGCCCTGCCGCAGTAAGACGGCTGAGAACGTTATTGCCATGGCAGACAGACTGATGCCAAGCAGATCTATGATTGCGGCCCGCCCGATCGTGGAACGATCCAGCAAAGCAGCCGGTGCCGCCCTGAGAGCGACAACGTACATTCCCGTCGCCGCAAGTAAGCCCGGCACGAAGATCGCCAATGCCAGTGCGACCAGTGCATGCTCCCCAGCGAACATGCATACGACAAGCACGAGCACGATCCGCAGCAGCAGAGCTCGACCATCGACCAGCGCCTGAAGGTCGAACCGGTGCAGGCTGGCCAACACACCGATTGCGCTTCGTAGTGGCAATAATAGTCCGGTCGATATCAATGCAATGACCATCATGGCCTTCGCATCCCAGTGCATGGCTTGGGGAATATCAAAGACGTCTGGAAAAATCAATCCCACGGGTAGCGCGATCAGTATCATCAGCGTACCCATGACTGCCAACATGGCAGTTGCCGACGATGAGTGGCCGGTATAGGCCGCGTAGTCTCTCTTGGCAACATCTCGGGAAAGAAATCGTCCAAGACTTGACGCAAGGCCTAGTTCGAGCAGTTGGAAATGGGTCGCGACCTGCTGGACCAACAGCCAGACTCCCAATCCTTCCAACCCGAAGCGCCGGGATATCAGCGGCACTGTCAACAGCGAGAATAGAAGCACACCACCCTGCAATAACCATACTGCCGCGACATTGATGGATATTTGCCTTAGCCCCGGCACGTGATCGCTAGTCGCCATGCCGAATCACTTTTCCGACCTCGTCGCGGATACGAGCAACGCAGTAGTCGGTCAAACGCCGATAGTCCTCTTGAAGACGTTCTGCCACGGTCATGCTCTCCCGTCCCTCGCTATGACGCCCGGGCTTGCCGAGTAGCACGCTATAGAGGTCTACCGGCACTGCTCCTTTTATATGGGCAGCGAAAAAAAGTTCTAACTCGGCCTCGTTCAACCGGTGCATTTCCATGGCGGCTCTGATGTTATTCGCAAGCTCATGCATCGAGCACACTTGCATGACCATGGACGTCGATAATCGCCGATAGGTTGGGATACCGAAGATGAGCACAGGCTTCCCCATCACAACTGCTTCCAGTCCGGTACTGCCTGAAACTACAGCCACCAGGGATGAATATCGAATTACTGCGTGGGTTGAAATTGATGGGGAAACAAGTCTGACATTCGGGATTTCGAGCAGTTTTCTGTAGTACCCATATGGCCGGAAGCCAAGAGCCCGGGGATGTTCCTTCGCCAGCACAAGCATCCCACAAGGAAGGCTGGCCGCCAGATTTCTAACCAGCTCGATCTGGTTCTGGAATGGCCGTCCGAACACCTGTAGGGAAACCTCAGGTTCAAAATGCAGCGGGTAAAACGCAAAGCGAGGCTGGTCGGCAAGCTGCTCCTGTCGTATGAATTTTTCACGCAAACGAAGTGACGTAAATGCCGCCTTCAGTGGCTGAATCCAGTACGAATGGAGCGCGCTCTGCATTGCGCTTTCGACGTGATTGTCGTTTCTTACCTCCGGATGTAGTTGATTGCGAATATCACGGATGGCTCCTCGACCGAACGCAATCAGGCCTGATATCGGCCGCAACCGCACATGGCTCTTTATCGCGCCTTCGTAGCGAACCCCCTTTTGGCGAATTGATGCCAGATGCTCTCTGGCAACCCGGAGGGAAGCAGCCGGGATGTTCTCCGGATGGTTTAGAAGGGACTCGATATGCGAGGAAATGGCGATAGCGTCATCGTTGAGCGACACATAATTGCCGACCTTGGTTGCCTTGAGTTGCAGATAGGCAATGCCCCTGGTCTTGGCGAACCGGTAGAGAAGATAGTCCCCTAGTGTTGACGTGCCAAAGCCGATGATGACGTCCGGAGAGATTTGATTCAAGAATTCCTCAATGCGCTCAAGGGCAGCCTGCAGGATCCCTACCATTTGCAAGTGCGAAAACCTCGGCCTATAGTCCTGTCGGTACTTGCATTTGCGCCCGAAAAATATCCGTCGGTCGGCCATGATCGCATTCCAGAGGACGGGATCGCCTATGCGCGACTCCCAATCCAGTAATGCATCCCAGTCCGGCTTCCGCTCCAGTCCTTCTACAAATATCTCCCATTCCTTAAGAAGCTGCACCGACGAGTCGGCCAGCATCGGCTCCTTGGGACGGAGCGAATGGAATTCTTGAGAGTCGGCCACATAGGCTGAAATATTGCTCAACCCAAGCGGTCCCTTGAGAAGGTCAGCAAGACGCAGGAAAACTCGCAGGTTGCTGCCCTGTGTAACACCCAGTAAGTTCATTCGGTTCTTTTCGCAATCAGCCCATAGGAGAGAAGATCGTCATGAAGCAGTTCCGCCAGACCCCGTGCCATAGCCAGTTGTTCTGGACGATCGATATCAATCTCCATCTCAGGGCGGGTCAATACAAACCCTCTGATGCTGGACCCGAAAAAGCTGCCGCGATCTATCGTTTGACTGACACGCAAGACATAGAACGACCCCGCATTCACGTATCGTCGACGTTCACTTGCGCGGTTCCTGGGCAAGGGTACATCGGGCAGGAAACGACCCTCCGATATCGTACCGGTCAAGCCCTCGAAAGGCCGCAGTGCAAATACACTGTCGGCTTCTGCGTCGTTCAGAAGAACCTTGATCGCCGCTGCAATATCGCGCGGGCAGCGGAAAGGATGTGTTGGTTGCAATAGGACGAGAAGATCAGGACGCCGTCCTCGGAGGAGTTGCACCTCGTTCAGGGCATGCTCGATTACCCTTTGATTGGTCACATCCGGCGCCGAGAGTACCGCAGGTCTGAGGATCGTCTGCGCACCCAAGCGGCCGGCCGACTCCAATACGGCACTGGATTCGCTACTGACGAATACCTCGGTGATACCTGATGCCTGCATGCCGGCCAGTATTGAGAATGCGAATAACTCCTGGCCGGTCAGACTGATTCTGTTCTTGCCGGGGATTCTCTGGGAGGATAGTTTTGCCGGCACCAGAGCCACCACGTAGGGCTTGCCGGCTTGCGGCAGAGTCACGACCGCACCCAGTCGAATCCCGCATTAACTAGCACTTCGCGAAGACGAGACTTCTCGTCATCCTTCAAGGTACGGTACGTAGGGTTAACTCCTTCTCCACAGATGCCGCGAAGCGAAAGCATGTACTTTTCCTCGGCGCAATATTCACCGTTCTCGGTACGCGGGATTCGCCTTGAAAGGCGAATCAGGTCGAATTGCATCTCCCTGGCATCGTCAAGCCGCCCCGCCTTGTAGGTGCGATAGAGGTCAACAAAGCGTTCCGGATATACAGATGCTTCACTCGTGGTGTGAGCCTCGGCTCCCAGCGCAAGCATCTGGAAGAACTGACCACCACCGGCTCCAACCACATCGAAATCTGGGCTGCGATGCATCATCGCCCCGGTCAGTTCAGAGAGGTTGTAGCCGCCGACTTTTATTCCTCCAACGTTCGGGTGGTCCTTCACTTCGCGGATGATTAGATCGGTAATCAAGCGCCCGCGTTTTGGATTGTGGTACATCCACAAAGGGAACGGAAACTGGTCCGCCAGTGTATTTATCAGGCGTACAAGACGTGCATCACCCATCTTCAAGTCATACGGAAGAACGTGAAGCCCGTGCAAGTCCAGGTCCGCCAATTGCTCGACATAGCCAAGAATATCTCCCATGGCTGTCAGACCGGAGCCAACGATGAGAGGAATACGCCCCCGCGCAGCCGCTGCGGTTTCACGAGCAACGATCAATCGTTCCTTGAGCGACATATTGATGTCCTCGCTGGCGGAGCCCAAAACCCACAGACCACCCACGCCATGGCCCACGAGAAAGTCCACCAAGCGGTGGATGCCCTCCACGTCGGGACTGCCATCCGGATGCATGGGGACCACCTTTACAGGGATCACGCCTTGAAGAAGCTGCTTGTTTGCCATCATTGAACTCCAGTGTGACAGGAACGCGGCCCCGCCGATGTTATTAGCCGGTATTTCTTCGGAATATTGAGAAATAGTTGTAATTCTCTCCTGGCGTGCCACTCATCAATGCCGATGGTTCGAACTCGTAACGCCCCTGCAAATGTTGTTCGAGCGCACGCACGGTGGCATATCTGCCGTCTACCACGATCGTACGTAGCGGGCAGGCATCGGCAATGCGGAATACATCGTCATTGATGGCATCCTTTCGCTTGACGCCGTCGAATCGGAGGGAAGGACCATCAGCGAATACAAGGTCGAAGTCCTCTTGCGCCGCCAGCCCATAACCAACACAAGCCAGATTCTTGAACGTGCCTCGGTTCGCCACACGGCGTCGCATTTCAAAGCGTTTGTCATCCGCCTCTATGCCCGCCAGGTTCATTGCGTTCGCCAGCCACGAGTCGCTTTCGTCAACGGAACAGAGCCTGCCGCCGTACTTACGGATATGCTCGGCGAACACCGTCGTGCTCGAGCCGGATCCCAACTCCAGCATGGAGGCTGGCCTGTCCCGTTCTAGAAGTTGGCGTAAATGAAACAGCTTGTACGGCTGGAAATCATTCTTGAGGCCGCCCGCGGACCTGAACCGCGCTAAGTTTACATCGATCTCAACATAGCCGGCGGCGTTTTGTGCCCTGTGGCGGCGGTGCAGTTGCTGAATTTTTTACTTATTGAACCATCTTTTGATTCTAGCGGGAGGCCACATCATGCTTCTCCCGAAAAATGTGCGACCAGTTTGCTGGCCATGAAGGTTTCAGCTTGATGCATGGAATCATGAGTAGCGCCGCCAATGTGAGGGGTAATCAGGAGCCGATCCGAACTGCGTGCGAACTCTAACAATGGATGATTGAGCAGACAGTCGCCGCCACGCTCCGCTTCTCCCGCCAGCACATCCAGCGCGGCCCCGGCCAGCGAGCCACTGCGCAAGGCCTCCAGCAACGCTGCCTCATCGATCACTTCACCTCGCGAAGTATTCAGCAGCACAGCACCTGCTTTCATCTGGTCGAATTCGCGACGGCCAACTAGCTGATGACTTGACTCCTGATAATTCGGCAGCAGACAAACCACATCGGAGCAGGCAAGTAACTCCGGTAGCCCAAGCATCTCGACATGATCTGCGTGCGCCACCGACTCAATGTCGTGGGCAACAACCCGCATCCGGAACACTCGACCGTATTCGGCGACCATAGTGCCGAGCCGGCCAAAACCGACGATGCCAAGCGTCAGCCCGGAAAGTTGGCGGCCCTTGAAACGATCACGATCCCAGCCGGCGTCGCGGACATGCTGGACCGCCGTCGGGATGTGCCGAACCAAGGCCAGGAGCAATCCCCAAGTATGTTCGGCGGTAGCGGTGACACTGTCCAAAAACGCACGCTCTCCCTTAAGGGAGAGCAAGGCGATATTCCGAGCCCGCGCCGCTGCCACGTCAATATGGTTGAGTCCGGTGGTTGCGCTCACGATCACCCGAAGCGACTGAGCATGGTCGAGCACCTCGGCGTCTATCATGTGCTTGAGTCTAACGATCAGCACCTCGGCCTCGGCGACCTGGGCCAGAAGCTGAGCTCGGGTACACTCTGCTTCCACGACGTCGCCCAGCCTCTCCAGAATGGCTCGCGCCTCGGGAGAATAGCCCTCAGATTCGGCGTTGAGAATCCTCATTTGTGTTCCCCGGGCTTTCTGAATGCCAGCAGAAACGCTTGCCCCATCTGCTCAGAACAGATCCAGCCGTGACGGCCAGTGATGATCTTTCGTATCCAGAGCACGCTTCGGAAGATTTGTGTGAGGACCCATTCAACCGGCTTCGGTAACAGTGAGAACGGGAACTCGGGGCTGTGGCTTAGCATCGGCAAGGAGTACATGCCAAACACCGTCAAGTTCTCGTATTCGAGTCCTGTCATGGCGTCGATGTAACGCCGCGAATCGAGGTCGCTACGATAGATTGTAGCCTTTGGCGGCTTGATGTTGTGCTTGCCTTGGAATACGTGGGCAAAGAATTTAAGAACGCTATTCATCCATTTGAAATAGCGTTGGATGTTATGAGATCGCTCCGGGACGATATAACCGAGGAACCATCCCCCTGGACGCAACACGCGCAGGGACTCAGCGATCGGCTGGCGCACGTCTTCAAAATGTTCCAGAAGGCCAATGCTGTAAGTTAAGTCAAAACTATTGTCGGGGAATGGAAGGTCATTAGCATCACCGGTGACGAACTCAGCCTGGTGGCCATTGGCTACGAAAACCCTCTGTGCAGTATCAATCACTGCGTGCGAATAGTCCAGCAAGGTCACATTCCAACCGTCGGCGGCGAAGTAACTAGACAAGCTGCCGCGACCACAACCGACTTCAAGAGCCTGACCACGTCGCTTCGCTAGTGGCCCCACGAGCTCAGTGAACACTTCCCAGTGAGAACGAAATGCGAGCTGGACCTGGTTTTTCGGCTTGCCCGCCGTCCAGTGGTTGTAGGCTGCTTCCTGACGCTCTCGCCAGTTACGGTCGAATTCATCAGTGCTACCGCTGATCTTTTGTTCTTTGGTCATTGTGGCATTCTTGAGTCAGTAGGTAATTGCCTTTTGTACCGAGAGTGACTCAGTAGCGAGCAGATCAGCAATACGCTTGCCGCTGCACCCATCCCCAAAGAGAGGTTGGCTAGGATAAGGTCCATGTTCAATTTGGCTTTGAATGGCGTTATGGATCTCATCACGATGGTAATTCACATCGACTACGTTATGTCCTCGCTCGCGATTCTGCTGCCGAGTGCCAATATTGACTACCGGCACGCCAAGGAATGCGCCTTCACGTATACCACTTGAGGAGTTGCCAACTAGGCATGCGGCGTTAGCAATGAGGCGCGCATAGTCTTCAACACCAAAGTTGCGAAAGAAATGCAAAGGCAACTCGCGATGGCGCTCACGGAACATGCGTAGTCCCTTCGATATATCGTCAGAACCGGCATCGACGTTGGGCCACAACCAGGCGGTCTGCATATTGATCCGACGCACCGCTTCGAGGGTCTCGTTAATCTGCACCAAGCCGGAACCAAACTCTGTAGTCACCGGGTGCTGGAGTACAACCAGGTAGGGCTTGGCCGGATCGATACTCTGCCCCACACCACCATAGGCATCAAAAAAGTTCGCGGGAAGCGACAGGTTGATCTCAGCAATCGCATCAATGGCCGGGCAGCCCGTATTGAAAACTTTGTGGGGGTCCTCACCCATGCGAATTACGCGCTCACGGGATTTTTCGGTTGCGACAAAATGCAGATGCGAAAGCTTGGTAATTGCATGGCGCACGCTTTCGTCGATCGACCCAGTGACCTCACCCCCCTGGGTATGTGCGACTGGGATATTCATGTATGAGGCCGCCACGGCGGTGGCTAATGTTTCGAATCGATCAGCGACAGTAAGCACGATGTCAGGCCTGAGATTTTCAAACAGGGTCGATAGTTCAATGATACCGAGACCGGTGGACTTGGCCATTGTGGTCGGATTGTCGCCCTCAATAATCGAATAGACTTGAGCGGTTACCCTAAAGCCATCGGCACGAATCACATCGATTACCTTACCAAAACGATATAAGAGTGCCGATGCGCCTACGATTAATTGCAGTTCGAGTGTGGGATGCAAATCAATGGTCTGCAACACTGACTTGATACGCCCGTAGTTAGCGCGACTAGCCACCACAACACATACTTTTCTCACTCCAAATCCTCTAATTTAATCTGCAAATTTTCTTGATAATCTTTTTTGAGCGCTTTCCCCACCACATGCACTAAATGTTTTGCAGGAATCCCCGTGCCTGGTTTTTTCAATGAAATGTCATCAACTGATAGAGCGTGTCCTCTAGGTAAGTCTCGGCGTGTATACAGGCTCTTACCGAAGAGACGACTTAACTCTGCTAGTTGAATGCTCTGCTCGTCTTTATCGATTGGAGAATTAAGAATCGACTCTATAAATCGAACGCCTTGAACTAACTGGCCAAGTTCACTGATAGTGACAGATGAGTTGACATCCGGACCAAAACATTCTTTGGAAAATACTGCATGGATTTCAATCAACTTGGCGCCTAAAGGCACAGCGGCCAAGCTTGGAAAAATGGTTCCGGAATGGTCCGACAGTCCAATAGGGCAATCATATCTAGCCTGAAATTCACCAAGGACGTTCAAGCCTATTTTTTCGGGAGGACATGGATAGGATGTCGTGCACTGGAAAACCGCAAGATCTGCATCCATACTTCGAACGGTCGATACTGCCTCATCAATTTCTACCCAAGAGGACATTCCTGTCGACAATAAAACGGGTTTTCTTGTTTTGGCAATTTTCTCGAGCATCGGTAGGTTGGTTATTTCCCCGGAACCGATCTTCCAGGCGGCCATATCAAGATCCTCTAGGATTTCTACTGCCTCCATCGAGAAAGGGCTCGAAAGAAATATTAACCCCTTGTCCAAAGCATGCGCCGACAAATCGCGCCATTGGGTCCGCGAAAACTCCATCCGCTTCCAATAATCGAAGCGCGTGGCATCCTGCGGAAAACAGTTGACCCTGAATTTCTCATCGGAACTTGATTCGGCATTTGCAATATGCGTTTGGAACTTGATTGCATTGATGCCTGTTTTTGCGGCTGCATCGATATACGCATGGGCAGTACCTAAACTTCCATCATGAGCTTGCGCAATCTCGGCAACAACGAAAACGGGTGCTCCTTCGCCAATAATGCAATTCCCGATTTTAAAATTTTTACTCATAAACTTTTCTTCACTTCAGTGTCGCAGCAGTAAGTGGGTGGGGCGGCACGGCGATAACGCATACACTCTATCAAAGCCGCCACACGCGGCAGCCGTGTTTGGCCAACGCTGCAGGGTCATAGGCGGACTTGACGTCGACGAAGACAACGTTGGGTTTGACTTTTAACAAGAGTTCAGAAAGGGGCATATCTTGATAGTGTTGGTGCGACACGGCGACGACGAGGGCATCGGCTGGGGGCAGGTTTTCCCACGCGGTTAGGTGGATATCGTATTCCTGTTTTGCTTCGACGGGTTCGGCGATGGGGTCATGCACGCTGACGTCGCAACCGTAGTCCTGCAGTTCGCGCACGACATCGGCAGCTTTGCTGTTACGCAGGTCGGAACAGTTTTCTTTGAAGGTGAGACCAAGGACGGTGACTTTGGCGCCTTTGATGCAGTTGCCCGCGTTGATCATCTGCTTGACAGTCTGCTGGGCGATGTATTCGGCCATGCCGTCATTGATGCGCCGGCCAGCCAGAATAACCTGGGGGTGATAACCCAACATCTCGGCCTTATGGGTAAGGTAGTAGGGATCAACGCCAATGCAGTGGCCGCCGACCAACCCAGGGCGAAACGGCAAGAAATTCCACTTGGTGTCGGCCGCTTGCAACACTTCAAGTGTGTCTAAACCCATCTTGTCAAATATGATGGCCAGTTCATTCATTAGGGCGATATTCAGGTCGCGCTGGGTATTCTCGATGACCTTGGCAGCCTCAGCGACCTTGATGCTACTGGCGCGATGCACACCGGCTGTGATGATTGATGCGTAGAGGTCGCCGACGGCCTGAAGGGTGGCATCATCATCGCCGGAGACGACCTTGACGATTTTGGTGATGGTGCGTTCCTTATCACCGGGATTGACCCGCTCTGGGCTGTAGCCGACATGGAAATCCCGTTTCCATTGCAGACCGGATTCCCGTTCGAGTATGGGGATACAGACTTCTTCGGTGGCGCCGGGATAGACGGTGGATTCATAGATCACCGTAGCCCCGGCTTTCATGTGTTTGCCAACGGTGGTGCTGGCACCGATAAGCGGGGATAAATCGGGGATATGGGATTCGTCCACTGGCGTTGGCACGGCGACGACCAGAAAGTCGGCGCTGGTGAGACGACTCGGGTCAGTGGTGACCTCAAGTCTATTTGACCGCAGGGCAGCCTGAAGGTTTTTCGAGCCCACCTCACCCGTGGGGTCGCAATGCTGAAGGTAGCCAGCTACCTTGGCTTCTGAGAGGTCAAAGCCGATTGTCTTGTATTTTTTGCCAAATTCGACGGCCAGCGGCAAGCCAACGTAGCCGAGGCCAATAACGGCAACAACAGAGTCTTTGGAAATTGTCACTTTTTAAGGCCTTGAAGTAGTCGTAGTATCACTCGATAAAGTTGGCGATGACCAGCTCCACCGGGGTAGCGGGCTTGTAATCAAACTACTCTATGAGGTCGTTGACATTGGCGTGGCTATCCGGCACCTCGCCCGGCAGTTGGGGCAGCATCTCCATCTCGACCTTTTTGCCGAGTATCTTTTCGAGTGCGGCGATGTGGTCCATTAGTTCGACCGGACTGTTGTTGCCAATGTTTTAGACCCATCAAGGTCCCACGCTGCTGCCTGGGTGGGGTTGCGCGGCGTTCCGGAAACAACTTCCATGCCTTGTCTTTTGGCTTGGCTCTCTGAATGAACAGGTTGGTCAGGGGCATTTGGGGGTAACTTTTTCTGAGGGGTCTGAGTTACCCCAGATTTCTACCCCCAAGTGATTTTGGATTTCTTCCGACTATACTACCCCCAGATTTCCGATAGGATCAATAAAAAAGACGCTTTTAGGCGGCTTCTTGTTCTTCCTTGAACTTCAAAAAATCACTTAATGGTGGAGCCGGCGGGAATCGAACCCGCGTCCGCAAGTCATCCAAAGACAGTTCTACATACTTAGTCGGTTTATTTAAATTTAACGAAGTGACTTAGCCAACAGACA
>JACCDP010318454.1_pt1 | contig 13245 bp, 25 predicted proteins | sample 7445841 | NCBI WGS metagenome assembly JACCDP01 (sample SAMN15323441, study PRJNA562643) | freshwater metagenome | isolation source: river surface water | place: USA:Blue River Watershed | collected 2017-08-17
GAACCGTATCAAATACCGCAAGGATTATACCGACCTGGATCAGGAAACCATGTATAGTGTTATTGATGATATGTTGATCAACAAGGAACACAAAGATAGCATCGGGGTATTTTTTGAAAAGATCAACATGTGTACTTTCGATTTGTTGGTAAACCTTATCAAAGAGATGAACCTCTTCAATGAGGATGCCCTGACGGCAGGTAGGTATTTGAATCTGAGGTGTGAACCTAAGAAGTATAAGGTTTACGAGGTATATGATGGTAAGGATTATTTATGCCGTGATCTGTTGATGTCAACCGATGCAAAAGATGTTACCATCCATCGTGACGATACCTATTACCTTCCAGAGGAAAACGAAGATGATTATTCGGTGAAGATAAAGCTGGATGATGCAACGGTTATCAAACAGGATGCGAACAATTTCATATTAATATATGAAAACCTGAAATTCAAATTACAACATTTATCTTTTACATCTGTATTTTAATAATGGAACCGTTAAAAATAATCAAAGAATTACATAAGGAATTAGGGATTGAGGGCGCTTTGGATGTTCGGGTAACAATGACAGATAAAGGTATAATTGTTAAATTTGATAATCCCTATTCTAATATGCCGAACACGTTTGATCTAAAGCAAGCGATATTGGATAGCGCACAGCAAAATGTCGAAATTATCAAACTAGACATGGAACATAACGATAAAGATATCGATTTGCAGTGGATTTACACCAAGAGATTAAAATTCTTTAATATGATAATTGAAAGATTATCACCAAAACCAATGATACCTGATGTGGATCACAGAATCCCAGGTGTTGGATGCTAACTATGAAACAGACAATAGGTAGGTATATAAAACTTAACGACGACGATTACCCGTTTAAAATTGAATTTGACGACTTCTATTACTATGAGGCCGTTACAGGGGAACATTTGTTGTTACATACCCTTACAGGTAAAAGATCTATGTCTTTTTATATTACGAGCACATCATTTACCATTCTGGACTTGATTAATATGCGGTTTGGGTTGGATCTTGAGTCCATTAAACTGGAAGGTTATTATTCAGCAACAAAAAATTCTGAGTTTTTTAGGGTGGGGACATCTGGTTCATCTGGTTTTTTGACGGGTTCAATAAGGTTCAATATTTCTTGGGATTGGTTGGTCACCGATATACCAGAAGATAAGAAAGAAACAGTAAAAAATTATGTAAAAAGTCTTTTAAATATAGCTGATACGCCCGATATTGATATAAAAGTTAGTGATGGTATTAATGGTTATGCTCGACCGCCTACCGAGTAACATTGGAGAAAAATATATTTATTTAATTGTTTGGTGGGTTGAGAAATCCACCTTATTTTTGTATCCTAAATTAATCACAATGAAATTTATCTTTCTTATCCTTTTGTACATTGCCTGTTTCATGGGTTATTTTTTTATCCTGTCATTGGTTGGTTTGCTATGGGTGCCTAATTATATTACCATCATATCCAATCTCAATTGGTTCATAGTATATAGTGTCTCGTTGGGATCGTGGTTAGGTGTTGTGTCATGTGTACCTTATTGGTTTAAGTATATCGATAAATAAAAATAATAATAATTAATATGAAAACAGAAGTTGATAACTACAGAGGGTGGGAAATATTCTTTGATACTGATACTGAGAAATTCACCGCATACTCCAACAGCCATGACACTGAAATTGAGAAGGGTTCATACTCTTCTATAAAAAAGGGTATTGACGAGTTCATTAAAGAAAATGAAACATTCAAAACATTTTATGCTGAGCCAACACCTGGGCAGCTTATGTATAACGGTAAAAAGATTAAGGTTATCGGTATACGTAAAGATGGTATTTTTATCTATGAGGATGTGAACGGTAAAAAGCGCCAGTTATCTAAGTACGATGAGTCACGTTTTATGTTGATTAACCCTGAAAATGAAGCTGTTTTGAAGAAATACAACGAAATGAAAACGGAGGCTGATCTTTTGCGTGATGAGGCGAATCGTTATCTTAATCATAATTGTAAGATTAAAACACTTGAAGAATATCGTAAAGAATTATAATATGAAAAAAATAACAGATAAATTATGGGCCTGGTACTTCACCCATGTTATGGGTGTTGAGTTTATACCCGATTCCCCAGAGATCAAAGTAAACAAGCCATACGGTATCTTCATGTTTGAACGTGAGGTAATGTTCGGCACCATGCTGAAAACCGAAAGTGGTAATTATATATTCAATAAATCCACAACAAATGGCTAAGATACTCATTACAACGGGTGGAACCCGTGAACATATCGACCCAGTGCGATATATTACCAACGCATCATCGGGGTTACAAGGTTTTTTGTTAGCGATACATGCGGCTGAGATGGGCCATGATGTTGTATTAATTTCAGCTGGCCACCCTGGAGGTAACCCGTACGTTAATATGAAGATTATTAATGTGGTATCAGCAGATGATATGTACGAAGCAGCCGTTAAAGAATTCCCATCGTGCGATGTTGCTATCTGTGCCGCTGCCGTTGGTGATTATAAGGTTGCTAACATTGCTACAGAAAAGATCAAACGCACTGGCGATAGTGTGATACTTGAACTTATCCCTAACAAGGATATTGCGAAAGAATTGGGTGCTATGAAACAGCCTAACCAAACCTTAGTTGGCTTTGCACTTGAAACAAGCAACGGGTTTGAGAACGCCATGGCAAAAATAAAGAAAAAGAACCTGGATTTTGTTGTTCTCAACGAAACATCAGCCGAGAACCCAGCGTTTAACGTTGATAGTAATCAAGTATGGATTATCAATTCGGACGGTGGTTATACAACCTATAGTCCTATGGCGAAATCACGCATAGCCAAGATAATATTGGATGTATGTCTGTGATGTGGTATACGTATATCGTTGAGTGTAAGGACGGATCATACTACACAGGTATCACAACCGATATAAATAAACGTATTGCACAGCATAACTCAGGACGAGGGTCAAAATATATTAGAATACATGGTGGCGTTCCCGTCACATTGTGTTACATTGAGGAACACCCAAATCGATCAGAAGCCTCAAAACGTGAATGGGCTATAAAACAGTTAACACGAAAACAAAAAGAAAATCTTTTTAAAGAATGATAGAGCAACATTTTGTACCTTTTGAGTCGGGATTACCAGCCGAAATGGAACAACTAGATTTTGACGAAACCTGCCTAGGTATTTATAATAGAACAATTTTTCCTGCTTTAAACGGAAAAACCATACCAGCTGGTACGTTGATATTGTTGGGTACAGCTGAAAAGGGTAAGATAAACCCAGACTTCATACAAGCACCCCTGTGGTCACAAGCTCAGTCTTGGTTGAGAGAAAAACACCAAATGAACCTAGAGACTCATCAAGCTGATTCGGGTAATTATGTATTTTCACTTACCACAACAGGGGATAACAACTCTAGGATCTGGCAAGATGGTAACTGGCCTTATTTTGAAGCATTAACCAAAGGTTTGGATAAAGCAATTGAAATTATAAAGCGACGCCAAAAAATAAATTTGGCGGTTTAAATGATTATTATTACTTTTGTAATCTAAACCATAGTTTTATGACAAACACGGAAACAAAACGTTCAATTATTGAACAGATACATCACGAATTTAATACCGCATCCGATTTAGCTCTGGCGGAAGCTAAGGGTATTTTAGATGGTATTAACTCCGATTCACATCTGATTAAACTACACGAGCTTGGTTTCGAAAATGCCAAAGGGGTACTAAGCCACGTAACTAAAAAAGGTACCATGGCAGAACAAAGAAAAGTATATGATACTATCATTAGGTATAGGGTCAAGTATCCTAAGTATAAGTATATCACTGAATTAGATGTACAAAAGATATGTAAAAAGTACAATCTAGCCTGTGCCCCTGTTAATTGCTATCATGGTGATGTGCCCGCAAAAAATGTCGAGGATATAGCTGAATTTGTTCACGCATACGGCAATGAAATAAGTTTGGAACGTATCACTAATATTGATTATAAATATGCTAGTATCCATGGGGATAGGATTGATGCGTTTAAACAAGGATGGCTATCAAAACAAGACAAATCAACAATGACCCAATCATCTCTCCGACTAGCATTATCTGACTATAATGTTAAGGCTGATTTTGCTGTTAAAACTGTTCGATTTAAAGATGCCTTATATATCTGCGCACCAAAAAAGGATCTTAATTTAAAAGGGTTATTACAAATTGGAAACATTTTTAGCCGTATGATTAATAATACAATAAAAGAAACTTACGAAGACCCTATTGTCCTATGTGCGATCCCTGATGGGTATTTAATTGTCACAGCCTGGGGTGACGAGGCCTCCGATCCAATGGTCGTTAACCCGCAAAATAATTAATAAGATTGATTCAAAATAAATTTGGTGGATTGAAGAATCCACCTTATTTTTGCATAAAATAAACGAAATGAAAAACTTTTTATCAATTGCATTTATGGCTCTTGCATTAGGAGCAAACGCACAGGACTCTTTAAGAGAAACCAAAAACGACACACTTAAAGAAGTGCAAGTAGTAGGTATATCCGCATCATCTTTATTGCCGATAACCCAAACCAAGTTTAGCACATCTGAGTATTCTTATCTGAACACTCAGAAAGATCCATTCTTTGTTCTTGACAAAGCGGTTCCATCCATCTATGCGCAATCCGACAACGGCCACGGCACTGGTTACTCATACATGCGTATGCGTGGTTTAGACCAAACACGTATTAATTTTAATATGAATGGTATTCCAATGAATGAGATGGAGGACATGGGTATCTATTTCAGCAATATGCCTGGGTTTTATAACTATCTATCTAATATCACTGTTGAACGTGGTGTCGGCACATCAAAATACGGTACAACATCTATAGGTGGTTCCGTTGACATGGAAACACGTAGCATGACTGACACTGGTTTGGAGGTAACCACAACACTAAAGGCTCGTTATCCAGGTTACTATACCAGTGCTTTCTATTCCACAGGTATTAAACCTAATGGCTTGGCGCTACAACTTGGAGCCAACTACCAATATAACGTTGGATTTAAAAACCGTAGTGGTAACCAGGGTGGTTCAGCCTATTACTCATTAGGGTACTTTAAGAAAAACAACATATTAAAGTTGTATGGTTTTAGTGGCGTAATACGTAATGACTTGGCTTTTTATGGTGTGCCGAAGTCATTGATAGATAGTGATTATCGTATAAACCTTAATGCGGCAACAGACAAAGACACTTTTAATCAGAATATGGTTGTTGTAAATTGGGTTAACTATGCTAAAACCAACATACATTTTAACACCTCGGTTTACTTCAACAATGTAAACGGTAGATATAACACTGCGGGTTGTTTGTTTGGTGTAAATTCTTATCAGTATGGTGCTATGAGTAACATGGTGCTTTACGGTAACCATATGACCACGAACATAGGTGTAAATGCCAACATATACAGCCGTAAACACATAGGCCAAGATAACGGTGGGTTCTATGATTATGCCGAGAATACCTTGACATATCAAAACTGGGGATATAAGAAAGATGTTATTGGGTATATTAAAGGTATGTACAAAGGTAATTTTACCAACGTGTTTTATGATATTCAGGCTCGTTCAGTATGGTTTTCTGCAACTGATTCAAAAACCTATAACTGGTTGTTCCTTAACCCAAAAGCTGGTGTTAAAACAAATACAGGTAAAAACGACATTTATATGACTGCTGGTATGACTCAAAGGGAACCAACTAGAACCGATATGATACAAAACATCATACAGGCTGATTCAAACCTTAGATACGCTAACCCAGATAACACCATGTTTCTTAAAAACGATAGCTTGAAGCTAAAGCCTGAACAAGTATATGATGTTGAAGTCGGGTTCATACATAAAACAGAACATCTTGACATCAACGCTAATGTTTACTTGATGATTATAAATAATGAATATGTTGCAACAGGTGTCATTGACCCATACTCTGGGTTTATGATGAAGAAAGCGGTTGACATCACCACAAGGAACGGGTTGGAAACCAACATTAAAGTTAAGATGAATCATTTTAGTATGTTCTTTAATGCGAACATCCAACAAAGTAGTGCATCATCAAGAAACATACCAGTAGCCGCAATACCGTTTACACCAACAGCGTTAATGTCTTGTGGCGTGGTATACACCAATCGCAGGATTACAACAGGTGTTAACTCACAATCGGTTTCTTCTATGGTAATGAATTTGGGCCGTAACCCTTATCGTAGTGAATCATATACAGTAACTAATTGCTTTGCTGACTATAGGTTTAAAAATGCCACAGTCTCAGCTAAAATATCAAATATATTTAACTCAAAGTATTACATCCCAGCTGGTGTTACATCAGAACCAACCTATTATGTGGGTGAATGGTTGGGTTATTCTTTATCACTTAAAATGAACTTCTAATGTTAGAGATCCTAGCCGTACTGTTCACATTAACGTCGGTGTATTTAACACGTAAACAAAACATTTGGTGCTGGTTGTTCGGAATGATTGGCACCATCTGTTACTTCTTCATCTTTAAAGAAGATAAATCATGGGCCAATATGATGCTCCAGGTGTTCTTCCTTGCTCAAGCAATCTATGGTTGGGTTAACTGGAAGATGATAGATGGTAATAAAATTACACTATCCGATAACATAGAGATATCCATACAAATAAGTTTTATAATGTTTGGTGTTGCTTTTGTTTATGCTCTCAATCAATTATATGACTTTAACCTGTCAATGCTTGATATATCAACAACCATTATCAGCGTATGCGCTCTGTATCTCACAGCAAAAAAGAAACTCGAATCATGGGGTTATTGGGGGTTTGTTAACGTACTGTATATCATCTTATTCATTCAAGGTGGACATTGGTTATCAATGGGCCTTTACACAATATTTTTAATTAACGCTTATTTCGGATATAAAGAATGGAAAAGCAATATAAGTCAGCCTACGTATTAGACTATTTATATTAAAGTGGTTTATGTTTTTAAATGATAAGGTCGAGATTACGTTAACAAAATTAGACAAACGATGGGTTGATAGACTCGGGTTTGATTATGAACCGAATAAACCGATATTCGTTGACTGGCGATTAATTAAAAAATCGTCGTTTAGAACTTCATTTATTACAGTTAAATGTGACGATTGTGGAATCGAACATGAACGTAGATTACGTGATCTTGATGAGAATAATCCCATCCATTTTTGTTCTAATTGTCGAAAATCGGGTGATAGGAATCCGTCATATGGTAAACCAGCAACCCTAAACACCATCAACGCACTTAAAGAATGGCGTGAAACGAACAGCAACCCGTTTACTTGGGATTCGTCTAAAAAGAAAATAAGGGAAAAAAATCCTTGGGCTAAAATAGCGGAAAAAAATACTGGTAAAAAAATGTCATTAGTTGCAAGAAAAAATATAAGTATTGGAGCTATTAACGCTTTTAAAAAAGGAACGAGAAAAATAAATGGTGGTTGTAAAGGTTGGTCTAAGATACGTAAATATAAGGGTTTAGATTATCAGAGTAAAAACGAATTGAAATTTATTAAGTACTTTGAAAGTATTGGTTTACTTGATTCACTTGATAGAGGGGATATCGTTATTTATTACGATAAAAATAATAAAGAACACACCTATCATCCTGATTTTAAAATTAAAAACACGAATCTTGTTTTTGAAATAAAATCCTTGTATCTTTGGAACAAGTTTTTAGAAACCAATCTATTAAAAAAGGAAGCTACTGAAAAACTCTATGATTATCACGTTATAATCGACAATGATTTTACTAATATTAAAAAAATCATAAAATATGAAACTTTACAAATCGGCATACGTACTGGGTAAATATGCCCCTTTCCATAACGGACATAAGTTCCTGATTGACACAGCGATAGCCAAATCTGAGAAAGTTACAGTGGTTGTTGGTTCATTACCAACCGAACCGATACCAGGTGAAATTAGGTTTAAATGGGTTAAGGAGCAATACCGTACCAACCCGAATGTAACAGTATACTGGATCAACGACGTACTACCACAAACACCAGAGGAAGATCCCGAACACTTCTGGGATATATGGGTTGAAGTGGCCAAATGGGCTTGTCCTGATGTTGATGTTATTTTTACATCGGAAAGTTATGGTGACCCATATGCACAACACCTGGGTATCAAACACCATCTGGTTGATATTGACCGCAAGATTGTGCCAGTATCGGGCACATTGGTGAGGCACGATCCATTTGCCATGTGGGAATACCTCCCAGACCACGTTAAGCCCTATTTTGTCAAAAGAATAGCGATTATGGGTAGTGAATCGTGTGGAAAGTCAACCCTCACCAAAGAACTAGCGAAAGCGTACAATACCGTATATGTTGAAGAGTATGGTAGAACTGTGTGGGAAGAAAACCAGTCGGTGACCAAAGACGATTTTATCCGTATTGCAAGTGGTCATAAACTACTGGAAGATGCCTTGGTGAAACAAGCCAATAAATTGTTGTTCTCAGATACTGAAATCCTTACTACAAAGATATTTTTTGATATGTATCACCCAAAGGAAACAGTATCGGGGTTACGAGATTCGAGAGAACTGATTAAAACTATATTAGATGATATTGAGAAAGAAGCCAAACCATATGATTTGTACATCCTTTTAAAACCTGATTGTGATGCAATTCAAGATGGTACACGCCAATTTCTTGATGCTCGGTGGGATCACTATAATAAAATTAAACAGGTGTTGAACGACAAAGATTTACCGTTTATTGAGGTCGGTGGTAGCTGGGCTAACAGATACAACGAAGCTCGAAAAGAAATCTCTTATTTTTTTTAAAAAATAATTTTGGTTAGTAATAAAAAATGACTTACTTTTGTAAAAACATATAAACAATGGGACACACAATTCCACTTATTGTACTTTACATCTGGGTGTTAGCATCCGCTGGTTTCACGCTTGTGGCGAAGTTAACCATTAACCAGATAGCGGGAATCATATTCAAAATCATGGCCATCGCTGCTGTGGTTTGGGTTATTTTGGACTTTTTAAAAATTCAATACTAATGCTTTGCTATTACTATTATCAAGTTGAGGATGGGGATAAGCGTAACTATGCCCAACGTGCAACAGAAGATGAAAATTTTGTTGATAGGGTTTCAGAAACAAGAACAGAGATTGGCCCCAGCGGTTCTGAACACGAAGTAACTTACTACTTCGATGGTAGTTGCACCGTTAACTTCGGTGGTATGGTTGGAAAAGTAAACTATGATAGATATGGGCGAGAATGCTAAACTCATTGTGGCTGTGGATCAGTTTCATTTTAAGAATGATGATGATTACCTGGATGTCGAAGTAAACAACGAAGAAGGGTATATCACACTTAAAACAGAAACCTCTGGTCAATTCACTATAGAATCAGTTGAACAACTCGACCAAATATACCATAAACTAAAAGAAGTACTCGAACAAATACGAACATATGAGAATTTATAAAGTTTACGTTATTAACGGAGGATCAAGTTTTACCAAGGAGATAGAGTGTGAGAACTGCTTACCCACGGAACATGGATTCTACCATTTTTATAACACTAGCGTTAAAAAACCTGGCCGTGAGAAAGAAACTATAGCAACTTACCCTATAGTATCTACAATCATCTTGGATATTTATTTCAAGACTGATGAGAAAACCGCCGAATCAGTACCTAACGGTAAAATAAACCATAACGAAAAAAGCCTTTAACCATGAGTGATAATAAAGTTAAATCAGGAATACCCGCCATTTTAGAGACGGATTCTTATAAAGTAACGCATAATATATCGAATAATATAACACATTGGTATTATCTTACTCGTGCGGAGGTGTTGCCCGAAGGTACGCCAACAAGAATCTCATTAAAGAAAAATCGATACAAAAACGAAACAGGTGTGTAATATAAGAATAAAAAATATCTCATCAAATGTTTGTTAGTATCAAAAGTTTTCGTACTTTTGCATTATCAAAATTAAAAACAAAAAAAAAGATTATGAAAAAATTCATTACAGTAGCTCTCCTGTTTATATTGAGCCTCGGTTTTAGCACATCTACTTACGCTAAGAAGCACGGAACCACCGTAGCTGATCAAATTGAGCAGGTTGCCTCAGACGGCACCAAAGCTGTGGTTAACGCAATAGATAGCGGTAAAGCCGCCGTAAAAACAGGCATCGCTGTGGTTGACACATCAAGCAACTTCCGTATTATGTATAACGACGTGAAGTCGGGTATTGCGGGTCTTGCCAATGGCCTTAAAGTTGGTGCCGAACACGTATATGTTGTGTTGGTAAGACAACAGGTTGTAAAGGCAATATCAGACCTTATCTTAGTTGTTATACTTTTTATATTAGCTTACATTTTCTACGTACAGGCCAGAAAAACATATGCATCGCACCTTATACAGTGTGGTTATAAACCAGACGGTAGTGGTAAGGCATCTTTTAACATCGACTTGGATGACAGCGCTAAAGGTGTTACCAGTGTTTTATTAGGTATTGCATGTGCGATAACTGTAGTAGCCGCAACAACAATCTTCTGTTGTTCATACGAAGATATCATTGGTGGCTTTGTTAACCCAGAATATGGTGCTATGAAAGACATCATCGAGTTCGTAAGAACAGCTACAGCTAAATAAAAGTTCACACAATAATTATATGAAACCCTTGATTTCTATCAAGGGTTTTTTATAATTATACGCATAAAACAAAATTTATGCAATTAGTAGACCTATTAAGAAAAAAAATGACAGACGGTGAATTACCCACAGAAGATGGTCAAGTGTTCATTGGCTCAGCCGCATTGGAAACAATGGTTAAAGAATTAAAGCAATGTGATGAGTTTAAAGACTCTAACCTGGTGATAGCACCTTATCCTGTTATGCCAGACCCACACAAAAAGGGTGATACAATATCAATGTGGTCATATAGATTGCATCAAGACGTAAGGTTCTCTGGTATTTGTTATCTTTATTCCATCAATTTAACACCAAAAATGTTTGAGATGAGTGATTTAATTAGGCCAGTAAAAGATGGGTGTGTATTATCACCAGAAGTGATGGATGAGGACACGTTTAAATACATCAAGAAGGTTGGGTTATCTTTTAATGCGTATGATGAGCAGGGTATTCAAAGACCTACAGATTTGATTAAAGAGCAACTCAAACTTAAGATTGACCAGATATTTGATGATCCAGAAAGCTATACGCCACAGGGACACAGATCGATTATATTAAGGGGTATGTTTAAATATCTTCACTACGAAACACCTGGTAATATAGTAAGACAACTCCCAGCATCAATTTCACCAGAACCAGTAAAATTTTAAAATAAAAGCCACCAATATTTGGTGGTTTCTTTTTTTATGCTTATATTTGCATTATGAGTAAAAAGAAAAAAAGAAAATTGGGCCCGAGGGTTTACGAACCAAAGCGGTATATGCTCAATTTTGGATATACCATAATTGAAACAAAGCCATTACGAGAAGGTATTGATTTTATCAGAACCTTACCAAAAAAGAATGGCAGAGACAGGAAGCATAACCTGGCCGATTTAGCTGAAATAAACTCAACCTGTATATGTTGCAAGCGTGTTGGTACACAATTTTGCCTTGGCGAAGGTAAACATGTAGGTAAAAAAGATAGAGGTGATGATCGCCATTGGGATCTCTATACTGATGATGGAATTGCTATGTCAATTGATCACATACATCCTCGTTCAAAGGGTGGTAGAAATCATCTGGATAACTATCAAATCCTGTGTTATGAGTGCAATGTCTTCAAAGGAAATAAACCAGAACGTTTAATACCTTATAAAGCCCTTTTAGAGGCGAAAATAGACGTTGTTCCGATGATTATAGCTAACAAGCCATTCCTTTATGTGGATGGCGGAAAACGCCTGGAAATAGCCTTATATGAACCACTTAAAGAATGGCTCGATGAGGTTGAAGTGGATGGAACATATAGATATTTTTTAATTGATAAAATTGATGACGAAATCGAACTCATATGATAAAATTTTTAATTGAATATTTCCAAGTGTTAGGCACTATGGTAATAGCTATTTTATTACTAGGCAGTATGTTGTTTAGCCTATTTGGGCCCATTTTTTTAGCGGGGCATTATCATTCAGATTGGTGGTTGTTGTTATATATAATGACATTCCCTTATTTTATATTGATCTTAAGTAAACTAAAGTAACATGGGTAGGCCTGATATACAAACACCAGAAATGATGATTGACATTAAAACGGTTAATGTTCAATCAGGTATTGTCCATACCGATTGGTTCATAGAATATGAACCAATCCAGGTTTACTACTTTCATGAACAGTTGAAACGAATGAATCAATGCCAAAAAAGAATTAATTTTATTAAACGCTTAAAAAAAAGATATAATGAAAAAGATGATTTGTTGCGTTATCGCAACATTCTCGCTGCTTATGGTTTCATGTAATAACTACGCCGACAGGAGAGAAGGTACCATTATGGTGGGTAATAAACCATACAAACTGATTGTGTGCAAACTGAACGGTAGTTACTTTAAAATGGTGGTGCCTGTTGATAGCACAGTTACACTCATACCTGAGAACATAACTTACAGACAAGGGAAAACAACCACAACCGTAATATTTGTCAAATGACGCATACTCAAGAAGAGCTTAAAGAACTACTGGCTCAATACCTATCATCCGAGTATGATGAGGTAGAGGTTAAAGAACAGATCGAATCATGCACCATTGAGGTGGTAGATGCGGAGAAGAACTTGGTAAAAATCACATACGATAATGACGTATATGAATTTGTTGAGATAATGTACAAACCATATTTTAGCAATGAAAATACTGAAGATATGTAAGCAGTATAGGATACCCGTTACCTATAAGATAACTAAAATTAATCGAACTTTTTACGATTATGAATATATTAGTAATTTAGATTATTTTATAGGGGTTGCACCACCACTTATTGAAGTTGAAGATTACTATATCGCAAAAAAATTCATGTATTGGTGGTTCTTCATAAAAGAAGATAAGTATGTAAAACGATTCAATACCTTGGATGAGGCTATTAAGTATATTACATCACGTAACAAAGGCAGATTAGTAAATTTAATACGTAATTAATTTGGTGTATTATCGTGGCCACACTTGTGACAAGTATAGAGATCATCCCCACCA
>JACCDP010734204.1_pt1 | contig 13243 bp, 19 predicted proteins | sample 7445841 | NCBI WGS metagenome assembly JACCDP01 (sample SAMN15323441, study PRJNA562643) | freshwater metagenome | isolation source: river surface water | place: USA:Blue River Watershed | collected 2017-08-17
CCAGACCCCACGCGTCACGTCCCCACGTGCCGACGCCCCAGCCGTAGCCACCGACGGTAATGGCGTTACCCGGCTCAACCTCGTAGCCGATGACAATGGCCGTGCCGCCCGCACTGGCGACCGTGCTGGTAGCCGCAGTGCTCACCTCAAAGGAGAACGAGTTCGCGTCGATGACAGTAATCTCGTGGTTACCGTTGATCTCCGAGGCGGGGATACCACCAATCGGGCCAACCACACCGCTGATCTGTACGTACGAACCAGTCTGCGCGTCGTGCGACGTGGGGAGGTCTACCACAACTGTGGTAAAGGTATCGACGACGGTGATGCAGTTATCAGTCGTCGGAGTGCTCATCGTCGGCACAGCGGTGCGCAACGGGGTAATGTCGTAGAGGTAGCCAGCCGCTTCGAGATAGATTTTGACGTTGGTGCCCAGCGACAGCAGGTTGTCCGCATAGGACGTTACCCAGTTGTTCATCTGACGACAGTAGCCGATGAACGCATCCGTAGGCGTCCTAGTCCAGCCCCCCAGCTTCTGCGGGTAGCCCGAGCGGAACCTGATCTTGTCGCACTCGTACCAACCACCCTCGTTAGAGTAGTCGGTCTGGTCTCGGTTTACGCCGGGCCGGAACTGGAGCTTGATGAAGGGCATCAGCGTGTTACCTCGGCAGTGACTTATGTTTCGCTTCCGCAAGAAGGAGATCGCGGTTCAGGTCGTTGGCCCGGACCATTTCGTTACGGAAGCTCTCGACAGCGGCGCTGGTCTGACGCTGCTGCTGGCTATTCTCGATCATCAGGATTGGGAGCCATGCTACGGCGCAGCTGTACTGGTCGATCTCTGCGCCAGTGTTGGGGTTATGCCCCCGTACCTGAGTATACCACGTACAATCATGCTTGACGCATGCCTTGTTGAGCAAGGGGCACAGAGTACCGGGTTCGCGCTTACCGCCAAGCATGATTAGTCCTTCGTCGCTATGATGACGTCCACATACTGTACCGCGAGGTCGATTGCAGCGCCAGTGAAGGAGTGGGTGTGGGTATCGCCACTACCAACTGTAGATGTGCGACCAACATCGGGGGTAAGTGCCACGCCGTCGAGACTATATTCGCTATCCCCGCCTGAAGTACTAGTAGCAGCTACAGAGTTTGCCGAGGTTAAGGTTCCCGTATAGTTTCCGCTGACTGCTACAAAGTGATAATGGCTCGGCATCTGTGCTTCGGTAATTGCAGTACCACCAACAGTGCCGCCCACAGACTGAGATGTGAACGCCGTAGTGAATGCTACGCTACCGCCAGAGCTAGCCGCCCCGGAGACCACACGGAGCGCCTTGTTGTTATGCGTAGTGTCCTTGGTCCAACCAGTCGGTGCCGACGTCTGGACGAACAGCATCTTGGTACCGGAAGGGAAGATTTGCGACGTGTCGATATTCCCGGAGCCGAGCACGCTCGTACCATTGATCGTCTTGATGTTGGTCCCGGAGACCAGCGTCTCTTGGGCGCTGAGGTTAGTGCGCGCACCCGAAGCGGTCGTGGAACCCGTGCCGCCGTTGGCGACCGGTAGAGTGCCAGTGACCTGCGAGGTGAGATTGACACCCGTGAGCGTGCCACCCAGCGTGAGGTTGCCCGAGCCCGTTACCGTGCCGGTGAGGGTGAGGCCGTTGACCGTGCCGGTGCCTGAGACCGAGGTGACGGTGCCCGCACCGAGGGCAGTCCGCGCGCCCGCTGCGTCCGTAGCGCCAGTACCACCGCTAGTGATGGGGAGCGTACCGGTAACCTGCGTAGTGAGGCTGACGCCAGTGAGCGTACCGCCCAGCGTGAGGCTACCCGCGCTAGTGACTGTGCCTGTCAGGGTAATGCCGTTGACGGTGCCCGTGCCCGAGACCGAAGTGACCGTGCCATTGCCAGTACCCGCACCGAGCGCGGCTCGTGCAGCGGCAGCAGTGTTGGCACCCGTGCCCCCCTGAGCGATAGGTAGCGGCGTACCCAGCGTCAGCGTCGAGAGATGGTTGACGACGTCAACGACGTTGGTGCCGTTGTTGTACACCCACATGGTCTTGCCGGACGGGACGGCGATGCCGGTGCCCGTGGTGTTCTTGACCGTGATGGTGCCGTCAGTACCGTTGTTGACGATGTACGCCTTCTCAATGGCGGGCACGATCAGGTTGTAGCCCGTCGTCGCACTGCCCGTTAGGTTGAGGCGTAGGTTGCGTGCCGTCTGCGAGGCGTTGGTATCAGTCAGCGTCAGCGTCTGGTTAGCGTCCGCGAAGTTCACGTCAGCCGAGCCGGTGATGGCTTCCTCAATGGCGGTGCCAAGGTTGACGTTGGTCACGTTACCCCACGTGGTGTTGTTCTCACCCGTGGCCATGAGCTGGATTTTGAGGTTGCTGTAGGTGCTAGGCATCTCGGTTCCTTACGTCGGTACGTTATCCCAGACTATGCTGTTGTTGTCATTAACGGGCGTCCAGACTCCGCTTTGGGTGTCGTTGACTGGCGTCCATCCTGCACTCTGGCTGTCAGGCACCAGCGTCCACACACCGGATTGTGCGTCGTCAACAGGTTCCCAGTCAGCCGTCTGGTTGTCATTGATCCGGTTCCATACAAGCACGCGGCTAACGCGTCCAACAGCGTATACACCAGTCACATGGATATTGCACGTGGCCCTGAATCCTACCGTGCCGAGCTGCATTACGCCCTCTAGCCCAGTAACGAATACTCTGACTTGAGGTACTGCAGTAGCCGTACCGAGGAGGCCCAGAGCCTCTACACCCGTGACGTCTACTTCTATGCTGCCCGAGCCAGCATCGGCAAAGGGCGCACTAGCGAAGGGGTAGAAACCAAACATGCTCAGCTCCTCCCTTCGCTAGAGGTTAGGGGGATTCTTACTTGCGCTTGGCCTTCACCGACCAGACAGCAGCTGCGATGGTAGCCAGAGCACCAGCGAGCGAGACAGCGGTCTCGGAGTCGATCCAGCCGCGAGCAACGACGAAGCCGCCAGCAGCGGCGAGGATGGCGCGGGCTACGCCGTAGACTTCGGTCTTGGTCATACTACTTTCCTTTCGGGTATTGCTTCCAAGGGAGCTCCCAGTGCGGGCCATCCTTGAAAGTGCGCCAGTCCCCGCCCCACTGGAGGGGGACCTTTTCCGCAGCGGCTGCTGCCTTCACGAACTTGGCCAGCCGGTGATAAAGCGGCCAGTCCCAAGCTACCTTCCCGTTGATGAGCGGCGCGAGATCGACTGCGTGCCCGGTCAGGTGCCGGGAGTTCATCGTCTTGGTCGCGCCTTGGTTCATGAGCTGCTGCTGCCGGTTCAGCGTCCGCAGTCCTTCCAGCACGGTGAAGTCAAGGTCCGACATGACTGCCGCCTTCTTGACGACGCGCACGAGGTCGGGGTGCACACCTTCGAGGCGGGACAGTGAGCGGCTACCTAGGATAATAGACATCAGCTACCTCAGAGAATCTTCGGGCCACCGACGATAGCGTTGACATTCGTATAGGTCCATGCCGCTGCCGTGTTCGGGTCCGTCGCCATGATGCGGTTGAAGCGCGTGTACTCCGAGAGCAGCTGGTAGGCCGAGCCGTCCGACGTGGTCGCGCCACTGACCGTCTGCAGGTAGATGTCGCGCACCGAGGTGTCGGTCTTCTTGGCAAATGTAACAGCCTGCACAGCGTGGACCACGCTCGGGTTATCCGAGAGGTTGCCGAAGGCGTAGTTGTCCGTCGCCGGGCCGAGCGAGTAGACGTAGGTGGCATCGCCGTCGCACTGCGCCTCATCGACCATCGCGTAGTTGTCGGTGCCCGACAGCGGGGTCCATTCATCCGTAGCGGTATCAGCACTCGGGTAGAGCGTCTCGACCCGGCTTTCACCCAGCTTGGTCGCCGTGTCCGTCAGGTAGAAGTCGTCGTAGCGGAAGGTGCCATAGGTCACTGAGGTGCCGCCACCGTTCTGGAACATGATGTTGTTGACGGTCGCAGAGGCTGCGGGCTTGGTGTCCACATTGGTAACCGCGATCACAGATACGCCATTGACGTACACCGTCACAGCGCCAGTCGCGTCGTTGATGGTGTGCTGGACCTCGATGTAGTACCAGTTACCTGCAGTGAAGAGGCCCGGTGCCGAGGTTCCCAGCGTCGTGGTGGATGTCTTGAGCGTGATACCCGCTATGGTGTTGAAGAGTATCTGGACGTAGTTCGTCGTGTCGCTACGCAGGCCAACATGCCATGCAGCGGCAACATCCCATTCCGTGTTCAGTTCCGTAACGTAGAGTGCGAAGCCGTAGGTTACCGCCGAGGAGGCCGTGAAGACCTTGTACATGCTCGGTGTAGTTCCAGAACCGCCATCGGCAACCTGCACCGCCTGCCCACCAAAACGCCCAGCCGCCATAGATAGGTAGCTAGTGTCAGTGCAGTTCCAGCTGGCCTGCAGGCCGATGTTGGTCTGCACGCCGTTATAGACGTCGAACCCGTCGATGAGCAGGATGGCCATTCTCTACGCTCCTACGTATTCACAAACTGCGAGTTGAGGCGTCTCTTCGTAACTGAGCGAAGGACCTCATATACATACTCACTTACACGAATGTCCTCGCTACCGCTACCGGTAAGCGATTCCATGGTAAACTGGCTGGTCTTGATGTCGAAGACGGTAGCACCGCCAGTAAGGGCTTCGCCAGTGTACTGGCTGACGCGAACCTGCGTCTCGCCCTGACCAGTGAGTGCTTCTTCCGTATACTGGCTGGTGCGCGCACCGGTGACGACACCTTGGCCAGTGAGGGCCTCTTCCGTGTACTGGCTGGTGTGCGCGCCAGTGAGGTCACCCCCGGCGGTGAGGGCTTCTTCGGTGAACTGACTGGACCGGAACTCAGTCGCGCCGTCAGCGGTGAGTGCCTCCTCAGTGAACTGGCTAGCGCGGAACTCAGTCGCACCGTCAGCGGTAAGCGCTTCCTCAGTGAACTCGCTGGTGCGTACGCCTTCGGTCTCACCGCCTGCGGTGAGCGCTTCCTCAGTGAACTGGCTGGCCTGTGTGCCAGTGCCCGTACCGCCTGCAGTGAAGGCTTCTTCGGTGAACTGAGAGACTACTCGGTACGGAAATACCGGAAGAAGGATTTCAACCGTAAGCTGCGATACGCGAGCGTTGGAAGCTGCAGTAAGTAGCGTCTCAGCAGTGAGCTGAGAGACGTAGGCATCCGAAGCTGCAGTAAGCAGGGTCTCAGCGGTGAGCTGGGATACGCGGGCAATTGAGATGTCGCCCGTAATCGTCGGGGTCTCACCCGAGAAGGTGGCAGTAGCCGGACCTGTAGGGGTGAAGAAGGTACCAACAATGGTGCCGGTACCGACGGCACCGACTGGAGTAGAGCCTACAGGGTCAAACCCCGCCACGGGTTAGACCGCCGCGCCGGTCAGGCTGAAGTAGGGTACGGAGAACTGTGTCTTGAGACCCGTTGAGCGGTTATACAGGCAGTGAATACCAACACGGTCTGCGCGGTTGGTCAGGAAGGTCGTGGCGGCGACGGTATAGGTAGTATTCCAGACTACGCCGTCATAGCTGAACTCGTAGATATAGTTACCGCCTGTGTGCCGCACACGAAGCCACATGCCGACGTTGGTAGTCGGGGTAGCAGCAGTAGCCGGGGATGCACTATAGAGCGTCAGCGACGTCATGTTGATGATTTCATAGACGGGGTTCGTGGTTACCGATGTGGAACCGCGAATATGGTTCAGGGTCGCGCGACCTGACACGCTGTCCATCAGTACGACGCCAAACCCCGAGAAGCTGATATACGGGGCGTACCCCTTGACGTTAGCTACTACCGTCCAGTCAGACGTTTTGGTTGTAAGCGTGCGGTACGCGATACGACACTCATCGCCAGCCACCGGAGCACCAGCGTCAACGGTAAGCCCGACCTGCGTGTTGTTCGCAAGTGTGAGGTTAGTAGCATCACCCGAAGCGAGCGTGAAGGACGAGGCTACAGGTGGCATAAACGGACTACCCGCAGCAATAGTATCCTTGTTGGCTACACAGGCCACAGTAGCTGAACCACTCAGGTTGAGCAGTGCACTGGTCGAAGAAGTGAACCACGGGTCAGACGCACCGGGGCGCGTCAGGGTCGTACCGTTATAGAAGCCGACACCCATCTCCCATGCGGTGCCATCCTCAATGAGGTAGTCGTACCAGTAGCCGCTGGTAGCACCCGCTGCGCTCCACGTCTGGTAGGGAGACACAGCCGTACCTAGGGTTACAGCCCCTGTGCCGGTAGTGCTGGTGTTGGCCTTGGCCCGGTTGAGGAGAAGTCCCACGTTATGTGCTCCACTTGAGTACGCCGGTGCCGGGCGGTGTTACCCACAGAGGCCCTGCAAGCACGGTGAGGTCTGCCGATGCCGTAGGGTCGAGGTCACAGTAGCACAGCAGGTCCTTGTTAGTCGCTGCGTTATCATAGATCACGAGGTAGCGGCAGGTGATACCAGTCGAGGTAATGGTCCATGCGATGTTGTCGCAGGTCCACGTGACCACGTTAACACTGCGCGTCAGGGACTCACCTGTTAGAGCCACGCCGCCCGTCGTGTAGCCGTTACCGTTCGCCGTCTGCGACGTCAGGTCCGAGTACTGGCAATTGCCAGAGGTCCCGTTGAACGCAGCGGACAGCGGCTGCGCGGTGAGCGTAAGCGCGGCGTAATACCCCGTTCCGGTAAGATCGAGAGTGCCGTTGGCGATCTTGATGAGGGCTTGGTTGAACCAAGTGAAGGGTCCCGCAGCCATTAGGTCGAGACCCTGACACCGATGCGCATCGCGTTAAGCTCCGCTGCGGTCCACGCCAACCCTGTACCGGGGTTGGTGTTGTATAGATTGAGTTGCCGCCCGTAACCGGGGCCGCCAGCGAGAACAAATGTTGACGAATTAAATGTAGACCCGACTCCATCGACGTATTGGAGTTGGATACCCCGTACACCAGTATCTGTCTTACGTGCGAACCCCCCGATCTGAACTGCCTGCACGCTTGTAGGTACGACAGATGGGTTCTGTGTGCTGAATATCGCAGACTCACCGGGCGTACCCGAGTAGATATACGTGGTATCGCCGTCGCAGAGTGTCTCGTCGATCATGGTATACGGCGCGGTTGAACCCCCGGCACTAGTGCTCCACTCACTCGGGGTAGAGTCAGCGTCTACATAGGTCGTCAGCACCCGCTGCTCGCCGAGGCGGTTAGGTGTGTCAGTGATATACACATCGTCGAACCTAGCAGAAAAAGCAAAACCTACACCGCTAGGTGTTCCAAAGACTAAAGCGTTATATGTATTACCTGCCAAGTTCTGTGTGTCTACACCAGTTACAGTAAGCGCAGAAGTATTGTTAACGTACAGCGCCGCACTGCCTGCAGAATTATCAATGACAAACTCTAGTTCGATATAACTCCAACTAGCTATGGTTATAGTGGCGGGGGCAGTAACCCCCAATAGGGTACCAGCAGCTTGGATGGCACCTCTGTATACGGCTAAACTACCGTCAGTTCTATAGACTACGCTAAGCTGAGCGCTTCCGCCAAGGCCAGTACCTACATAAGCTAGATCACAATTAGCCGAAGGGTATGATGTAGCATAAAATGCAAACCCAAGAGTACCTTGAGTATACGTAGTAGAAAGGAATGTATATAGATGCTTATCCGAAGTACTATAAGGCATACTTAATGCTTGACCGCCAAACCGCCCGGTAATTAGACCGACATTAGTCGAGCCCACCCAGCGGGCGTTAAGCCCTCCCGCCGTTGCGGTGTTGCTCACACCATTGTACGTGTCGAAACCTTCGACGAAGACTACAGCCATCAGTAGGTACCCCTGAACGAGATGGACACGTTAGCGATGTTCTCGACGGTGCCAGCAGGTGCGACCACCTTCATCTGGTCACCGGGAGCAAGCGTTAGCGCGCCCGAGGTTGTAGCGAACGTGAAGACACCACCCGTGCTGATCTCGACGCTGCCGACGCTCACGCCGTTCTTCTGTACGTCCATGGTGTAGGTCACGTTCGGGTAGGTCCCACAGTAGCCGTAAGAACCAGCGAAATCATCTGCGAAGGTTAGTGTTTCCGTCGAGGTGTACATCATCAGCACCTCGCTAGCAGGCGGCGTGTCCACGAAGAAGAACGCCGCAAGGCGTACCGGGTTAGCCACAGCCTCGGCAGGGAGCGTCACGAAGACGTCCTTGTTACCCGAGGAGAAGTTGACCAGCGAGTTGCTGTTGCTGGACTCGAAGACCGTGTCGCGGCTCAGCGTGCCTGCGTTGTAGGTCCCGATGCCCACTTCCCACTGCGCACCGCCAGCGATGGTGTAGTAGGTCGTGTTGCCGTTGCCGATGACGGTGAAGCTCTGGTAGCCCTGCGGGGGCACACCGGCCAGCGTAATAGTCCCCGTGCCCGTAGAGGTCGTGGTATCCTTAACCCGGTCTCTGAGCACGAGCGCCATTACATGAGGTTCCGCAGCTTGTAGGCCGTCGTCAGGTAGACTTCGGTCACACCGTCAATGAGGTTGGCCACCGCACGGTTGCCCTTGCAGATAGCCTCATGGTTCTTCTCGATCCACGCAGCGTCCTCGGTCAGGATCATCAGGATGTCCTCAGCCTTGGTCTTGGGGGCCGGGATGGTACCCACCAACTGGAACGCGCCTTGGTAGGCTTCTACGAGCTTATCCAGCGCGTCGATGACGTCGTCGTAGAACGCACCCAGTGCCATGTGGCGGGCGTAGCCACCCACACCCTCAGCACGCCAGTGCTCGAAGTGAGCCACGTTGCGGGCGTAGAACACGCGGGCGATGAGGTCCTCGATCATCAGGCGATCCGAATGATGGCCGACGTGCTAGTCGCGGCAGGGAACATGATGGTGAAGTCGCCGTCAGTGGCGGTCTTGTCAGACCCGAAGTCCAGCACGGCCACAGCCGCGTTGGTCAGCACCGCACCGTTGTTCGCCGTACCCGAGGGCGTCGAGTTGTAGATGAGCGCCCCGCGCGCCGTGAGCGAGACGTTGGGAAACGTGGCGTCCGTGAAGTCAGTGAAACCCACACCGCTCGACGTGGTGTTGTTGTAGGTCTCTACCCCGAGGTTCACGAGGCCGATGCCGCCAGCCGTGTAGTTGGTACCCGTGACTTCGCCCGACGTGGTGTAGGCGGTCGTGTTGGCGTTCAGCGTAGCCGACGACGAGTAGAGAGCGACCTTGAAGGTATCGCCGCCTACGGCCCGGAAGTCGTGCACGGCGAGCATGAGCTCCGCCTTGAAGCTGCTGCACATAGCTTGGGTCAGTGCCATACGGGCTCTCCTTAGACGTCGAGGATCGGGATCAACTCTGGGTGGCCCGCCTGCTTGAACTTGTTCGCCAGCGTCACGTTGTGCGACCTGACGGCCTCACGCATGTAATACACCAGCACTTGACGAATGCTATCCTTGAATGCCGCAGCCTGCTCCCGGATGGCCGGGGGAGCGTTGTCACCGACGTACATGATCTTGTCGAGGGCGCGCTCGGCTACCTCTTCGGGGGTGAACCCCCGGTTCGACGTCGTCATGACTACGACGTTACCCACAGCTCCTGATACGGCATCAAGCATGTAATCACCTCACTGGGTACCGGACTTGGCCGCTGCGGTACATGTCCTGACGGTTCTTGCCTTCGCCCAGCATCTTCAGCATGGCCATGCTGCTGTCGTACTGCTTCTGGTACTCAGCGATGACGTCCGGCTCACCCTTCATGAAGATGTACGCTTCAAGGAGCGCACCGTAGAGAAGGGCAGTGTCGTAGTTGTCACCCAGCCACGTGTTGGTGGCCGTCACGATGGACTCCGGGTAGTAGAAGTAGTGCAGCTCGACCTCGTAGTCGTCGTCCGGGGTAGGGCCGAGGATGAACGAGTTCTCGTCGAAGTAGGCGTAGTAAGCAGGGAGACCCGTCGTGTTGGGGTTCGGGTAGGCTGCCCGGATGAAGTTCACATCCTTGTTGAGCAGGTACTCGTAGTTCCCGTCCCCGTCGATGACGGCCAGCGAGAAGGTAGCAAGCCAGTCAGTCGGGACCGTGACGTACTTGTTGCCGTTCGTGCAGTTACCCGTCACGTTCTTGCGGAGGTCAAGCAGCTGCACCGTGTTGAAGATGCGCTGCTCAGCCAGCTGGATGAACCGGTTAATCTGCTCGGTAGACGTCAACGTAACAGTCCCCGTGCCGGACGCGTCCGTCCACGAGGTGTTGGGGAAGTCGTTCTCGACGTACCCCTTGATGGTCTCGAACAGCTGGTTGTAGTTCACGGGTTATCCCATCTTCTTGCTGTGCCCGGTACCCTTGGTAGCCGCACCCGTGCCACGGGTCTTCTGCGTCTGGGTATTGGCGACCTTGTTGGGGTAGCCGTTGTTGCCCATCGAATCGACGTACGACTTGATCTTGCCGTACTTACCGATGTCCTTGGTGTGATTAGCCATTCTTGTTGACCTTCCCCATGTCCTTAGTCGGCTTCTTGCCAGACTTCTGGTTGGCGAGCTTCGCCAGATTGCGTCCGAGCCGCTTCATCTGCTCGTTGGTCTTACCGCCCTTGGCCATGACTTACTCCTCGATCTGCACGGTAACCGTGCCTACTGCACCTGTAGCTAATAGCGTATCTGGCAGCCCAGATAAACCCAAAGGGTTATTGAGCCCTACGGGGTTCCAGCCCCACTGGATCACACGGCTGCCTTCACCCGGCACGCCGTCAGTATTGAGGCCCGACTGGTAGTAGCTCGTGTCCGGGCGCGGGTCGCGCAGAGCTTGAGGATCATCGACCGGGTACATACCCAGCTGCAGCTGCGGCTGGTCCGGCTCCCAGCACGTGGGGCAGACGAGGATGTTGACGTTCTTCGTCTTGATGACGAGCCGCTTCAGCTCCTTCAGCTTGTAGCGGAAGTTGCAGCGGTCGCATTGCGCGATAGCCCATTTGCCGGATGCGAACCGGTTAGGCATGGATCACCTGAAGTACTGACGCGGCGCGATGCGCAGCGCAGCCTTTTCACGGTCCTCATCAGATGCCTGCGTCCACGCCTCGTCGTACATAGCCTTGAGCAGCGGGGTCCGCTGCATGGCGTCAGGGATTTTCAGCGACAGGTAGTACGCCAGACCAGCCACGAGGGCCGGGAGGAAGCGGAACGGGATGTCCTGAGTGTTGGTGCCGTTACCAGCGTCCTGCATGCGGCGCAGACGCCACACTACGAGCGTGTAGAAGTTGTTCTGGTCCGGCGCGGGCCAGACGTTGAGCGTCGGGTACTGCACGCCGTCCGGCGTGGTCTGACCCCCGAGGCGGTTGTACCAGAGCTGGATGGGGCGACCCTGAGCGTTCTTGTTCGGGATCGTCGAGTAGGTATCGACGCTGATCCGCGTGATATTGATGTCGGTCTGACCTTGGCCAGTGCCCGTGCGCACGACGTGGTCGAGGATGTCGATGGTATCGACAGGCATACCGTACTGGATTTGCCCCTGCACCAGCGGGATCGTGCCCTCGTCAATGGTCCAGAGGTTGATGCCCCGGTTCGCCCACTCGATGGTCAGCAGGTTGAGGCTGCGGCGCGCCGTGCGCAGGTCATAGCCGGTACGCAGCTCAGCACCGCAACGCTCGAACGCCTCCTCGATGAGGTTATTGAGGTCGAGGTTGAAAGTAGTGGTACCAGTCGTGGTCATTGCACAGGGTCCTGATTACAGCTGCACACATAGCATGCTACTAGGAAGGGGTCCAGTTAGGCGTAGCTGCACCTGTATCCTTGTTGAAGTCCGGGGCTGGCGGCGTAGGTCCATTCGTCCACGCGGGAGCGTTGACTACCAGATCGCCAGTGTAGGCGTCGTCGTTCGCAATCGTGCCGGGGTTCCAGTTGGGCGACGGCAGACCGCGCTTGAGCGTAGCCGGGTAGATCGTGTTGACGTTCAGGAAGAACGCCGGGCGCAGACCCCAGAACTGCGCGACCGTAGGCCCGAAGAACGAGTTGGTATTGTCTACGCGTGTAGGAGCAACCGTAGCCGCAGTGGTGACGGTCGGCCCGAAGAACTCGTTGTCGTTGGCGTAAAGCGCCGGAGCAATCGTAGCCGTGCCCGGTACGACGGTAGCCGAGTAAAAGGTATTGGTGTTGTCGAACCGCGCCGGGGTCAGCGTGTAATTCTGGGTGACCGCAGGGCTGAAGAAGCTGTTGGTGTTGGTAGTGAGCGGCGCAGCCAGCCGGTAGGTGAGTCGCGCCTGCGGGAAGCGGTTGACGTTCTCGACCAGCAGCGGGAGCAGGAACTGCTCCTGTGCCAGCACCGGACGGAAGAACTCGTTCTGGTTGTTGAACCGTGCCGGGCGCAGCGTGGCCTTGGAAGCCACCGTCGCCGAGTAGAACGTGTTGGTGTTGGTGTAGAGGTCCGGCTCGACGAACTGGATGACGACAACCAGCGGCGAGTAGAAGGTGTTGGTGTTGTTGTAGCGGGCGGGAGCCAGCGTGACCGGGCCGGGCTCGACCGTCGCATCGTAGAACTCGTTGGTGTTGACCAGCAGCTCAAGGACGATGTTGACCGCGCCCGGCGTGACCGTAGCCGAGTAGAAGGTGTTGGTGTCAGGTACCAGCGGAGGTTCGAGGACCTCCTCGCCGGGGATGACCTGCGGCGAGTAGAAGACGTTGGTGTTGTCGTAGCGCGCCGGAGTCAGCGTGACCGCACCGGGCACCAGAGTAGGCGTATAGAACTGGCTGACGTTCTGGAGCGCCAGACCGATGTACCACGGGTCTACATAGCCATCATCGACATAGGGGCCGAGGTAGAGGGTGTTGGTCGCCGCTGCGGTAGCCGCGTAGAAAGCGTTGGTGTTGGTGTAGAGGTCCGGCAGTAGGTTCTGGTTACCAGCACCCTGAATGACCGTAGGGGAGTAGAAAGCGTTGGTGTTGGTGTAGAGGCTCGGGAGGAGCGTCTCTGTACCCGGCGTTACCGTCGCCGAGTAGAAGGTGTTCGTGTTGGTGTAGAGCGCCGGGGCCAGCGTGTAGGCCGCAGTGGCCGTAGCCGAGTAGAAGGTGTTGGTGTTGGTGTAGAGATCAGGAACGAGGTTGTTCGCACCCGTCGAGACCACAGGGGAGTAGAACGTGTTGGTATTGGTGTAGAGGGCCGGGGCCAGCGTACGGGTCGTAGTAACCGTAGCCGAGTAGAAGGTGTTGGTGTTGTCGTAACGAGCAGCCGTCAGCGCGTAGGTCGTAGTGACCGTAGCCGAGTAGAAGGTGTTGGTATTGGTATAGAGCGCCGGGTCGAGGTTC
>JACCDP010987200.1_pt1 | contig 13241 bp, 5 predicted proteins | sample 7445841 | NCBI WGS metagenome assembly JACCDP01 (sample SAMN15323441, study PRJNA562643) | freshwater metagenome | isolation source: river surface water | place: USA:Blue River Watershed | collected 2017-08-17
CAAATTAAGTTTCCTAACCAGATCCGGATATCTGGTTGGGATTTTGGTTCATCAGCACGTGCGATGAATCAAGCGGGTGAAAAAGACTTACTCATGACCTATGAGCCAGTCTCTTTTACCCAAGCCGTTCGTGCGAAATACGCACGAATGACTTTCGAAAGGAAAATAATGTCTACAAAGACATCAATTAAGCGTATTGCGCTTGTTGCTGTATCTGCGTTGGGCTTTGGAATGGTTTCAACTGTTTCAGCGTCTGCTGCTGTAACCACTGCAAGAACAGTTTTGGTTGACACAGATGGCGCCGGTACAACTGGTGCTTCAGCAACTGTATATGCAGCTGCAACTGGAGTTGCCAAAACTGTCGGAGTTTACGTTACGACTGTCACTGCAGCTGATGCTGCTGAAGTAATTAGCGTGACTCCATCTATTACTTCAGCGCCTGCCGGTTCTGCGGTTACTGTTGGAACAGCAGGAACTGGTAAAGTCGGAATGATTACAACTGGGTATGACAACACTGCTGCTATGAATACAACTGCCGCAGATAGCAAGTGGACGTTAGCCACAGCTAATGGTGTGAATACTTTGACGTTTAACGCAACTTCTGGCCCTGCGTTGACAGCGAAGAAAATAGGTGCACTTTCTCTTACAGCTGATAAGCAAGGAAAATATGTAATTTCTCTAGCAATTAGTTCAACAACAGGCACCGGTACAAACACAAATGCGACAATAACAATTCATGTATCGGATTTGTATGCAACTACGGCTGATGGTTTAACTAGTGGAAATACATCAAATATCTCTGTTAATGGTGTTGCAGGTGCTGCAAATACAGTAACTTTGGCGGCATATCAGCAAGGCACGACTACTCGTTTAGTAACTGTAGAAGGTGGCGGAAAGATTTCTACAGTAGGCTCGCTATCTGGTAATTCCATTGCAGCCGATGGGTTGTCTGCAATTATCGGTGCTGGTTCTGCTGGATCAGTTTCGAACTCAGCTTTAACAGTTACTACGCCGACTGTTGGAACAGTCACAGTGAAGATATTTGATCAATCACAGTCAGGTATTTTCTCTTCTACAGCTTTGGCTACAGTTACAATTACTGTAAATTCAACCGCTGTAAACGGTTCTCTTGATGCAGCATCTTCAACAGCTACACTCAATGTTACCGGTGTAACAGGTGCATATCTTGATGCTGATGTAACAACAAAGGCTTACGCTCCACGTACAGCTAACACAAAGGCTGCAACTGTTGTAGTTGCTCTTGCATCAAATGCAGGAACACTTTCATCAACAACAGCAACCACAATCTCTGTAACCGGTCCTGGCCTTGTCGGTTTCGACATGGCATCAGACGGAACAGCAGATAACACTGGTCGTTCACTAACTTACACAGGTACAGATGGTGATTTCTGGGTAATCATTTCTGGCGACGGAACCTCAGGTGCGTCAACAGTTACTGTTACAACAGGTTCATTCTCTAAGTCATTCTCAATCAACTTCTACGGTTCAGTTGCTTCATACAAGGTAACTGGTGGTAATTCATACCTAGCAGTTGGCGTGACTGATTCAAGCATCGCAACAGTTCAAGCACTTGATGCAGCTGGCATTGCAGTTCCTGCAGCAGTTATTTACGTAACTTCTTCATCAACTGCAACAGCAACAGCTTCAAGCAATACCATCACAACAGCTACCGACGGTGCAGCTGCAGCAATCGGAGCAACAGCAGTTGCAAAGGGTGCTTCAACATTCACCTTCGCTAACGCTGGGGCTTCAGCAACAGTTACAGCAACTCATGCTCTAAATGTTGTTACAGCTGGTATCGCATCAGTAGCACTTTCATTCGATAAGGATGAATACCTACCAGGCGAGCTTGTAACAGTTACTGTTACAGCTAAGAACTCAGATGGCGATGTAGCAGGCGATGCAACTTATGCAAACCTATTCACAGCTGCAGGTCTAACTGGTTCAACTGTTCTACAGGGTTACACAGCATCAGCTTCTGTAACAACTGTAAGCGGTAAGAAGTCATACACCTTCTACGCACCACTAGTCGATGGACCAGTGGAAGTTAAGGGAACTCTTGACACTTCAGTTGCAACTGCAATTCAGGCAACCGTTGTTTCAGCTTCAACAAAGGTTGCAGCTGCTAACGGTGGTACAAATGCAGCAATCGATGCAGCTAACGAAGCAACAGATGCAGCTAACGCAGCAACAGATGCAGCTAACGCAGCAGCAGAAGCAGCAGATGCTGCAACTGCAGCAGCTCAGGATGCGCAGGCAGCAGTAGCTGAACTTGCAACCAAGGTTGCTTCACTGATCGCAGGTATCAAGGCTCAGATCACAACTCTGACAAACCTTGTTATCAAGATCCAGAAGAAGGTACGTGCTTAATTAGCACCTACTACTCTTCTTAAAGAGTAAAGGGAACTGCCCCGGGGGAAACTTCGGGGCAGTTTCTTATGAGTAAGTCTCTAAGTAAAAACAATTAAATAATTTGAACTTCTGCGCGATAAACTCGATGCAGTAAGAGAAATCCCAGTTCAACTAGGGCAAGTAGAAGAACTGGGATTTTCTTGGTCAATTCACATTGACCAGTCATTGAACCATTGTTATCTAGCGATAGCAAACATATCTGAAGCAAGTGCAGTTACAACTTAATAACTAAATCCCACACCTTCTTGCCCAAGGAGCTTCCCCCATGAAGTTAGATCTATTTGTTGATTCGTTATGGAATCAACTTAATATTACAAATAAAACAAAGAAGAACTACATCGGTGCGTATAACCGCTATATCGCGCCAGATTTAGGTAATACAGAAATCAGGCTTATAACTAAAGCACAATTAATAGAAGCAACCGCTAATTTAACGCCGCAGACAAGATATCAAGCGGTGATGGTCTGCCGCGTGATTTTTCGTGAAGCGTTTGAACGAGAGATTATCGAAGATAACCCGGCCGCCAGAGTGAAGACTCCCAAGGTAGAAGTTAAGGCACTTAAGTTCTTAACCTGGGAAGAGATAAAAGAGACTGAATTTGGCTTTCATAATGACCGGATTCGCTTTCTTGCACTTCACGGCCTTAGATATGGCGAAGCGGCGGCTTTATCTGAAGATGATATTTTTGATAACCGTGTGCATATAAATAAATCAATTCACGGGGCCACAAAGACTAGATCTGGAATCAGATCTGTTCCGCTTTTATATCCGTTTACTTCTTTTCCGTATTATCAGGATGGAATTGCAAAGGTGCTTCGTCCGCACGGAGTCACAGTCCATAGTTTGCGAAAGACTTATGCCTATATGCTAAAAAGTTCGCAGGTGCATGTGACTACTGCTGCCAAGCTGCTTGGCCATAGCAATCCTTTGATTACTATGAAGATTTACACCCAGGTACTTGATGATGAGATCGATAAAACTGGCGATGCGCTTCGTAATTTCATGGATAAAGCTAGCTAGCCCTATTCAAATTAATAGTGCCGCTCTTTAAATAATCATTTAGTGATGCTCCGGTTTTGTCGATTTCATCGTCCAAAACTTGAGTGTAAATTTTCATGGTCACAAGTGGGTTTGAATGACCCAAAAGTTTCGCTGCAGTTGTTACGTGAACATTTGCCTGCTTTAACATGTAAGCGTACGTCTTGCGCAAACTATGGACTGTAACTCCGTGCGGACGAAGCGCCTTTGCAATGCGATCTTGATATAAAGGAAAAGGCACAAATTCGCACATCAAAGGAACAGATCTCACTCCAGATTTCGTCTTTGTGGCGCCATATTTGGATTTAGTAATCAGAACTCTGCCATCGACGATGTCAGCTTCAGTTAAAGCCGCCGCTTCGCCATAACGAAGGCCGTGTAAGGCGAGAAATCGGATTCTCTTTGTATGAAAACCAAAATCCATTTCCCTAAGATCTTCCCATGTAAGAAACTTCTGCGGTTGCACGGTTACCTTTGGAGTTCTTATTGTTTCAGCGGGAGAAACTTCAATTAACTCACGCTCTACCGCCTCACGGAAAATAACTCTACAAACCATAAAGGTTTGATATCTAGTTTGTGATGGAAGGACTGAGAGTGCATTAATCAGCATATGTTTGGAAACCTCGCAAATCGGTAATTCACCAATAGCTGGAGCAAGATTTCTAATATACGCTCCTTGATAATTAGAAAGCGTTTTAGAAGTCACTTCTAATTGCGGCCAAAGTGCGGCCACAAAATTATTAACATTCAAGGAAATTCTCCTAGGGCAAGTAGGTTGCTTTGTTATTTAATTTTGCATCTCAAGTGTGACAACTACATTTGTGTAATTCAGCGTAGAACGACTGTTTACTGATTCATATAAAAAAATTAGTAAGTCATATTTCCTAATGAATGGTCATTTCATTTAACCAAAAAAGTCCGAGTACATCCCCTTGCCCGAGATGCACTCGGAACTCTTTTGGGAATTAGCACTCGGCTAATCCGATTCTTATTAAGTTTTTGATTTTGGATTAAGAAACTGCCCCGAAGTTTCCCCCGGGGCAGTCCCCTCGATTGATTACTCCTTAATAAGAGTTACTTATTAAGCACGTACCTTCTTCTGGATCTTGATAACAAGGTTTGTCAGAGAAGTGATCTGAGCCTTGATACCAGCCATTAGAGATGCAACCTTGGTTGCAAGTTCAGCTACTGCTGCCTGTGCATCCTGAGCTGCTGCAGTTGCAGCATCTGCTGCTTCTGCTGCTGCATTAGCTGCATCTGTTGCTGCATTAGCTGCATCTGTTGCTTCGTTAGCTGCATCGATTGCTGCTGCTGAACCTGAATCAGAAGAAACAGTTGCAGTTGCAGTGATTAGCGCAGTTGTTGCTGCTTTCTTACCTGTTAGCGACGCTGTGAAGTCACCTTCAGTCGATGGCGCGAATACAGTCTGACCAAGAGTTCCGTCAGATGTTGTCTTTCCTCCAACGAAGAAGTCAGCTCCAACTGATCCTGAGATTGCTTTGTTGAATGAAACTGCTCCAACTGAAGCACCATCATAAACAGGGTTGCCTGAAGCATCCTTACCTGTGCGTGTAATTGTCATGCCTTCGCCAGGTGTGTAAGAAGTTTTATCGAATGCAAGTGTTGACTCAGCAAGCGCACCACCAATTGATACAGGAACCGTTGTTGTGATGTATCCACCAGTTGTTGAAGCTGGGTCTGCAACGCGTACTGTCAGAGTTGCTTTAGCACCTGAAGCAGCTGCCGGAGCTGAACTGAAGTTACAGTTGTAGTAACCAACACCGTTTGTTGATGAGCCATATGTTGCTGAACCAGCATCAAGTACGCAAGTACCGCCAGTTACAACGTTTGGATCAGATGAAACGATTGTTGGAACCGAAGCAGTAGTTACTGCAGCGCCATTTGAATCTTTAGCAACGATTACGAACGCTGATAAGCGATCTGTAACAGTTGTATCCAATGGGTTAGCAGCTACGCCAGTAGCTGACTGAGTAGTTGAAGCGCCACCGGTTGTGTAACCAGCGCGGCCAATTGTGTAATTGGTTGAAGCAACTTCCAACTTAGAAACTGCGCCATAGAAGGTGAATGTTTCTGTACCAATTACTGTTGAAGCACCTGATACTGCATCAGTAACGGTAATTGTCACTGTACCTGTTCCAGCTGTGCCATCTGCACTCACGTGTACCCATGCAAGGTTCTGTGAACCAGCAGTTAGATCAACGTTTGAAGAACGGCTTGAACCAGCCGCTGCAGTTGAAGTGGTATTTACAGTAACGAAACCTGATCCAGAAACTGAAGCAGAAACATTGTGTCCTCCAGTTGCTGCAGTACCGTCATTGTTAAGTAGCATCACCTGAATAGTTGCCACGTTTGTACCTGAAGTCTTTACTGCAGATAGTGGGATTGCATCCACTGTAGCTGTGTAGTTTGTAGCTGTAGCTGCAACATCACCTTGGCTGTTTCCAACTGTAGAAGTTGGTGCGTGGCGAACGATTGATGCTGATGGCAGCAATGAAGCTAGCGCTGACCAAGTGACGTTGATTGAGTAAAGGGCAGTATTCAAACCTGTAGTTGAGCTAACTGAAGTCACATTAATAGTTTGAATTCCAGCTGTTGTAGAAGCTAGGTTAAGTACAACCTTTGCAAGTGTTGTATTTGCAGCGTTTGTATAAGTTAGACCTTGTGACCAGTTTGCTGTAACACCAGAAATTGGAGTTGATGTTCCGGTTGTGTCAGTTGCACCAACAATTGAACCTACACCTGATGAAACTATACGATAAACTTCACTGCCAGTGTGGGTTGGGAATGTTACGGTTACAGAAGCTTGATTACCTGTTGCAGCTGCGCCCGGGTTTCCACGAGTTGTTCCCTGTGAAACGTTTACACCAGAAACTGTGTAATTCACCGCTGTTAATGTTGCGGTGCCCCAAGTTCCAGCCACTGCTGTATTAGTAGGGGTGATTGTGTACTGGCCACCAGAAGTTGATGGGCATGAAACTGTTGCAAGAGTTGTTCCTGAACCTGTGGAGTAGTCAGGAGTTGCATCTGAAGCAGCAGTTAAAGTCACGGATGATCCACTTAAAGTTAAAGTAGATCCAGTCACAGCTGTTCCTACAGTAAATGTACATGTAGAAGTGATGTCAGTCCCATTTGCATTAGTAATCGCCCAAGTAAATGTTCGTGAATCAGAGTTTGCAAGTGCGCCAGCTGTATCCAAAGTGAGGTTCGCCGTCATTGCGGTTCCCTGAGGAATCGGAGCAGTTGTCGCACCCGTATTTGTTGTATTAGTTACAGAAGCGGTAACTGTGAAGTTACCTGCAGCAGCATTAGCTGGAACATTAGAAACCATTCCAAAGCCCAATGCAGCAACAGCAACAAGCGCGATGCGCTCAATTGCTGTCTTTGTAGCCATTGATTTCCTTTCGAAAGTCATTCGTGCGTATTTCGCACGAACGGCTTGGGTAGAAGAGACTGACTCATAGGTCAAACAGCAGTCCGAAAGGAAATGTTCTATAAATGCCGAAACCCGGCTTACGTGGGGGTAAGCCGGGTTTCGATTTCTTCAGTTCGCTTCGGCCCCTTGTGAAGCGACTATTGGGCTTATTTACCTGCCCAAAAGATCAGTTATCCATTAGCAAAGGTGAAAGTAACTGCAGTGGAACTCTTTGCTGAATACAGACCTGATGCAGCCTTTGTTGCAACCACTGAACAGGTAGTTCCGGATGTGGCTGTAAGGACATTTCTTCGTAAGCTGCAGGCAGCATTTGGAGTAGATAGGGCGAAGGAGACATATCCAGTTCCAGAGCCACCTGAAGTAGTTAGCGTTACCGAGGTGCCAATTGGATTTGTAGTAGTCGCATTTGAAATCGATAATGTCGATTGACTTGCAATGAAGGTGAAGTTTGTCGAGGTACTGATTTCATTGTAAGTGCTATCGCCAGCCTTAGTTGCAGTAACTACGCAGATTGCAGGGCCAGATGCGCTTAATTGATCACCAGTGATAGAGCAGTTTGTTCCAGTTGCGCTATAAGAAACCGTTCCAGAACCAGAACCACCGGAGGTAGAAATAGTCTGTGTGATACCAACTGACGCAGTGCGAATTGAGTTGGTTATTCTGAACGTAGCTTGAGCGCCCTTGAAATTAAATGTCACCGAACTTGATGACTTGGCGTTGTACAAACCTTGCGCGGCCTTAGTAGCCGTGACTGCACATTGGGTTGGTTGCGCCGCAGTGAGAGTAGCACCGCTTAATGTACAAAGTGCATTAGCGGTCGTCAGCGCATAAGTCACTGCGCCAGTACCAGATCCACCAGATGTAGTTAATGTGACGATGGTATTAACGGCATTCGTGGTTGTCTGATTTGAAATTGAAAGCGTTGATTGATCTGCAAGGAAAGTGAAGATTTTCGCTGCAGAAGAGATTTCTGAATAGGTATTATCGCTAGCTTTTGTAGCAATTACCGAACAAGTAGCAGGGCCGCTAGCGCTTAATTTGCCGCTAGAAATACTGCAATCTGTACCTGTTACCGCAAAGGAAACGGAGCCGGTTCCTGAGCCGCCGGATGAAGTCAATGTGACTTCTGTGCCGACGCTATTAGTCGTTGTGGCATTAGAAACTACGAGCGTTGCTTGTGGTCCCTTAAAGGTAAAGGTAACCGCACTTGAAGTCTTGCTTGAATAAAGACCTTGCGCAGCTTTGGTTGCAATCACAGAGCAGGTAGTTCCGGCAGTTGCACTCAATGATTCTCTTGAAATTCGGCAAAGTGAATTTGCAGTTGAGAGCGAGTAGGAAACGCGACCTGTTCCTGAACCACCGGATGAAGTCAATGTGATTGGCGTACCAACGGTTCCGGTTGTGGTCTGATTTGAAACTGAAAGCGTTGATTGTGCTGCCAAGAATGTAAATGTCTTAGTTGCGGAAACTGCTTGTGCATAAGTGCTATCTGATGCCTTGGTTGCAGTAACTACACAATTCGCACCATCACTTGCAGAAAGTTTGTCTGACGTAACCGAGCAATTTGTACCAGTAGCTGTGTAGGTAACACTTCCGCTGCCTGAACCACCAATTATTGAGAGCGTTACTTCAGTGCCAACGTTATTTACTAGCGTGGTATTCGCGATTCGAAGCGTTGCTTGTGGTCCCTTAAAGTAGAAAGTCACAGCGCTTGAAGTCTTACTTGCGTATAGACCTGAAGCCGCTCTTGTAACAATTACCGAGCATGATGTTGGTTGAGCTGAAATTATGCGGTCATTAGAAATTATGCAGAGCGCATTTGCAGTTGACAATGAATAGGTAAGCGCGCCGCCACCTGATCCGCCACTGCTTGTAAGAACTACTGATGTGTTTATGGCATTCGTAGTTGTCTGATTGGTAATCGATAGATCAGCTTGTGCCGCTAAGAAAGTAAATGTAACAGCGCTCGAATCTTTCGATGCAAAGGTGTTATCGGCTGCTTTTGTAGCTGTCACCACACAAGTTGCAGCATCAGATGCGCTTAATTTGTTGCTAGCAATTGAACAGTTAGTGCCAGTTACTGTATAAGAAACACTGCCGGTACCAGATCCGCCTGTTGTAGATAATGTAACTTCCGTTCCAACCGCGTTAGATAGCGTTGAATTGGCAATTACCAATGCATTCTGCGGGCCTTTAAAGGTAAAGACCACAGTTGATGAACTCTTGCTTGAGTAGATACCTGATGCAGCTTTAGTAGCGATTACCGAACAAGTTGTTCCAGAGGTTGCATTTACTGTGTCACGTCTGAAAGAGCATAAAGGATTTGCAGTAGATAGTGAATAAGTGACTAATCCAGTGCCTGAACCGCCAGATGTAGTTAAAGTGATTGGAGTCCCGACTGCTCCTGTGGTTGTTTGATTTGTAATTGAAAGAGTTGCTTGTGCTTCACGGAAAGTGAAATTAACCGTAGCAGAAGTGGCATCACCATAGTTGCCATCGGATTCTTTAAAAGCTCTTACGGGACAAATCTGGCCATCTTCGGCTGTAATTTTGTCATCGGTAATTGAACAAGCGTCATTCGTGGTTTCAAATGTGACATCACCGGTACCGCTGCCACCAGTAGTTGCCATTGTAACTTCAGTTCCAACTTCATTTATCAAAGTAGTGTTTGAAATTCGTAAGGTAGTTTGCGATAGCAAATGAATTGTGAAATCAAATGTGTACTGTCCGACACTGGCATAGTTTGAATAGCCGGTATTTAGAGGATTGCCCCAACCAGTACCTTCAATACTCAAATAGTATGTTCCAGCGGTTAATGCTCTACGAGAGAATGATGCATTCATTCCTGTTGGGTAAGTGTCGTTACCACGAACGATTGGTGGATCATAGGCTGTAATTAATTCACCATTGGAGTTATAAAGCTTCATTAATATGTCAAGGTTTGGGCTCTTAGCAATCGGATTTGCAGTCGCTGAAACCACTTGATTCGCATTTAAAGTAAATTTAAAGTAATCAATGTCGTCATTAGGTCCAACAATTCCGGGCATGGACATACTGGCACGATTTAACACATAAGCGTCATCTGTGTTATCGCCATAATCATCACTTCTAAGTGGAATATTGTTTAATGTAATGATGTCAAAATCATCTTTATTGTTGTTATTTGGCCAGTACCAACCATAACCAGAATCGCTTACATAACCTTGAGATGAAGTAAGCGTTCCGCCGCTATATTCGTTCTTACTCCATTGACTAACAGAGACACCGTAACTGGTGCCCATAATTGGAGCCCAAATTCCATTTGAATGTCCTGGATAGTAACCAGTTGAACTGGAACCATCGTGACCTAAACCAACAGCATGACCTGATTCATGAGAAATAATTCCTGCCAAGTCTTTAGCGGTTACATAGTAACTTGAGTTAACACTGAACTTATTAAAATTGAAATTAACTCCATATGGATTTAAGGATCGAGTTCCTGGGATTGCGCTTGGAATCACGTTGATTGCAGCAACATACGAAACACCACCGCAACCGCACTGTGCGCTCCAGCTAGCCGCACTTGAAATTACGGCTGTTTGCCCGAAGCTTTCATCATTTGTATTCGCACGAGTTAAACCAGCAGTACCTGGGTTTTCAGTTGTTACATCAATATCGAAAGGCGCAAAGTCTTCAGCAACACCGACCCAAGTCTCGGTTATATACGCCTGCTCTAGTTGGCTAAATGAGTTTGGATTTCCATCTAGATCTAAACCAGCAATCGAGGCACCTGGCTGCGCCAATCCGCCAAAATATCCAAACCAAGCACTGTCGTTTGAAACACTTGGAAATGTATAACCATCAAAATCCAAATAGAGTTTTCGGGTCGCTTCAGGATTGCTATGCAACACCGGAACAGAACTAACTGGATTACCAGCTAGTGAAAGCCCGTAGTCTGAAGCGATAGCTTGTGTGCTACTTGTGGGTGTAGCGACTTGCGATTTCATGACCGCTAATAGAAAACCGCAAGCATCCTTAAAAATTTGATTATCTGCAGTAGGCGTAAGCACAGAAGTAGGGCTATTTATAGCGCCCCCTGTGGAATAGCTTGCGTTGTTTGAACAAGCCGCACTGATGTTGTCTGCACTTGAACCAGATATATAAATGACGGGAATGAAAAGTGCAGCAACGAATATAGCGCGTTTAATGAATCGAATGCTGTTCATAATTATTTACTCATATCTAGGACGGGTGAATAGAAAACTTCGTAGAACTTGTAGCCAGCTGCTGTGGGATGTGGAGAGCTTTTTGCATTTACTCCACACACAAAATTGCTTACTTTTCCAACTCGCCAGACAAATACGTAGAGTTGAGAGGCATGATTTTCGTGCCCCGAATTTGCAATTGAATTATTTCTGATTAAACATTTGGATTTGAATAAAACGGTATCTAATTTGACAGTGCCTTGAGCAGTTGATTTACCTCTCAAACCAATTTCTAAGTGATGCTTTGTGTTGCAATCTACTTTTGTGACTTGCTTTCCTAGGTATGCATCAGGAAGTGCAGATGCCTGCAGATTTTCATTACTTGAGGAGAGTTGTTTTAGTACATCTGTATATTGATAACAACCTTTGGTCAATGTTCTGAAATTACTAATAGGAGTTACGGCTTGTGATGGGGTAATTTGTAACAATGCAAATGCCCACGTTAAAGCGAATGCTATTAAGACATTACGCTTCATGATGTATTCCCTTTAATTCTTAATTTTGAAGTTTTTAACTTTTAAAAACCAATAAGCCAGCTCTCCGCGAACAGAACTGGCTATGGCTTTGTTTACTTGCAAATAGACATGAGCCTGACCCCTCGATCGAAGAGTCAGGCTCATGCCGTTTATTTTGACTTTAAGTCAGTAAAGGCTTACGCCTTTACCTTCTTCTGGATCTTGATAACAAGGTTTGTCAGAGAAGTGATCTGAGCCTTGATACCAGCCATAAGAGCTGCAACCTTGGTTGCAAGTTCAGCTACTGCTGCCTGTGCATCCTGAGCTGCTGCAGTTGCAGCATCTGCTGCTTCTGCTGCTGCGTTAGCTGCATCTGTTGCTGCATTAGCTGCATCTGTTGCTTCGTTAGCTGCATCTAGAGCATCTTGTGATGCTGATCCAACTGCGAATGTTTGTGTACCTGTTAGCAAGCTATCAACAGTTACATCGAATGTCACAGATGAAGCAACTAGTGGATTGAAGAAATCCCATGTCTTTGAACCGTTGATGATCATCTGGTTCGAAGAGCTGTTGGTCTGTGTATTTGATGAAGCTGGGAAGATTGATGCAGTTACAGCAACGTTTGACTTGAATGCAACTGCGTGAATTGCATCGTATGCCTTGTTACCTGAAGCATCTGTCTTGCTTAGTGTGAATGTGCCCTTTAGACCAGCCTTTTCAGCTGCTTCTACAGAGAACTTAATTGCTGTAGCTGCGCCACCGATTGCATAAGTCAATGGAGCTGCAGAAACATATGTAACGCCATCTGCAAGAAGTGTGCGGTAGGTGACGGTTGCAGTCTTACCTGAAGTGCCGTTTCCTACTGCAACTACGTTTGCATTGTATGAACCTGTACCTGTTGCTACAGTCTCAGCTGCAGTTGTTGAGCTTGCATAAACTGTTGTATCTGATGAAACAGCAGAGAATGACAAGAATGGAACTGGTGTACCTAGAGCATCAGTTGCTGAGATAACAGCAGCTGGTGTTAGCGCAACAGTTGATCCATCGCAAGTTGCATCTGTATTACCGCAACCCCATGAACCACCGGTGGTTGAAGCAACATATAGACCCTGTGTTACTGCTAGAGCAGAAACTGTTCCGTAGAACTTAAGTGACTTAGTTGTCCATAGCACGCCATCTACGTAGATTGAGATGGTTGAAGTTCCAGCTGTGCCATCGTTGAAGATGTCGATTACTGGAGCTTGTGCAACAGTTACAAGTGAGATATCACGGCCAACAGCGTTTTCGCCATTGAACTGGACGTTTCCTGGACCTGAAACAACTGCACGAACTGCTGGGTATTCACCTGTTGGTGTTGAAAGGTTTGTATCTGCATCATCTTCGAAGTCGATGGTGATAGATGCAACCTTGATAGCAGCAGCATTTAGTGAGCCCTTTGGAGCAAGGATGTCAGTCTGACCTGAACCTGCAACAGTTGCCTGGTTGCCGTTCTTCGCGATTGTTGCTGTTGAGTAGCGGTTGCTCCACTTCTTAACTGCTGAGACAGTGATTGTGATTGTCTGGCGCAGAGTATCTGTTGGAACACCGTTTGTTACAGCGCGTGAGTAGTACTTCGC
>JACCDP011281448.1_pt1 | contig 13241 bp, 14 predicted proteins | sample 7445841 | NCBI WGS metagenome assembly JACCDP01 (sample SAMN15323441, study PRJNA562643) | freshwater metagenome | isolation source: river surface water | place: USA:Blue River Watershed | collected 2017-08-17
GTGAGCAGATTTCTTACCGGTCCGATTGCTGCGGTCATGGAGGTCACGACTTCCTCGCGAATAGCATCAAGGGGTGGATTCGTGACCTGGGCGAACTGCTGAACAAAGTAATCAAACAACAGTCTTGGTCTGTCTGAGATTGCTGCGATTGGTGTGTCGGTCCCCATTGCGCCGATTGGTTCCTGACCAGTTTTTGCCATAGGTGCGATGAATTCCTTCAGGTCCTCTTCGGTGTAGCCAAAGACCCTCTGCCTTCGATTCACTGAGGTGGATGAGTAGCGGACATGCTCGCGCTCAGGCAGGTCTTTGAGATTGATTCTTGACTGTTCTAGCCACTCTCCCCAGGGTTGCAAAGCTGCAACCTCGGACTTGATCTGCTCATCCTCGATGACGCTTCCCTGCTCGGTGTCAATCAGGAACATCTTCCCCGGTTGCAGTCTTCCCTTTCGCACGATGCGATCAGAAGGTATGTCTGAGACACCAATCTCGGATGCCAGTATGACGAATCCGTCTTCGGTGACGATGAAGCGTCCAGGCCTCAATCCATTTCTATCGAGCGTCGCTCCAACCAAGTTACCGTCGGTGAAAATGACGGCCGCTGGTCCATCCCAGGGCTCCATTAGCATCGAGTGATATTCGTAAAAGTCCCTTAGCTGCGGATCCAGATCCAGCTGCTTTTCCCAGGCTCCCGGAATCATCATCATCATGGCGTGCGGGAGGGATCTTCCTCCCATTACTAGAAGCTCCAAGACTTCATCAAAGGTGGCGCTGTCAGATGCACCAGGCAGAATGATTGGTTTTAGCTGGTCGATGTCCCCTAGAACATCACTCTTGAGCTGCGACTCTCTCGCTGCCATCCAGTTCGTGTTGCCTTTGACAGTGTTTATTTCGCCGTTGTGAGCGATGAACCTAAATGGATGAGCCAGCGGCCACGAGGGAAAAGTGTTGGTTGAAAAGCGCGAGTGAACCAAAGCCAACTTGGATTCAAAGTCTCGATCTGAGAGGTCGGGGTAGAACGGCTCCAACTGAAGTGTCGTGACCATTCCCTTATAAACAATGGTCCGCATCGATAGCGAAGAATGATAAATACCGATTGTGCGCTCACTGCGCTTTCGCAGTCTAAAAAGAGCTCTCTCTAGTTCTAGCCCTCGGGCTTTTCCACTTACGAACACCTGCTCAATAATCGGCATTGCGCCTCTTGCAAGATCGCCCAGAACTTCAGGTTTTGTGGGGGGTGTCCTCCAACCAATGACCTTCAATCCCTCTTCGAGGGCTAATTCTTCAAATTGCTTTTTCTCTTGCTTCGCGTCTTTGAGAAAAACAAGTCCCGCACCATACTCACCAGCGGGTGGAAGTTCGAAGGAAAGAACCTTTCGTAAGAACTTATCTGGCATCTGGGTGAGAATTCCTGCGCCGTCTCCGGTTCCAGCATCTGAACCCACTGCGCCTCGGTGCTCAAGATTTCTCAGCGCAGAAAGCGCCATTTCAACGATGTCGTGACCAGGGGTTCCTCGCAGAGTTGCAACCATGGCCAGACCACACGCGTCTTTTTCATTGGCTGGATCGTAAAGTCCCTGGGCGTGCGGAAGCTGAGAAAAGCGCGCGTAAGGTGAGACGCTCATTCCAGCTCCAATCGAATGTTCAGTTGCCTGGGACATCGTTGGCCCGAAATGAATTAGTTCTTTGCAGATTGACTTTCTGCTTGATCATCCTCGGACTTGTCGGCAGGTTCTCTGCCAGCAAGCCAGATCGTTGGTTCTAGGCCAGGGTGGCGGCGCTTTTGAACCAGGAAAATTATGATTCCTATACTCAACCCGATCAGCGCTGACCAGATGTTGATTCTGAGTCCAAGGATAATCTCACTTGGGTCAATTCGGATAGCTTCGACCCAGATTCGGCCAAGCGAATAAATAACCAGGTAGAGGCCAAAGACCCGGCCCCACTGGAGCTTGAGGCGACTTGCCAGGATTAGAAGAACGGCGGCCCCGGTGAGGTTCCAAATCATCTCGTAGGCAAAGGTGGGGTGGAAAAGAAGTCCGTCAGGCAGCCCAACCGGGTAGGCGGGGTTGCTACTTGGAATCTGGAGGCCCCACGGAAGGGTGGTCGGAAGACCAAATAGTTCCTGGTTGAAGTAGTTCCCGATTCTTCCAATGCCCTGAGCGATGAGTAGCCCCGGTGCTATGGCATCCGCTACTGACCAGAATCGAAGTCCGAGCTGGCGGGTGCCCAAATAGACACCAACTGCACCTAGTGACACTGCTCCGTAGATGGCCAGACCACCCTCCCAGATCCTGAAAACGGCTAGGAGGTCAGCACCTTCGAAGAAATAGTCGTTCGGGTGGGTGATTACGTGAAAAATTCTGCCGCCAATAATTCCAAACGGAACAGCCCAGAGGGCAATGTCCAGCATTGCGCCCTTAGGGGCACCGCGTCTAGAGAGCTTCCAATCAGCTAAAGCAGTTGCAATCACTATTCCCGTCAGGATGAATAGCGCATAGAAATGAATGCGAAACATTCCAAGGTCTATGTATGAGATTTCTGGAGATGGAATTCCGATGGATAACAGCATTCAATTATTCTAAGCCCTTGGCAAGATCACTTACCTTTTCAACCAGACCCTTGACTCCATCATCCTCGAAAGCCTTGATGATGGCTGTGCCGACAATGGCTCCATCAGCGTAAGTGTTTACTTCCCTAACCTGCTCTGCAGTTGAAACTCCAACTCCCACACAGGTCGGAATGTTGCCCGCGCTTCTGACTCGCCCAACCACCGAGCGTGCTAGCTCATCTAGCTTTGCTCTTTCTCCGGTGATTCCCATTGTGGAAACCGCGTATACGAAACCCTTTGAGCTATCAACTACTCTTGCAACTCTCTCCTCAGAGCTGCTCGGGGCGGCCAAGAACACTCTCTCGAGATTGAGGTCATTAGAAACTTCTAACCAGTCTGCAGCCTCATCAGGAATTAGATCTGGCGTAATCATTCCTTGAGCACCGGATTTCTTCAGGTTCTGTGCAAACTGCTCAAGTCCGAAGCGGATGATTGGATTCCAGTAGGACATGACGAGGATGGGAACATTGGTTTGACTCCGAACACCCTGGATAACATCAAATAGGTTCTTGAGCCTAAAGCCAGCTGCTAGTGCAGCTTCAGTAGCGCGCTGGATAACGGGTCCATCCATGACTGGATCTGAATAAGGAACGCCTATCTCCAAAACGTTGCAGCCGCTGTTTGCCATGGCGACTAGCGCCTCAACAGAGCGATCTACGCTCGGATAGCCAGCGGGAAAGTAGCCAATCAGCGAACCTTGCTTGTGATCAGCTCTATGTCTAAGAGTGCTTTCAACGCTTGTCATCAAAGTAGGCCGAAGTATCTTCCTGCGGTCTCCATATCCTTATCGCCGCGACCTGAGAGATTTACCAGAACCGAAGAACCAGCTGGTAGAACACTGTTGAGTTTCTCTACACCCGCAAGTGCATGGGCAGTTTCTATGGCTGGAATTATTCCTTCGGTCCTGCTCATTAGCTTCATAGCATTCATTGCCTCAGCGTCACTGATACCCATGTATTGAGCACGCCCAAGATCTTTTAGAAACGCGTGTTCAGGACCGACACCAGGGTAGTCAAGACCGGCCGAAATAGAGTGAGATTCGATTGTTTGTCCGTCTTCATCTTGAAGAACGTAAGTCTTAGCACCGTGCAAAACCCCGGGAGCTCCTTTACTCAGAGTTGCTGCATGCAGTTGCGTGTCAATGCCATCTCCTGCAGCCTCGAACCCCCATAGCTGAACCTCGGGATTGTCAATAAATCCATGGAAGATTCCGATCGCATTTGAACCCCCGCCAACACATGCCGCTACAGCCGCTGGGAGCTCGCCTGTTAGAGCCAGCATCTGCTCTCTGGACTCCCTGCCGATAACGCTGTGGAAGTCTCTGACCATTGTTGGAAACGGGTGCGGCCCAGCGACAGTGCCGAGCAGGTAGTGAGTTGTGTCAACATTTGCAACCCAATCACGCATCGCTTCATTTATTGCGTCCTTGAGGGTTCGGGAGCCTGTCTTGACAGCAACTACCTCAGCACCGAGCAGCTTCATTCGCGCAACGTTTAGAGCCTGGCGCTCAGTGTCGACCTCTCCCATGTACACAACGCAATCGAGACCGAAGTATGCAGCGGCAGTCGCCGAAGCTACCCCATGTTGTCCGGCACCAGTTTCGGCAATGATGCGCTTTTTCCCCATGCGCTTTGTCAGCAGGGCCTGACCCATCACATTGTTGATTTTGTGGCTTCCCGTGTGATTCAGATCCTCACGCTTTAGAAAGACCCGCAGGTCACCGACCTCTTTGGCAAACCTTGCGGCTTCAGTAATTATGGAAGGACGACCGGTGTAGGTTCTGTGAAGCTCATCAAGCTCCCTACTGAATTCGGGATCGGACTTAGCCTGTCGATATACATAGTCAAGCTGATCGAGCGCCTGAATCAAAGGCTCTGGAACAAAGCGACCACCATAGGACCCAAAATATGGCCCAGTTGAGTTCGTAAGGTTGGTGGACATAGGTAAATCCTAAGAGACAGCGACAATTTGTGGGATGAGTTTTTCCCAATCACCTGTCACCAGGGCCTCGCCAATCAGGACCACATCAGCACCTGAATCTCTGTATAGCCTCACATCATCTAGTGTTTTGACAGCAGACTCAGCAACTTTTATGACCCCTGTTGGAAGTTGGCCAGCAAGTTTGGCAAACAGTTTTGGGTCAGTTTGAAAGGTATTGAGATCTCTGGTGTTTATGCCAATCAGCTTTGCACCAAGTGAAACCGCTGTCTCAATCTCTGGCTCAGAGTGCGTCTCAACTAAGACTCCTAGACCAAGTGAGTTGGCATAGGACATAAGCTCTTGGGCTTGATTTGCTTCAAGGTAACTGAGGATGAGGAGCACAAATGATGCACCAGAGGCTCTGGCCTCAAGTATCTGATACTCATTTGATGTGAAGTCCTTGCGCAGCACAGGTATATCAACGGCTTTCGTTACCGCTTTCAGGTCTTCCAAGCTGCCATTGAACCCACTTGTTTCTGTTAGAACAGAGATCGCGTGGGCCCCGCTCGCCTGATATCCCCTTCCCAGATCTGAAGCACTTGGTATTTCGGCCAGGAAACCCTTGGATGGACTTGCCCTTTTTATCTCCGCGATGAGCTTTACGCTTCCTGAAGGCTTTAGTGCCTCATAGACATCAATCGGTGCTGGAAGTTGCGAAATGGTTTCTTGCAAGGCCAATTTCGAAACAGTCTGCTCGCGCTGATTCGAATCCCGAAGCGCTTGGGCGAATAACTTTTCTAGCACTAGTGCTTAGCTTTGTCGCCGTCTACCCCGTAGCCGCTTTTCTTGAGGTAGTAGCCAAGTCCGACTCCGCCAACGGCTAGCGCAGCTGACAGCCAGACAATTAGAGCGTTGTCGAGAAAGAAGAAGAGGGTACCAATTGCAAATGCCAGAATGACGACAATTACTGTTGCCCACGCGGCGATTGAATTTCCGTGACCTGGCTCTGATTCGTGACTAGGCATTGGTTCCTCCGATAGGCAATTCTACGCTAAACCTGCTCATCCCAAATCGCTCGAGCGTCGTTTGCACCAGGTTCGTCCACCTTTGCCCGCGCTGAGACTGGTAGCGTCGCCACCCAAACACTTAGAAGCGCGGAAATACCGCAAGCAATTGCAAAGACCAATGGCCAATAGGTCTGCTCACCTAGCGTTGATTCGCCGGCAAGACCTGTTAAGGATTCCTGAAGCTCAAGGCTTGCTGGTGCCAGGGAGAAATCCGATAAAGCCGCCACCGACGTCGCAATCAGCATTGCAGCCCCAGAACTGAGAACTAGAGCACGTGGAATCTTTCTGTAAAGAGCAATGAGTGCCATGAGTATTGCAACCGCTGGCAAGCTAACCAGAATCTGATTCAATTCCGCCCCGGTCAAGCTCTGCTCTTTGACGAACACCCAAGGTAAAAGAAGAAAACTCCAGCAAACCCCGTAGGCAAGCACCAGAACGGAGACTCCCCTACCCATGATTCATCGCCTTTGCGGCGGCCACCGCTCTCAGCACGGCCGCTGCCTTGGATTTGGTTTCTTGATATTCAGACTCCGGGATGGAATCAAGAACAATTCCAGCTCCAGCTTGAACGTGGGCAGCACCATCCCGAATCACTGCAGTTCGGATAGCAATGGCAAGATCAGCATTACCCTCGAAGTCAAAGTAGCCAACTACCCCACCGAACAGTCCTCTTTCAACGGGTTCAAGTTCGGCAATTATCTCCAGGGCTCTGGGCTTTGGCGCCCCAGACAATGTTCCGGCTGGGAAGGTTGCCAAGAGCGCATCCACGGCTGTCATCGCTTCCCTTAGTTGCCCATCCACCGTTGATACAAGGTGCATGACGTGACTAAATCGATGCACCTGCATAAACTCACCGACCTGAACGCTCTGCGGCTGGCAAACCTTCAGCAGATCATTACGCGCAAGGTCAACGAGCATGAGGTGCTCGCTACGCTCCTTTGTATCCGCAAGCAGTTCCTCGGCAAGTAAATCGTCTTCGAGCCAACCCTTGCCTCTAGGTCTTGAGCCTGCAATCGGGTGAGTGGTTACCTTTTGATTCTCCACTTTGACCAGGGCCTCGGGAGAGGAGCCAACGATCTCATAGTTTCCATGACTGTCTTCAAGTCGCAGAAGGTACATATATGGACTTGGATTGGTTGCCCTCAGTGCCCGATAAACATCAAGCGCGTCCCCGTCGAAGTCCTGATCAAACCTTTGAGAGATGACGACCTGAAAGACATCCCCCGCTACCACATGCTCTTTTGACCTATTAACCTGATCAATAAAACCACTGTGTCCGGTCCGCTCCTTGGTTACTGCTTCGGGCCAGGCTGGCTCAGAAAGAATCGATTCTGTTGGAAGTCGCAGTAGCTCCTCTAGATAGCTAATTTGCTCAACCGCTTGCTCGTGTAGAGAATGAATGTCTGAGTCACCAGTAACGAAAATCAGACTAACCAGCACTATCTCAGACTTCAGGTGATCAAGAACAACCAACTCTTTGAATTGACTAAAGCTATAAAGCGGAATCGGATAGTCACTGCTCTTTGGCTTGGGCAACTTTTCTAGTAGCGAGGTAAGCCCCCAACTGATGTGACCCACAAGGCCCGCACTTAGTGGAAATTCTTCTGGAGCAGACTTCCAGGCTCCTTGCATCTGCCTGAGGGCCTCAAGAGGGTCACCGCTTAGTTCGCCAGTTGGCAGCGCAGGGTGTTCTGAACTCCATCTGACCTCATCTTCGTAAGAAAGAGACCCTCGTGTTGACACTCCAATAAATGAATACCTTCCCCAGACTCCTTGCTCCGCCGATTCAAGCAGGAAGGTTCCAGGTCGATCGCTGCAAAGTTTGTTATAGATACCGACCGGTGTTTCAGTTCCGGAAAAAAGTCTTTTCGAAACAGGAATGACATTGAAAGTCTCGGCTAATTTCCTGACAGCCTCTGCGCTAAGCATCCGATGCTCCAAAGCAGCTTGTGGAGCCAGTGTGGCAAGTGGGTCCTTGCGGGTGAACAAGAGCCAGGATGGCGTCCGAATCGCAATCTTTATCTAGTGACTCAATGTGCAGATAGTTTCCGCTGGTGTCACCCTTTAGCCATCTCTGATTCCTTGATCGAGAGAAGAAGACCAATTTTCCAAGCTGTATTGACTCCCTTAGTGTTTCAAGATTGGCATAGCCAAGCATGAGAACTTGCTTGGTGTTTGCGTCCTGGGCTATGACCGGAATAAGGCCAGTTTCGTCATATGAAAGGGATTCGAGGTTTAGCATCAGAGTCTCACCTCTAGTCTCGCCTTTTCGAGCTCTGATTTCACCGCGGAAATTGAGACTTCGCGCGTGTGGAAAATGCTCGCAGCCAAAAGAGCATCTGCGCCCGCACTGGCCGCTTTCGGGAAATCCGATGCCTGGCCTGCGCCGCCCGAGGCAATTAGGGGAATAGAGGAAACATCCCGCATCTTAGAAATTAGCTCGATGTCAAAGCCAGCTTTGGTTCCATCAAAGTCGATTGAATTCATAAGCAGCTCTCCCGCACCAAGCCTCTCAACTTCTTTGGTCCACCAAAGTGCATCGATGTCGGTTGAGACTCTGCCGCCGTGAGTGGTAATCACAAAGCCACTGGCGCTCGGTCCTCGCTTTATGTCACAGGACAAAACAAGTACCTGAGATCCATGAGTGGCGGCAATTTCGGCAAGCAGCTCAGGTCTTTCTACTCCGGCCGAACCTACGGATACTTTGTCGGCTCCCGCTTCCAGTAGCTGAGAGACATCGGAGACGGTCTTGATACCACCACCAACTGTCAAAGGAATGAAAATCTGCTCAGCGCACCTCTCGACTATCTCGATGATTGTGCCCCTGCCCTCTACGGTTGCCGATACATCCAGCAGCGTTAGCTCATCAGCTCCCTCAAGGTAGTACCGATTAGCGAGTTCGACAGGGTCACCACTGTCCCGAAGGTCCTGGAAATTTACGCCCTTAACTACTCTTCCTTCGTGAATGTCGAGGCAGGGAATGATTCGAAGTGCAGGCATTAGATTCGAGCGGCGTGGATTTCAGTTACCAGGATTGCCCGCGCGCCAATCTCATAAAGCTCATCCATAATCTGATTCGTTTTTGAAGCTTTAACCAGTGCCCTTACCGCAACCCAATTCTGATCTGCAAGAGGCGATATAGTTGGAGATTCTATTCCAGGAGTGATCGTCACGGCCCGATCGATAAGACTCTTGGGGCAGTCGTAATCAATTAAAACGTACTCGCGAGCGACAATGACTCCTTGAAGTCTTCTCAGAAGCTTTTCAGTTAGCTTTTCTTTACCTGGCGCAGCAATCAACCTTGCAGTTGAGCGAAGAAGCGGCTCCCCAAACGCCTGAAGCCCGGCTTTGCGCAGAGTGTTTCCCGTTGAGACAACATCGGCGACAACATCCGCAACACCCAGTTTGATCGCACTTTCAACGGCTCCGTCTAATTTCACAACTGACGCCTGGATTGACTTTTCGCTTAGGTAGTCTGAGAGAAGATTGGCATACGCCGTGGCAATGCGCTTGCCCGAAAGATCGCCGACGGTTCTAATTTCTGAATTCTCAGGCGAGGCAAACCGGAACAGTGATTCACCAAACCCCAAGTCCGCAATTTCGATTGCCTTCGACCTTGCATCTTTCAAAAGATCCAATCCTGTGAGACCGGCGTCTAAAGAGCCCTCACCGACATATGTGGCAATGTCCCTTGGTCTGAGGTAGAAAAATTCGATCTGGTTAGGTTCATCGACAACATGCAGCTCAGCGCTATCCCTGCGGGTGGCATAGCCGGCTTCTTTCAACATGGAAAATGCACTTTCTGCAAGTATCCCCTTGTTGGGTATTGCAATCTTCAGCATTAGAGTTTCTCCTCGACTGCTGAGAGCGGAACTCCCCTGGCAATAAGCAAAAGTTGTAGGTGATAGATCAGCTGTGAGGCCTCGAGTGCAAGCTGCTCATCTGTTTGGTATTCGGCAGCAATCCAGGTCTCACCTGCCTCCTCCATCAGCTTCTTTCCAATCGCATGAACTCCCTGGTCTAAAAGCTGCGCGGAGTTACTGCCCACTGGCCTGGTAGAGGCAATCTGTGAAAGCTGCTCATAGAGCTGGTTGAAGGATTTCATGGCTATAGGTTAGCCAATTAGTTAGTGAGTTTGGGCTGCGGCTTTGAGGGCAACAATGTTGTCAGCAGGTATTCCGATATCAAACACCGCAGATCCAGCCACGAAAGTGTCGGCGCCCAATCCAGCAAGTCTTCCGATGTTCTCCTTGGTTATCCCGCCGTCAACCTGAATCGACACTTTTAGGTTTCGTTTAGCGACTTCGGCTCGCAGCATTGAAATCTTAGGCAGCGTTGATTCCATCATCTGCTGGCCGCCGAAACCAGGCTCAACGGTCATCACCAAGACCATGTCAACGTGCTCCAGCAGCTGATACGTCTTCTCAATTTCTGTTGCAGGCTTTACTGAAACCGCTGGTGAAACCCCTGCATCTCGGAGCCTGCGGATGAGAGTGAGAGGATCTTTGGAAGCTTCCAGATGAAAAGTAATTGAAGCCACCCCGTATTGCGTAAAGCGCAATGCCTCTGTATCGGGTCGTTCAATCATGAGATGCACGTCTAGAGGGATTGGGGAAATCTGCTGAAGCCGCTTTACCACCGGCATGCCGATTGTGAGATTTGGCACAAAGTGGTTGTCCATCACGTCTATGTGCGCCGCATCCGCTGTTGCGATGTCGCGCAGGGCCTGTTCCAGATTGCCGAAATCAGCGGAAAGTATGGACGGGTTAATTCTCACGCTTACAGCCTAATTCTTTTTAATTGCTGCCAGGAACATGCAGTCAGTCTCATGGATGTTCGTCCAAAGTTGAACTGTCTTTCGATTCTCATTCAGCGCCAAAGTCGGACTTATCTTTGAAAGGACTGGCTTGATGTCAATCAGCTCGCACTCTGGTCTAGACGAAAGCGCGTCGACGATCTGAGTGTTTGTTTCCGAGATGACGGGCGAACAGGTTGAATACAGAATGACTCCCCCAGGCCTTAACGAATCTATGCCCGCAAGCAGGAGTTCTTGTTGTATGCGGTTTAGGTCACGAAGCTGGCTTGGCTGCTTTCGCCAACGTGACTCTGGCTTCCTGCGAAGCGATCCAAGACCGGTGCATGGAGCATCGAGTAGGACAGCATCGTACGCATTCTTCTCAGCCTCCTGGCCCTGCTTGGTCACGACAGTCACTCGTTTGTCATCTCCCACCGCTTGAGCTACGAGCTTGGCTCGGTGAGGAGCTGGCTCAAAGCAAACTAGTTTGGAGTTCTTACTCATTCCGGAAAGTAGCACAGCCGATTTACCTCCGGGTCCGCTGCACATGTCTAAGAACGTCCCCTCGTTATTTGCAAGGTCAAGCAGCACGAGTGCAACAAGCTGCGATCCCTGGTCTTGCACCCTGACCTCTGCATCAATTAGTGGCTCAGGATTGCCAGCCGCTATGAATCCGATTGGTGAGACCGGAGACTTCTTGAGACCCATATCTGTTAGTCGCATCGACGCGGCATCACCTAGGGCCGCGAGATTTATCTGAGGAGTTTCGTTGTTTGCGGAAAGAAGCGCTTCAATGTCGGACTTTCCATCAAGCTCTAGCGCATCAGTTAGTGCACTTATTACCCAGAGAGGGTGAGAGTAGCTAACTGAGAGAGACTCAAGTCGACTCTTGCTCTCAGTTACCTCCTTTAGAAGCTGAGGTAGGCCCCTTCTGTCTGCATTTCGCAATATCGCGTTAGCAAATCCTGCAGCCCTGGGTTGAAGGGCTTTCACTTGCTCGACGCTCTCATTAATTGCAGCGTGCGAGGGAATGCGCATCCGCAAGAGCTGATGCATACCCAGACGCAAGATGAGTCTTATGTCCGTTTCTACGGCCTTACCGCCCGCAAGAATGTCTATAAATGCGTCGTATTGAAGCTGCCATCTCAAGGCCCCGTAGGCAAGCTCTTGGACAAGTCCTCGATCAGCCTCATCTAGTCGAGATTGCCTCAGAAGGGAGGGAAGCAGAAGGTTTACGTAGGAATCATCACGCTGCACCCTTTGCAGCAGTTGCAGTGCTACTTGCCTTGCACTAGCCAATCTTTGACCCGCTATAGCCTCTTGCCCAGTCCACCGCAGACATGGGCTTCTTACCCGAGGGCTGAACCTCAATCAGTTCAAGGCGCGAGCCGGATCCGCAGACAACAAGAACTGAGTCCTTTCGTATTTCCAGCGATCCAGTCTCAAGCTCGGTTTGAGACAGAGCATCCCAATCAAAGTTGCCAATAGCTCGCGCTCTAAGGATTCGTAGTTCACCGCTTCCTACCTGGCACCAAGCCGTAGGCTCAGGATTGCATGCCAACACACGGGCTTCAACGTCTGATGCAGAGAGCTCGAAGGAGAGCTTCGCATCAGCTCGCGAAATTTTGGGAGCACGGGTCGATTCACCCACTTGCGGACTGAGTCGGAGGGGACTTTTTAGGCTACGAATAATTAATTCAGAGCCAACTTTTGCCAAATCATCAAGCAGCTCACCTGCAGTTTTTCCCCTTTCGAGGGTGAGCGGTAATTGTGCTACTACTGGACCGGTGTCAAGCCCTTCGTCTATCTGGAAAAGCGTGATTCCTTGACCGGTCCCATAGATCATTGAGTGCTGAAGTGGGGTTGCTCCTCGCCACAGCGGCAACAGACTGAAGTGCAGGTTAAGCCATTGCATTGTCGAAAGAGCTTCCTTAGGAATAAGAGCGCCATATGCCACGACAACTACCAGCTCTGCGTTGGACGCTTTGAGTTTGTCGATAACCGCTGTATCCACCCGGGTTGACTTGATCACGGGCAAACCAAGGTCTTGCGCCATTTCAGCAACAGGAGAAGGGGTATTTTCCCTACTTCTGCCCTTAGGAGCATCTGGACGCGTTAGTACCAGAGAAATCTCATGTTCGGCGGCAAGTGACTTGAGCACAGTTGCAGCAACCTCTGGAGTTCCAGCGAATGCAATCTTCATGTTCTAAATACTCCCGTCATCGACAAAAACGGTCAATCCACGAACGTTCTTGTCCCCGCGCCTGAGAGCTTTTGCCGTGGTTGCCACAGCCCGAATCTCCCTTGCTATCTTCGGACCATCTTTATACGCGTACCGGAAGAGAATCTCAGTTCCACTGTTGCGAACTACCTCGCCCCCTTGTTGCATAACGGCCACCTCAACTGCTGAGACTTGCTCGCGAGACCCGGAGACTTTCGTGAATCTAACCGCGGGAGGAAGTTTTAGCTTTTTTGCCTCGGCAAATGCCTGTCTTGCAATTTCCCGATGCTGACCCAGGGCAATTGGCCTGCCAAGCTCTTCACTCAATCCAGAGAAGTGAATCCGCGCATTTGGACTTAGTAGCTCAAATGCCTCAAACCAATCGCGCAGTGCCCTCTGCTCAGACCTTAGAGCCTGCGCTGATAGCCAGACATCAGAATCGAGCACGATTAGTCCTGAGTAACCCTTATCCAATCTTGGGGCGCTACCTGGAGTTGCGACCACTATCTGATTCTTTTTACCGGTTAGCTCAGGTTTCTTTTTTCCAGCAGCTTCGAAGATAACCGCGCCTGGAAACATCTTTCCGATTTCAGCGGAAGTTCGAGAGCTTCCGGACCTACCCCTTCGAAA
>JACCDP010809937.1_pt1 | contig 13239 bp, 9 predicted proteins | sample 7445841 | NCBI WGS metagenome assembly JACCDP01 (sample SAMN15323441, study PRJNA562643) | freshwater metagenome | isolation source: river surface water | place: USA:Blue River Watershed | collected 2017-08-17
AGGGCGCCTCGCCCCAGCGTGAACCCATGTCGGCCGAGACCGTCACCGTCGAACTAGGCTCGCGCTCCTACCCCGTCCGCATCGGGGCCGGGATGCGCCGCGAGGCCTTGGCCGCGGCCGAACGCCGCCTGGCTTCCGGCCAGAAGTGCGTCGCGATCACGTCGCCCGGCGTCGCCGCCGCGCAGTCCGGCTTCGCGGCCGAGCTCGCGCGCCTGATGCCGGTCCTCGCCACCGCTTCGGACGGCGAGACGGCGAAGTCCGCCGCGGAACTCGCGCGCGTCTGGGATTTCCTCGCCGCCCACGGCGTGGCCCGCGACGGCGCCGTCTTCGCGCTCGGCGGAGGCGTCGTCGGCGACCTGGCCGGCTTCGCGGCCGCCTCCTACCAGCGCGGCGTCGATTTCTATCAGCTCCCGACCACGCTGCTCGCGATGGTCGACAGCTCCGTCGGCGGCAAGACGGGCATCAACCTTTCGGCGGGCAAGAACCTCGTGGGCAACTTCCACCAGCCCACGGCGGTCTACGCCGACACCGACCTGCTGGCCACGCTGCCGCCCCGCGAATTCGCCGCGGGCATGGCCGAGGTGATCAAGCACGGCATCATCGCCGACGCCGACCTCTTCGGCCTGCTCGAGCAGAACGCGCCCCTTTCCTGGAACCATGCGCTCCTCCCGCGCGTCATCCGCCGCTGCGTCGAGATCAAGGCGGCCGTGGTCGCCGGCGACGAACGCGAGACCAGCGCCCAGGGAGGCCGCGCGCTCCTCAACCTCGGCCACACCTTCGGTCACGCCATCGAGGCCACCGCCGGCTACGGCACCTACCTGCACGGCGAAGCCGTCGCGATCGGCCTGGTGATGGCCGCGCGCCTTTCCGCCGAACTCAAGCACTGCACCGCCGCCCAGGCCGAACAGGTCGAAGCCGCGCTGAAGGCGCATCTCCTCCCGACGGCCCTGCGCGCTCCGCTCCCGCTCGAGCCCATGCTCGCGGCGATGCGTCGCGACAAGAAGGTCCGCGGCGGCAAGCTGCGCTTCGTCCTGCAGGACGGCATCGGCGCCGCCTGCACGTCCGACGCCGTCCCCGAGGACGCCGCGGTCCGCGCCCTGGTCGCCGGCGGAGCCGTCCGCTGAGCGACCCCGCTTGACCGGCCCGGAGAGCCGGGCTTTCCTGTCGCATGCCCCGACCGACCGCCCCGCTGGTCACGCTCTGCCTGTCCCTGCTCACGCTCGTCGCGCCGGCGGCGGAGCCGACCGCGGAAGTCGCACGCATCAGCGCCTCGGGGTTCATCCGTCATTGGCCCGGCGAACTCCCCGTCGTCCTCTCGGTCCCGCACGACGGCGCGGCCAAGCCCGCCGACATCCCGGACCGCCCGCGCGGCGTGACCGTGCGCGACTCCTACGCCGCCGCCTTGGGCCACGCCCTGCGGGACGCCTTGCGCGAACGTTGCGGCGCCGCGCCGCAGCTCATCATCTGTGAGCTCTCGCGCAAGAAGGTGGACTGCAACCGGGAGATCGGGGAAGGCGCCGCCGGCCAACCGAAGGCCGAACAGGTCTGGCGCGAATACCATGCGAGCATCGACGAAGCCGAGGCCGCCGTCCTCGCCCGCTCGAAGCATGGCCTGTACCTGGACATCCATTCCCACGGACACCCGAAGCCGCGCATCGAGATCGGTTACCTGCTGAAGGCATCCGAGCTGCGCCTCTCCGACGAACGTCTGGACGCCGACAAGTCCGTCGCCGCGAGGTCTTCGATCCGCTGGCTGAGCCAGCGGACGCCGGCGAAGTTCTCCGAACTCCTCCGCGGCGAGACGAGCCTCGGCGGGCTGTTCGCGGCCCGCGGCGTCGCCGCGGTGCCCTCGCCGCGCGAGGTCCTGCTCCTGGACGACCCTTATTTCAACGGCGCCTACGACATCGAGGCGCACGGATCACGCGACAAGTCACAGCTCGACGCCGCGCAGCTCGAGATGCCCGGACCGATGCGGGACACGCCGGCCCACCGGGCGGCCACCGCCAAAGCGATCGCGGAATCGCTCGAGGCCTACTTCGTCCGGCATTTCGGGAAGAAGCTGCGGTAAGCTTACGGCTGCGGGCCGACGGCGGGCTTCGCCGCGCGCCAGTCGCGCTTGAGCAGACGGTCGTCGTTCTTCTCGTTGGCCTCGCGGACGCGGTCCTTCAGCGTCCCGTCGGCGGCAGGCTGGCCCGAAAAGGCCGCGGCGGCCGGCGTCTTCTCGACGACGAAGGACTGGTCGCCGACCGGGCCGGCGCAACCGACGAGGAGAAGGAGAGGCAGGAGGAGCGTGGTCTTCATGAGTCTTATTTCGCGCGGACCTTGGCGTCGGCTTCGAGCCAGGCGCGGAGGGAGAGCGCCGAAGCGCGGGCGCGGGCGCGGGCGGCGGCCAGGTCGTCGGCGTCGGCGACCTCGGCCTTGGCGAAGGAATAGAACTTCGCCTTCGGCTCGGTGCCGGAGGCGCGGACGGCGATCCGGCGGCCGTCGGCCAGCTCGGCGAGGATGAACTCCTCGGGCGGCACGCGTTCGCCTTCGGCGTCGAGCACCTTGTCGCGCTCGTAGTCGGTGACGCGCAGGACCTTCGAGCCGTCGATCGCGGAAGGAGGGGACTTGCGCCAGGAGGCCACGATGCGGCGGATGCACGCGGCGCCCTCGGCGCCTTCGAACGAAAGGTTCAGCAAGTCCTCGTGGTGCGCGCCGTGGCGGAGATGCAGGACGTCGAGCGCGTCGAGGAGCGTGCGGCCGCGCGAGCGCAGCAAGGCGGCGAACTCGCAGAGCATGACCACCGTGGCGTTGGCGTCCTTGTCGCGGACGGCGTCGTCGGCGAGGTAGCCGTAGCTCTCTTCGGCGCCCAAGAGGAAGAGCGTCGAGTGACGGAGGGCCAGCGGTGCGCGGCGGCGGAGCGGGAGCGCGGGGGCGTCGGCGCCGGCGCCTTCGACGAGGCGGCGCGTCCAGTTCTCCAGCTTGCGGGCGATCCACTTGAAGCCGACGAGCGTCTCGACGCAGCGGACGCCGTGGCGGGCGCAGATGGCGGCCACGAGCGGCGTGGTGACGAGCGACTTGACGACCGCCGCGTTCGGCGAGCCGGCCTCGGGGAGGATGCCCGCGTCCTTCAGGGAGGAGAGGCGGAATTCCGCGAGCAACGCGGCGACCTCGTTGCCGTTGAGCAGACGGTGACCGCCGGCCGGCAGCGGGCAGGCCACGCCGACGCGATCCGAGTCGGGGTCCGTCGCGAGGATGAGGTCGGCGCCGACCTCATCGGCCAGCTTCAGCGCGAGCGCGAAGGTGCTGGCGTTCTCCGGGTTAGGCGAGGCGACGGTCGGGAAGCGGCCGTCATGCTCGCGCTGCTCCTCGACGACATGCGGGTCGATGCCCACGCGACGCAGCGCCGGGACGACCATGATGTCGCCGGTGCCATGGACGTTCGTGTAGACGACCTTCGGCGTGTGGCGCGAGATCACCTCGGGGTCGAGCACGACGCCGGCCAGGCGGGCGAGGTAGGCGTCCTCCGCCGCGGCCGGCACGGTGAGCACGCGGCGGAGATCCTTCTCGAGATAGGGGGCGACGTCGGCAGGGCCGAGCTTGCCCACTTCGGCCACGATGGCGGCGTCGTGCGGAGGCAGGACCTGGCCGCCGTCGCCGAGGCAGCACTTGAAGCCGTTGTCGTGCGAAGGGTTGTGGCTGGCCGTGATGACGACGCCGGCATGCGCGCCGAGGTGGCGGACCGTGAAGCTGAGCTGAGGCGTCGAACGGGCGCCCGTGAAGAGATAAGCCTCGCCGCCGAGCTCGGTCCAGGCGCCGGCGATCAGCTCCGCGAAGTGACGGGAGAAATGCCGGACGTCATGGGCGACGACCAATCGGGCGCCTGGCTGCGTGGCGGAGACGTGCTTCCAGAGGCCGATGACGGCCCGGAGGACGTTGACGTCGTTGAGGCAGGCCGAGCCGATCGCGGCGCGGACCGGCAGGCCCTGGGCGTCGAGCTCGTTGGTCGCCGAGACCCGGCCGACCGTGCGGCCGCGCATGCCTCCGGTGCCGAAAGCGATGCCTTTGTAGAAACGATCCTCGAGCTCGGCCCAAGCGCCGCGCTCACAGAGATCCCGCAGGGAGGCCAGGGCTTCGGCCGGGAGGGCCCCGGACCGAAGCCAGTCCCCGGCGTTGGCGAGGCTGGCGGCGGAAAGTCGCCCTTTTTCCTGGGCGGCTTGAAGGAGCGAAAGGACGGCGGCGGAGGCGCTCATGTGTCCGCCATACTTACCCTCCCGGGGGCGGGGACAAGCCCGTAGGCGGGGGAGGCGGGGGTTGACACATCCGGTCCTTTCCCAAGGGTTGACCCCCCATGCCTGAAGACCGTTCCAGCAAGCAGCCCCCGGCCGGCGATGACCGTAACCTCGTGGTCGTCGACGAGGATTTCGTCAACGCAGACGCCGAAGACCGTCTCTGGCTCTTCTGGGAACGCAACCAGGGCGTCATCGTCAAGGCGACCGTCGCCGTCGTGGTCGGCATCCTGGGATATCTCGCCTTTTTCTTCTGGAATGAAAGCCAGCGCCTGGCCCTCGGCGAGGAATTCACCGCCTGCCAGGACGAAGCCGCCCGTCGCGCCTTCGCCGCCCGGCATGCCGGCGAACCGCTGGCCGCCGTCGCCCTGACGGACGTCGCCGACGACCTGAAGCGCGCCGGCAAGTTCGCCGACGCCGCCAAGGCTTACGACGAAGCCCGCCGTCTGGCCGGCCTCGCCGGCACCGCCCCGGCGGTCGACGCCCTCGCCGCCCGCGCCCGCCTCTACGCCGCCCTCTGCCGACTGGAAGCCGGTGACGCCGGCGCCACCCAGGCGCTCGCCGAGGTCGCCGACGACGTCACCGCCGCCGAGACCCTCCGCGGTTTCGCCATGCTCACCCTCGCCAACGTCGCCGTCGCCAAGGGCGACACCGCCGAAGCCAGCAAGTGGCTCAACGCGATGGACAAGAAACTGCGCGCGAACCACGTCTGGAAGTCCGACAAGGAGATGCTGGTCCGCTCCGAGCCTTCGCTGATCGCGCCCGTCGCCCCGGCCGGCAAGTAAGCCGCTCCGGCTCCGGCCGAGCCCCCTATTAACCTTGCCAATAAAGGCCGTTGGGCGTGTCTTCTGGACACCCGTCGGCACGGCGCCGACGCGGCCGTCACCCTTCCCCTCCGGAGCCTCACCCATGAACGAAGCCGCGCCTCTGCCGGAAGCCGCCGTCGTGGCGGAAAGGCTGACCAAGCGGTACGGCTCGCTGACCGCGGTCGAAGACCTGAGCTTCACCGTGGCCCCGGGTGAGATCGTCGGCTTCCTGGGTCCGAACGGCGCCGGCAAATCGACGACCATGCGGATCCTCGCCGGCACGATGTCCGGCACCTCGGGCCGCGCGGCCATCTGGGGCGTCTCGGTCGCGCTGGATCCCGCCGGCGCCAAAAGGCATCTCGCCTACATGCCCGAGAACAATCCGCTGCCGGAGGATCTGCGCGTCGAGGAATACCTGACCCTGCGCGCCCGCCTCAAGGACGTCGCCCCCGACCGCGTCGCCGAACGCGTGCGCCGCGTGATGGAGGACTGCGACCTCACGCGCCGCGCGGCGGGCCGGCTCATCGGCCAGCTCTCGAAAGGCTTCCGCCAGCGCGTCGGCATCGCGGACGCGCTGCTCGCGGAACCGCGGGTCGTCATCCTCGACGAGCCCACGATCGGCCTCGACCCGCACCAGATCCTCGGCATCCGCGAACTCATCCGTTCGTTGCGCGGGAAGATGGCCGTGCTGATCTCCAGCCACATCCTGCACGAGGTCGAGCAGGTCTGCGACAAGGTCGTGATCATCAACCGCGGCCGGCTGGTGGCGCAGGGCCGAACCGAGGACCTGCGGCGCGAGCTGCGGCCGGAGGCCGCCTTCACCGTCGTGACGCGCGCCGGCGAGGCCGCGCTGTGCGCCGTGGTCCGCGCGGCCGAACCCGCGGCCGACGTCGTCGCCGTGGTCGCCGCGGACGGCTGGAACACCTTCCGCGTCACGCTGCCCGCCGGGTCGCCCGCGCGGGAGACGCTGGCCGGATCGCTCATCGGCGCGGGGCTCGCGCTGCGGGAGATCGCCGAAGAGCGGTTCGGGCTGGAGGAGATCTTCCTCGCCGCCACGCGCCGCGCGCCCGGGGAGGGCCGCCGTCCCTGATGCGACACTTCCGCACCCTCCTCGCGCATGAGCTGCGCAGCGCGGCGCTCTCGTGGAGCACCTGGGCGGCCGCCGGCCTCTTCCTCGCGCTGATGGGCGGCATCCATTACTTCGCGCTCGTCGACGCCGCGCGCGCCCCGACCTCCCGCGCCCCCGTGGAGGCGACGCTCTGGTTCTTCTGGCTGCCCCTGCTCTGCGTCCTGCCGCTGCTGACGATGCGCACCTTCGCGGAAGAACGCCGCTCGGGCACGCTCGCCGCGCTGCTCACCACGCCCGCGAGCCCGGCCGCCGTGGTCTGGGCGAAGTTCCTCGCCGTCTGGATCGTCTGGGCCCTGTTCTGGCTTTCGTTCGCCGTGTTCCCGTTCCTCGCCTCGCAGCGGCTGGACGGCGCGAACGCGCGCGCCCTCGGCGAGGCATCCTCCCTCTGGGGCGGGCTCTGCTTCATCGCCGTGAGCGGGTTCCTGCACGTCGCGATCGGCATCCTCTGCAGCTGCGTCACGCGCTCCGCCGCGCTGGCCGCCTTGCTCGCCTTCATCAGCCTCCTCGCGCTGACGGCCGCGGGCGGCGCGCTCGAGACGCTGCCGATCGAAAGCTGGGAATGGCTCGGCTGGCTGCGCGAACCCGCGGCGCACCTGCGGACGTTCGGCCACCTGCAGGACTTCACCGACGGCGTCCTCGACGCCCGGCCGCTCGTGCTGTACGGCACCGGCACCCTGCTCTGCCTCGGCCTGGCGGTGCTCACCGTGGAGGGCCAGGAATGACATGAGCGCCCCGCGCGACGACTTCGGTTCCGTCCGGCCCATCCGCCGCCTCAACCGCCTCACCCAGGCGCTGCTGGCGATCGCGCTCGCGGTGGCGGTGAACACGCTCGCCTCGTTGCCCGAATTCCGGCTGCGCCGCGACATCTCCGCGGACCGACGCCATTCGCTCGCCCCGGAATCCGTCGAGACCGTGCGCGCCGCGGGGCGTCGCAGCCCCGTGGGCGCGGGCCGCGCGCGCGGCTGGGTGCGCGCCGTCGTGCTGACCGGCGAGACCGCCGACGAAGCGCAGCACCTCCGCGCCCGCCTGCTCAAGCTGCTCGACGCCTACGTCGTCGAGACCGGCCGCCAAGGGGGCGGCTGGCTGGCCGTCGAACTGGCCGGCGCCGGCCGCAACGCCCCGCTGCTCTCCGAACTCGCGGGCCGGCACGGACCGCCGGACGCTTCCGTCGTGCTGGTGCTCGCCTGCGGCGGACGGGCGAAGTATCTCAGCTATCGCGACTTCGTGACCAAGGACGGAGCCTTCCGGGGCGAGGAAGCCGTGACTTCCGCCCTGATCGAGGTCACCGAAGAGAAGCCGGCGGTCTGTTACGTCACCAAGGGCCACGGCGAACTCGGCGTGGAGGACGCCTCGCCGGCCCGCGGCATGTCGCTCCTTTCGCGGCAGCTGCGCAACCGGAATTTCGAGGTCCGCGCGCTCGACCTGGCCACGGTGGGCGAAGTCCCGCGCGACGCCTCGCTGGTGCTCGTCCCCGGCCCGCTGACGCCCTTCTCGGGCGCCGAGAACGACCGGCTGCGGAAATACCTGCAGGAGCGCAACGGCCGGGTGCTCGCGATGCTCGATCCGGGCCGCGCGCACGGCCTCGATCCGGTGCTGGCCGAATGGGCCGTGTTCTCGCCGGACGCCGAAGTGCAGGAACCTGACCCGGCGCGGCGGACCACCGACGGCGACATCGGCCTGCTCCGCCTCGTCGAAAAGGAACACCCGCTCACCAAGCCCCTCCGCGAACAGAACCTGCCGCTCATCGCCGCCCGCCTCCGGCCCGCCGGCTTCGACATCGGCAGCCCTCCGGACAGCACGCTCGTCGTCTGGCCGCTCGTCTACTCGTCGGACGCCGCCTGGGGCGAGACGGACCCGACCCGTCGGCCGCTGCGCTTCGACGCGCAGCGCGATCAGGCCGGTCCGGTCTGCGTCGTCGTGGCGGCCGAACGCGCGACCGGCATCCGTCAGGCCGTCGGCGGCGCCGGCGGCCGTCTGGTCGTCGTCGGCACCTCCGAGATCGCGGCGAACAACCGGCTCGACCGCGGCGGGAACCGCGCGTTCCTGACCCAGGCCGCCGCCTGGCTCAGCGACCGCGAACGCGCCGTGTCGCTGCCCGCCCGCGTCGGCGGGGAAACCCAGCTGACCGCGACCGCGGCCGACTTCTGGGCCTTGGCCCTCCGTTTCGCCCTCATCCCGCTCGGCGTGCTCGCAGTCGGGCTTGCGGTTTCCGTGTGGCGCCGCAGGAGTTGACGTGCCCATGCGGATCTCCCGCACCACCGTCGTCCTCCTGCTCGCCAACCTGATCGCCTTCGGTCTGGTCTGGCGCGCCATGTCCGGCCAGACGACGGCCGCCGTGACCCAGACCCAGCTCTTCCCGGCGAACCCCGCGCGCATCGCGCTCGCCGAAGGACCGGCGCGGCTCCTGCTGGAGAAACGGCCGGCCGGCTGGCGCGTGCTCGAGCCTTTTGACTGGCCGGCCAACGTCTGGTCCGTCCAACGGCTCATCGACGAACTCCGCTTCATCAGCCCGGAAAGCGGCTTCGAGGTCGCCGAGGCGATCGCGAACGGCGCTAGCCTCAAGGACTATGGCCTCGAACCGGCGCGCTGGACCGTCAAGGTGACCGGGGAAGCAGGAGCCGCCATCGAGGTCAAGGTGGGCGTCCAGCCCTCCACCCGCCGCCACTTCCTGCTGACCGAAGACGGCCGTCGCATCGTCCCGCTGCCCGACGCGATGGCCGCGGCCCTGGGCGCGAGCGCCGAAAGTTATCGGGTCGACCGCATCTTCGAGATCGCGGACTTCGAAGCCCGGGCGGTCCTCGTACGCCAAAAGGAGAAGGGCGGCGAGGTCGTCACCTCGCTCGTCGCCGAGGCCCGGCCGCGCGTGGGCCGGCGCGTCCAGCTGCCCGAGTGGCGCTTCGAAGCTCCTTTCGACGCGCCCGCCGACCCCGAAGCCACGGCCCGCGCCGTGGCCGCCCTGGCCAACCTGCGCGCCGCGAAGTTCTCCGACCTCGCCGAGGAGGTGACCGGCCTGGGCGCGCCCTCGGCGCGGCTGGCGCTCGAAGGCAACGCCCGCCGGCAGGTCCTGCTCATCGGCCGGCCGGCGCCCGGCCAGCCCCACCTGCTCTGCGCCAAGCTAGAGGATAACGCCGCCGTCTTCCTCGTCGAGGCACGCGAGCTCCGCGAGTGGTCCGTCCCGCGGGCGGCGCTCGCCGACACGCGTCCGGCGGATTTCGATCCGGCGCTCGTCACGGGCTTCACGGTCTCCTCCGGCGGACGCTTCATCACGCTGCACCGGCTCGACGGGCTGGGCGAGGACCCGCGCTGGGAGATCCCCGTGGCGCCCGGCTCCACCGCCACCAGACGCCGCGAAGCGGAGGCCCGCCTGGTCGGCCGCTTCCTCGACGGACTGGCGAAACTGCGCGCCTCCCGCCGGCCGACCGCCGGAGCGGACGGCCTCGCCTTGCCCGCCGTCCGCGAACCCCTGCCGGGCGCGCCGACGCAGACCGTCGAACTCGAGTTCGGCGCGGAACGCATCGTGCTCGGCTTCGCCGCGGATCCCGACAACGGCGCCGGCACGCTCCTCGTGCACGCCAAAGGCGCGCCCCTCGCGGCCGTCTGCGACGTCTCCTTCCTCGACGGCGGACACCAGAACGTCGAACCGGCCGCCTGGCGCCGACGCACCGTGGCCGAGCTCCCGCAAGGCGCGCGGGTCAGCGGCCTGCGGCTCACGTCCCGCGCCGACGGCAAGGTCCTGGGCGAGGCGCGCCTGGGCCCCGACGGCAACTGGGCGGGCACCGGCCGGCTCGACCCGACCAGCGCCCGCCGGCTGGCGCTCGGCCTCGCGGAAGTCCGCGCGGCGGCTTTCCCCGGACGCGACGTCGGCGCCGGCGGCTGGCGCTACGAACTGCGGGTGACCGACCAGGCGGCGACCGGCGCGGCCGCCGCCAGCGAGACCATCCGGACCTACCTCTGCTCCGCGCCCCTGCATGACCGTTCGCTGCTCCTGCGCGACGAAGCGGACGACGACGACTTCATCCTGGATCCGGCGCTCGCCGCCCTCCTCGCCCCGCTGCTGACCGAACCCGGGAGATGAAAGCGCGGCCCGGCAGCTCACCGTTGCGTCGTTTCCTGCGCGGGCTGACGAACACCTGCCTGCTCCTGCTCCTGCCGGCGCAACTCGGCCTGGCGTGGCTCGCGGACCATGACGGGCCCGTTCGGCTGCCGGACTTCGTCGCCGATTCGCTCACCGGACGGCTCGCCGCCGAGGGCGTCGAATTCCGCGCGCGCGGCCTTTGGATCCTGCCCGACCTCACGCTGGCGGCGGACGACGTCTCGGTCGCGTTCACCGGTCTCAGCGGCGAGGTGTTCACCGCGGCGCGCGCGGAAGTCGCGCTGCAGCCGGTCCGGCTGCTCGCGGGCGAAATCACCCCGACGCGGCTGAGGCTGACCGGCGCGCGCCTGTGGTGCCCGGCGTCCGTCGCGCAGGACGGACGGCGCCGGAGCCTCGTCGACGAACTCACGCTCGACCTCGCCAAGGAGGGCCGCTGGTTCAGCCTGCGGACGGCGCAGGTCCGGGCCGGCAAGATCACCTGTCATGTGAGCGGCGAACTGCCCGCCGCACTCCTGCGCGCGGACGCAACGCCGACCCCTGCCGGGTCCTTGAATCGGAGGCTGGCCGGCGTCCTGGGGGCGCTGGACGTCGCCCTCGCCGCGGCCGAAGGCTCCGGCGGCGCGGCGGTGACGGTCCGCTGCTCCGGACGCAGCGACGGCACGGCCGAACTTTCCGCCCAGGCCCTGCTCGGCGAAGAATACGGCGAGCAGCTGGGCCGCGTCAGCCTGCGCGGCCTCCGGTTGCGCGCCGAGACCCGGCTCGCCGCCGACGGCGCCCCGGGAGACTGGCGGCTCACGGGCGAAGCGGAGACGGCCGCTTGGCGCGACGGCGCGAACGTCACGGCCCGGCGGGTCAGCCTGCGCGCCCAAGGCGCCGGGCTCGCGGGCCGGATCTCCGCCGAAGCCGAACTGACGGATGTCCGCTTCGGCGAGACCGAGCTCCAGCGCGTGAGCCTGCGCGGCGCCCGCGCGACGGCGACGAGCCCTTGGGAGCTCGGCTTCCGGGCGAACACGGCCGGCTCCTCCGCGGAAGGCGCGCTCGCGACCGCGGCCGACGGCTCGCATCGCCTCCGTATCGACCATGCGCGGCTCGCCGGCGCGGAGATCGCGGCGCATGCGGCCGTCGCGCCCGTGATGCTGGCGGCCGGCATCGATCTCCGCGGCGACCTGCTCCTGCGCGAGACCGAAGTCGGCTTCGCCGCCGACGGACGGATCCTCGGCGCGCGCGGCGAGGCGGGCCTCTCCGGTTTCCGCGGGCTCGGCCTTTCCGCCGAGGCGATCAGTCCCGGACGCGACCTGCCGCTGCGCACCCGCTTCGATTTCGCGCCGGATCGCGGCGAGCAGCCGTTGCGGCTGCGCGACCTGCGCCTCGCCTCCGTCGTCGGCGAGGCCGACTGCGCCGTGACCGAAGGCGGCCCCTTCCGGCTGACCCTGCACGGCGAGCTGGCCCCCGGGAGCCTCGACCGCGTGCTCGGCAACTGGTGGATCGACCTCTGGCGCACGTTCCTCGTCCGTGAGCACCCGTTCGCCTTCATCGAAGTCCAAGGCCGCTGGGGAGCGCTCACGAGCCGGACCCGCGGGCGCGTGCTGATGCGGAGCTTCGATTTCATGGGCGCGCCGTTCCGCCGCGTGGAAGTCAGCGTCGACGCCGACGACCGCCGGACGCTCATCGGGCTGCATCGGCTGCAAGGCGGCGGCGCCGCGGACGGCGAAGTCGAGGGAAGCGCGACGTGGGACTGGTCGAAGCCGGGCGCGCTCGCCGGACCAACGGTGAGAGCCGCGGGCGACCTGCAGCCGTGGATCGCGGCGCGCTGCGCCGGCAAGGACTTCGGCGCCGCGCTCCAAGGCCTCGTGCTGCCGGCCGGGCGCCGCTTCGCCCTGGAACTCACGCCGCTCGAGAAAGGCTTCGACATCCGGACGACGATCGCGAGCGACGGCGCGTTCACGGCCTGGGGGATCGCCGGCCGCGGACTCCAGGCGACCACGCGGACCGAAGGCGGCGGGATGCGCGTCGACGCGCGGCTCGGCTTGGCCGATGGCGCGGCGATACTCAGGCTGGACGGCGACCCGTTGCGCCGGACGGACTTCGTGCTCTCGCTGAAGGACTGCGATCCCGCGCAGGTCGGCCGGATCGTCCATGACCTCGTCGAGCCGACCGCCCCCGCGGCGACCAAGGAACGACGCGGCCGCCTCGACCTGGACCTCAAGGGCCGGATCGACCTTGCCGCGCCGCGCGAACTGCGCGGCCTAGGGACCTTCACGCTGGACGACCCTGAACTGAAGAAAGTCCGCCTGCTCGGGGGCATCTCCGGCGTGCTCGAGGCCGTCGGCGTCGGATTCACGACCTACGAACTGGACCGGGCCACGGGAACCTTCGGCTGCCAGGGGGGGCGGGCTTACTTCCCCGACCTCACCATCACCGGCCCGCAAGCCAGGTTGGAGCTTGCCGGTGAACTCGACCTCAAGGACATGACCCTCAACTTCGCCGGGGACTTCTCCTTACCCCGGAAACCAGGATTTAACCCTCTTGACATAATCAATCTCAACCGGGCCTTGGTGAGCCTCACCCGCATCAAGCTGCAGGGGCCCTTGGCAAAGCCTGAAACCCGGGCGATTCCGACCCTTAAAGATATAGTTAAACCAAACAACGACAAGGATTTAGGAAAGATTCCATCCGGCATTCTGGAATGAGGGGTTGATTTGCCCCCCCGCTACCCTGTATCAGAGAAGGGCACCCCCTCACGGAGGACAATACCTTGGACCTAATTAAGATTAAACAAGTCGTGGATTTGATGAAGAAATCGGACCTTTCCGAGTTCGAGATCCAGGACCAGGACTTCAAGCTGCGCATCAAACGCGACCTCCCCGGTCGCGCCCCGGTCGCGGCTCAGGCCGCCCCTGCGGCGGCCGCCCCCGCCCCCGTGGCGGCGGCCCCGGCCCC
>JACCDP011206209.1_pt1 | contig 13239 bp, 11 predicted proteins | sample 7445841 | NCBI WGS metagenome assembly JACCDP01 (sample SAMN15323441, study PRJNA562643) | freshwater metagenome | isolation source: river surface water | place: USA:Blue River Watershed | collected 2017-08-17
ATCCAAAATTTGGCACAAGAAATTTCACAGCGCCGCTTCTAAATGGACAATATATTGAAATTGTTTGCCCGCTTGATCATCCAGCAACAGATGCAACGCCTTTTGGGCAGGCAGTTAAGAAAAAAGCGGATGGCGGTGGAGGTTGGATGGCATGGGTACTTTCAACAGAAAAAATTGACCAAGTTGAGCACTATCTAGAAAGAAAATCTATTTATGGGTTTCGAAAAAAACCTGATGGATCAAATCTGGAATGGAAGCAATTAGGAGTTTTAGATTTTATGCTTGACCCGTGTCTCCCATTTTATATTCAGTGGATGACAAAAGATCATCCATCCAACGACGGAAAATCAAATTTGCTACTTGCTAAAATAAACCTAGTTGTTAGCCAAAAGTTTTATCAAATTCCCTTTATTGATGAAATTAAAAGAATTAATCAACTTTCGATTAAAGATCAAGCAAGCACTGAAGCAGGATCAATCTTGGGAATTCATTCAATTGAATTTCAATCCAGTAATGGTCCAGTGGAGATCGATTAAACTAAATGAACGTAAGCTTAGTAATTTGCACCAAAGACAGACCTTATTACTTAGATAAAACTCTAGCGAATATATTTCTTCACGAAAATAAATTGAAACAAGTTATAATTATAGATGCAAGTAAAGACAATAAAACTCAAGAAATAGTTGAAAACTTTCGGAGGAAAAATCATACGCATATAATCTATAAACACTGCAATCCTGGCCTACCAAAGCAAAAAAATCTTGGAATTGAAATTGCTTTTAATTCCAACATAAACCTAGATGCGATAACTTTCCTTGATGATGATATTTTAGTAAAGCCAGATTATTTCTTGCAATTACAATCATTTATAGTAGAAAATCCAACTTGGACAGCTTTTACTGGCGTATCACTGACAAACAAAAGGGTTAAAACTTCGACTGCAAGAAGACTATTTTATTTGGATTCAAAAAAAGACGCATCAATTCTCAAATCTGGAATTTGTACTCCGATTTATTCAGATACAAAGGTATCGACCGCCGAGTGGATGCCTGGAGCTTCTATGACTATCAACCCACAGATACTCCAGTATGTGAAATTCAATGAAAGCATGCCAATATATTATGAAGATACTGAAATGTCGATAAGATTAAATCAACATGGCCCATTACAAATATGTCACGCCATGAATTATGAACATAGTGAAGCACTAATTGGTCATGAAAGCAGGAAAGACGTGACTGCATTTAGCGATGGAGTACGATGGGTGGTAAGCAAAAATTCTAATAACAAAATTAAGAAGCATTGGATACTTTGGTCGGTATTGGGAAGTAGTTTAAAAGCACTAATAGACCTTGTGCTTTTCACAAAAAATGAAAGTAAAAAAGAAATTTTATTTGGACACCTAACTTTTATTTTCAGACTGACGTTAAGGCAAAATCTAATTTCTGTGAATAAAAATCACGAACAAAAGCACAAAAAACATGAATGAGTTATCGAATCTATCAGTAGGTAATTCGATCTACCTAGAGACTCGTTATATAGAAACATTAGAGAAATTCATCGAATTTTCTAGAAATCATATTCACTCAAAGTGGAAACTAGTGAAAAACCCAATAGATTGTAATATAGCTTTATATTTTGATTTGGCAGTTTCGGATTCTATGAATATCGTTAATAAATCAGATGTGACAAAGGTTCTAGTCAGACAAGAACCTGAGCTAGTGATTCCAGAAAACTATGAAGCCAATCTAATAAAAAAATTTGATCACGTTATAGATATTGGTAAGTCAAAGGAAGACATGTTTCTAAACATAAATTGGCCCCAAGATCTATCTCACCCTTATATAACTGGTAATAAAAGAAAAAATAAATTTGTGATGATCAATAGTAATCTACTAAGCTTAACAAGAAATCAAAATTACTCTCTTAGAAGGGAGATCGTGGCCAAAATATTTGAAGTAGATTTATTTGGATTTAACTGGAATAATAATTTTTTTGAAAAATTCTTGACTTTAGTTAAAGAATTTAAAAAATATTTACCTAGAATTTATAATATTGAATTGAGTGGTTTAAGGTACTATTTTAAAACTTTTGATAATTACTTAGGCTCTGTTGTGAATAAGAGAGAAGTAATGTCAGCGTATAAATACAGCATTGTAATTGAGAACTCAAGTAATTATGTTTCAGAAAAATTATTTGATTCATTAGTAACTGGTTGCATGCCAATATATGTGGGCCCAGATTTGTCTCTATATGACTTACCGAAAAATCTTTATTTACAAGCACAACCCAACTTTAAAGACATTAAGCTCAAAATGATCCAGGCCCAAGAACTGAATTACGAAGAGTGGGTCGAAAATGTAAAGTTTTGGTTGGAGCAAGCAAACACTAAAGAAATTTGGTCACAAGAGTTCTTTTTTCAAAAAATATTAACAGCAATAAAAAAAATTCACTAATAGTCATTCTATTTATCGTCTCAAGTTAAACTAGGGTATTAACTTTGATACTTTAACTTAACTTTTATTGATAACGAATTTTAACAGTAGGAAGAGTTTAAACATTTAACTTCAATTATGATGTTTGCAAACAAATTTTCAATATTTTGTTCTTAATTTCTATCTTAGCGTAAGAATTAAAGCCACATTTTAAAAACATAGTTACAAGATAAAACTTTTAAAATTATGTAAGGCGCTTCTTAAAGAGTTTATATTCACAACTCTTTACTAACTAGTATTTTTGCCTATAGATCTTTAATTGGCTTCCGATATTTAGAGTCCTTTATCGCATTTGATCAAGCGTCAAATTGATCAAATTACAATTGATAACACATCCACTCTGATTTAATTTACTATAGATTAGATCAGAGATTTGAAATTAGATCATAAAATCATGAAAATTTTAAATAACTAAAATCAGAGTCCCAAATTTGGGTATTGCAATACGGTTAGAATTGAGTGTATATTCTCAAGAATTTTATTTTGAATTAAAAAGGCATTTCAAAATTTATTCGGACACAATTTTAGCTACTTACAAAGTTTCTATTGATTTACATCTTACGGCAAATCTATGGTAACCAATTGTGAAATTAATAATTAGGTAAAGATACAATAGTCATATTTGATTTTATTCAACCTTTTTTGTGATTTAGCAGCAAAATTTGGTAAATGTTGAATTATTCAAGAAGTTTAAAATTTAACACCTATAAAATTTAAAGCGAATCGTATTCTATAATATCCTCATTTAAACTTACTCAGCGATTTAGCTATATCTGATCTTGCAAACAAAAAATTAGATAACTGATACAAATTGTTTAGTGGGTATTTCGGGTCGATCTCCTTCAGAATCGTACCGCTAGGCAATATTTTAAAGCACCTATAATTAGGTAGAAGTAAACTAAATTGATAAAGGCTACTATTTGTAAAAAGATGATGCCAATTAACCTCAATTTGGATAAAACGCGGTCCAGTCTGCTTGATTAAATTTCGAGCTCCTAACAGTACTTTTAATTCTGATCCTTCAACATCAATTTTTATAAAATCTAAATTTTTAAACATATTAGAATTCTGTTCATACAAATAATCTAAAGTTTCCATTTTGACCAAATCACCTTTACTTGATTTATTGACAAGTAGTGGCATCTTGGTTAACCGATTGTCTGTAAATGATAACTCTGTTGAAGAATTATGATTATAAATCAATATATTTCTTCTTATGTCTCCTATTGCTAAGTTAAACGTTTGTAGCCGATTCTTGAACTGCTCTTGTAAATTAAGAAGTAATGCGTAAGTTTCCTTTTGAGGTTCAAAAGAAATTACATCTGCCGAAGTAAATTGCAATGCTAAATTTGCCCATTGCCCTCTATTTGCTCCAACATCAAGCAATAGATTTAATTCAAAATTTCTCTCTAATTTTTCTAATAGTCTCTTTTCACCGGTCATCTTAAAATCTGATGACCAATTCATATAACCCATAAATCCAATTAGTATCCGAAATAATTTTTCAAACAAAAATTGAAAACCAGGCCTACCAAAAAACAAAACAAGTAGATTATATAAACTGCGCATTTAATTTTTGCTAATATAAAGACTTTTATCAACAAAAGCATTACAATTCATGAGTGGCTTTATTTTATCATGGGATCCGTCACGAGATAGCAAAAAGGTATACACCACTGGATTGGGCTCTCAGTTTGAAGGTCCAAAAAATTATAGATCTTTACCCAGTTGACTCACTTCTATCTGATGTTCTATCTCAAGGAACTCCCCGTTTAGTTGGAAGACTAGGCGGTTCAGAGGCACGTTTTATTGGTCAGTTTATTAAGAATTACCCAAAAATTGTTGATAGCAATTATGTGAAATATCGACTTCCAAGCGATAAAAGTTTAGATAAAAGGCGTCGAGAAATTCATTTGAACGCAGGATTTTTTTATGAACATATAAAAGAGGCTGAGAAATTTGTAGAGATTTATGTCGAATGCCTTGTGCAAACAGATGTTCTGGGAGCTTGGGGATTTGCATTTACCTGGCCTGAAGTGTTTGCCTTAGACAATAAAAATTTATCAGTTGTAAACAAAGAATACACCTCACCCTGGGTTGAGTGCTACTCTTCGAATAAATCAAAAATACCGAATAGTCCTTGGTCACATAAACTCAACGGAAAAGACGTTTTAGTCATTTCTCCTTTTGCCGATTCGATCACTTCACAGCACGGCAACATCGAAAATGTCTTTCCGGAAATTTTTTTCCCGAGATTTAATTTACAAACGATAAAAGCTCCCATGACTAACGGAAAATTTGAGCCTATAAGTGAAAGTTGGTTTGATATACTTGAGAAAATTAAAAATCAGATGTCAAATTTAAACTTTGATGTTGCTTTGATTTCTTGTGGCGCTTACTCATTTCCACTTGCAATGCACGCGAAAAAATTGGGTAAAATTGGAATTCATTGTGGAGGCGCTTTGCAACTATTTTTTGGAATAATGGGAAACAGGTGGACTTATAGCAGGGAAATTACAAAATTTCATAATTCACACTGGATTCGGCCCTCCATTTTTGAAAGGCCTATTGGCCACCATCTGATTGAAAACGGCTGTTATTGGTAGAGTTAAAAACTAATTCCTTTCTAACAATATAGATATAAAAGTTTTAAACTCTTGGTTATGTTCAGTTAATTCCTTTATTTTTGGTGATCTAAATCCAGTTGCAATACCGTATGGGTTATCTAAAGTCCGGTTATTTAATCTCTTTGCCATGAATAACCTAGCTTCATTTGCGATTTTTTCGTCAGGAAGATTTCTCAAATTGAGGTTGTTTTGCACAAAGTGCTCAAGACTCATTGTTCCAGGCAAACCTTCAAACCAAATTTTACCCATAACAACAGTTTTTCTACCTGCTAGACTTCTCTCTATTGCGATTGTACCCGTTAAAGTGATCACTGTTCCCTTTTCATTTACTATGAAATTTCTGTCTACAAATACACAACCTAAATTTCTGAGGATTTGATAGAAATTTTCACTCCTGAATATACCTGCACGACTAGAATGGCCCCCAGAAGAATAAGTATGAAACTCAGGATGCTCTTTAATTATCACTTTTTTTGTGTATCCGTATCGCCTAACCTCTAATATTAAGTCAATAACATTCCAAAACTTGCCACCTTCAGGAAAATTAGTTGATTCAGGCTCTAAGTGTGTATATACAACCAAGAAATTTTCAGAAACTAAATCTTCGACTGCAGATTGATCTTGGCTTACATATTCACTTAAAAATGCATTTGAACGCCGTTGTTGCAACAGACAAGTTAAAATATCTATTAAACCCCATGCTGGCAAAATTCTTTGCTCTTTCGAACGACCTAAGGACTTAATATTTGTTAAATCAAATGTGAAAATTTGAGTTTTAAAATACCGTACTGTTGATTTAACAATAGCTTTTATAAAATTCCGTTCATTTTTAAAATATAAAGCTTGTTCGTATTTCTCTTCAAGATGATGGCGATCAAAATTTTTAATTTCATCGTTAAAAACCTTACTTGATATGAAATAATTTGAAACAGTTCTCGATTCGATACCTTGAGTTTGAAAAACTGGAATTAATCTATTAATAAATGCAACCTGATATAAAAAAATTTGCTCTATGTTACAAATTCGACATGCTATTTCAAGAACAAGGCTGTTAACGTGATGACTTGATGACGTCTTGAATACAACTTTACTGATGTTATTATTTCTAAGTGCTTGCGCCAAGTTCATCACTAAAATTGCCAATTCACGATACTTTAATTCTAGATCGAGTTTGATTTTGTGATGCCTAAGAATTAAGACGTTATTAATACGAAACTGTGTGATGATAAAATCAGTTTTACCGAGCAGGTCATTATCTAGGCCGTTATTTTGAACCTTAACCTCAAGGCCATTGATTTTCCAGATTTCACCTGAATTCTCTAAAGAAATAATATGCTGCATATCTGAAACTTGCGTCTCAGAATAACTCGCAGGAAAAATGCCTATAAGTTTCATGTCGTAAAAACTCCGTCCTTCATCATTCCCAGTTCAGAAATAAATGCAACTATATATGGTATGTTATAACTTAATGTTTCTAAGTGAGTTTTTAGAGCAAAATACATTTAAGGATCCTGCTGCTGCTCAGATTTATGCTTCAGGCCCCTCTGTTATTATTGCGAAGCATCTAAATCTTGAAGGTTTAAAAATTGCAGTGGGAGATATGCCTTGGAGGGCATCAAATTTAGGTCCATATGATTATTGGGTCACTAATAACACCTACTTTCCTTTGCTTTGGAAAAAAAAACATTTGAAAATAGTTGATAAAGTTAAATCAAAAACTTTTATTTCTACAGCTTGTGTAAGTAATGTTTCAAATAAAGATGAGTTAAAATGTATAATTAGTTGTTTAAAAAAAATACGAAAATCCAAACCAGTTATTTTCTATAACACCCACCACTTTACGGATTTTCAAAGTCAATGCACGAATCAGCCATGCAACACTTTGATTAATGAGTTTTCGCCAGGACCTACTTTGCAAGAACTTTTAGCAAATAAGTTCAATCTGTCAGAAAGAGGATATGAAATGGGCCATGCAACTCTCAATGCAATTGCTATTGCCCTACTGCTAAATTGTAATCCAATATATATTCATGGAGTGGAACTACCTGCGAGCACCAGAAAATATAAGCATTATAGAAATCTAACCCGAATAATTAAGGTAGGATTTAAAATGAAGGTAATTATTTTTTTTGAACGCGTCATTCCTGTTCTTGCAGATAAGCCCTCAGACTTCTCAGGCGAGGGACGCCGTCAATTACTTGATGATTTCCGACGGGTTGGTGAGATTGCGATTAAAGCTCGAGTACAACTTTATTCAACTAGTGAATCAAGTCCTTTAAACGATATATTAGGCTACAAATATTTTTGCCAAGCTAAACTATAACTGGTAAAAAATTTTTGATTTTTTTTGAATTTGCTCGTAATTTAAATTTTGTTTTGCAAAAATAATGTTGGATCTGCTTGCTCTATTAAGTAATGTTTTATTTGCCAAAACGGTGAGTAATTCTTTCTTTACGAGAGCTGAATTCAAAGCAACAATACTTCCGATTGCACCTTTCTCAATCCATTCCGCTGCGCAGGAAGTGTTGGTTTGTATAGGGTACACTCCGTGAGCCAAAGCCTCTAAAAAAGAAGTGCTAATAGCATCACTTTTAGAACATCCTATGTAAACAACCGCTTGATCAAAATACTCCATCAACTTAGATCGAATCAGCGGTCGTTCTACAGTCGAATAGGTTACGCGACTAGAAAATTTTGAAATTAAATCAATTACAAGAGGTAAGACATCTTTAGTTACAGAAAAGAAATAAACATTTAAATTGGAGTGTCTAATTAACGCCGCTTCAATTGCTGGGAATGCAATTTGAGATCTTCCAAATAAACCGCCGTAGCCTTTACATATAATTAAATTCCGTGAATGATTCCTTTTAGTTACAGGCGAAAAATCATCTTTCTTAAAACCCCCCGCATTAGGAATACATGGGAGAAAGAGGCCACTAAATCTATAGTTCTTCACCAAATCATAATCTCTTTGGCATTCGGCTGAATAATAAGATGCTAGGCTCATGACTTTATCAATCATTTCATCATGTTTTTTATCTTTCTGAAAAAAATATATATCACTACCCCAATTAGTCAGAATCAATTTGTTTTTTTTGTGCAATTCTTTAGATAGATTTGCATAAAGGTATCCTGCCCCTTGTATCTCTAAAGCATGTATAAAATCAAATGTGTTTGTTCTTAAGGTGAAACCAAGTAGATCTCTGCGAAAATCTTTTCCAAAAAACTTTATAATTTTGCACAATATGAAATCTATATAGCCAATTTTGGAGAGATTATAATAAGGTGACATTAATTTATAGTTAGCTTTACTTCTATTTTTTAAAAGTTTTAAAAGTTCTGGATTAATTGTTCTGAACTTCTTTGATGGAAACAGGTAAAAAGCTATATTTTCATTTTCAAATTGTCCAAGCCATCTTGCTAAATGAATGCTATCTAACATACCCAAAACTAAGACTTTTTTACTTGCCATCATTTGATCTACCAAATTTCTTAAAAAGTATATTAATCATTGGATTAAAAAATCTAGAAACTGGAGAGCATAAAATGTAAACTAATTCATGAATTTTAGCTTCTTCTACCCAAGCATTACGCTTTTTGAATGCCAGAAATAGAAATTTTTTCGCTGGGATTTTAGCGTCAAAATAGGAAATTCTGGCTGCCATGTAGTAAGCATTACCTAAAGCCATCTTTTGAATATGTTTTGGAAGCGGATTATTTTTTACGAACTCTTCGACTACCATGATCCGTTCTTGAGCCATTTTCAATCCTCGTTTACTAATAGAGGTTGAAGAAGGATGGTGTCGCCATTGCGCTAATACTTCTGGCCTGTGCCTGAGTTCACCTAGTCTACTTAAACGTAGCCAAAAATCATAATCTCCCACAAAGGTCCACTTTGGATTTCTTCCATTTATTTGTATTGCTGCAGATTTGCGAAATATTACACCAGGACCCGGCAAGGTTACGCAGCGCCCAATTAACAATTCATCACTGTAATCTGGGACTCTAATTACTTTTATTACTTCTCCACGTATATCAATCATCTGCCAATCGGGATATATAGCCAGGAGATTTACATCTTCAGCGAATTTTTCAAAGACACCAGTAAACAATTCTTTTGTTAGCAATGGATCATCGGCGCTCACCACAAGCAGAAAATCTCCAGTTGCTAATTTAAAACCAATTGAAACTGAGTCTGATTCGCCCGAATTTTCTTTGTTAACAATACGAATCTTATTTTCATATTTATTTAAAATCGTGAGCGTATTATCAGTGGATCCATCATTTAAAACTATATATTCAAAATCAATAGATGAGCAATGTGTGAGAACTGAGTTAATAGTTTCTTCAATATACTGAGCTCCATTATAAACTGCTGTGATCACTGATAACTTGGACTTAAGCACGAAAATAACATACCATTAATAGGTGATCAAAATAGCAGTTATAGGCACACATGGCATGCTTGGTTCAGCTGTTTGTAAGTACCTTTCGAATGATGATTTTCAGATTATTGAGATAAATACAACCGGTAAGACTCAAAACAGTAATTCAGTTACGAAATTTGATATTTCATCAGAAAGCATAAATAATCTAAAGGCTGTTTTAAGAAATGTTAGTTTTGTTGTAAACTGCGCCGGAATAATTAAGCATAAAATTGAAGAAAATAATCTGAATTCAATTAATAATTTGATTCGAGTGAATTCAATATTTCCAATTGAACTTACAGAATTAGCTAAAGAGTTAGGTTTTAAAGTTATACAAACAGCTACAGATTGTGTTTTTTCCGGCGATAAAGGAAATTACACTGAATCAGACGCGAAAGTACCAATAGATAATTATGGGTACTCAAAAGTTCTTGGTGAACATCAAGATAAAAACTTGATCACATTACGTTGCTCTTTGATAGGCAGAGAGTTAAATTCCAAAATTGAGTTTCTTGAATGGGTCTTAAGCCACAGTGAAGGAAGTGAAGTAAGTGGATTTACAGACCATTTTTGGAATGGGCTTACAACTTTGCATTATGCAAAAATTATAACTGGCATAATGAAACGAAACTACTTCACTGCTGGGACTTTTCATGTAGTTCCAGAGGATTCAATGTCAAAATATCAATTGAGCCAAGTTATTCTTGAATGTTTCGAAAAAAATCACATAAAAGTTGCTCAAATTCAAAGCCCTAAAACGGTTAATCGCACTCTTGCAACAGATAATGTGCAGTTTAATCTCGAAATGTGGCGCGATGCTGGGTACAATAAGCCTTTATCCATTAGAAAAATGATTAAGGAGTATGCACTTTGGGTATAAATCGAGATTCATACCGAAAAGGTGTTGTCCATGACTAGTCTGTCAAAGAATTCAGTTGTAACCATCACTGGCGGAACAGGTTCTTTTGGCTCCACAATGGTTCAGTATCTAATTGAAAAAAATGTGGCCGAAATTAGAATTTTTAGTCGTGACGAAAATAAACAGGACAATTTACGAAATGAATTGAAAGATTCAAGAGTAAAATTCTTTATAGGAGACACAAGGGACCTAAATAGTGTTGAAAATGTGATTAAAGGTTCTGATTATGTTTTTCATGCTGCAGCTTTAAAACAAGTTCCATCGTGCGAGTTTTTTCCCATGCAGGCAGCAGCCACCAACATAAGTGGTAGTGATAATGTTATCAAGGCTAGTTATCAATTTGGTGTTAAAGGGATTGTTTGTTTGAGTACCGATAAGGCAGTTTACCCAATAAACGCAATGGGTATTTCTAAGGCCTTAATGGAAAAAGTCGCACAATCTTATGCACGCAATAATGCAAATAGTGAAACCAAAATATCGATAACCCGATATGGGAATGTAATGATGTCTAGGGGTTCGGTAATCCCATTATTTGTAAATCAAATATTGCAAGGAACTAAATTAACAGTAACTGATCTGAAAATGACAAGATTCATGATGTCCTTAAGTGACTCAGTAGATTTAGTCACTCATGCTTTTACGAATGCGCAGTCAGGCGACTTATTTGTAAAGAAAGCACCTGGGTGCACCGTTGAAGTTTTAATCCAAGCTTTGTCTGAGATATTTAAGAAGAAAGTAGAAATCCAAAAAATTGGAATTCGCCATGGAGAAAAAATGGATGAAGCATTGCTTGGCTCAGAGGAACGCTCTCGTGCAGTTGAGGCTAAAGAGTATTTCAAGGTACCGGTAGATACCAGAAATTTGGATTACCAAATTTATTTTGACAAGGGCCAAGATTCATCAATTCATTCAAGGCCTTATACATCTAGTAACACTAAGCAATTATCTTTGCAAGAAACTATTGAGTTAATCTCGAATCTTCCAGAATTTGTCAAATACAAAAAGGAAGTCACGAAATGACAAAACTAAAGGTAACTACGATTGTAGGCACTAGGCCTGAGATTATTAGGCTTTCTGAGATAATTAAAAAATTTGACACATTTTTTGATCATAGATTGATTCACACCGGGCAAAATCAAAGTCCATTGCTAAAGGATATTTTTTTTATTGATTTAGATCTGAGAGCACCAGATCTTTATTTTGGCGGGGAACACTCCTCACTAGGAAGTTTTTTAGGTGAAATGTTTATCAAGATCGAAAAAGAGTTATTAGATTATAAGCCGGATGCAATAGTAATTCTTGGTGATACAAATTCAGCGCTATCTTCAATTCTGGCTAAGAGAATTGGAATCCCGGTTTATCACCTCGAGGCAGGCAATAGGTCTTTTGACCATAATGTTCCAGAGGAAATTAATCGTAAAATTGTTGATCACACCGCTGACTTTAACCTTGTTTATACTGAACTAGCAAGAAATAATTTAATTTCTGAAGGTTTACATCCTCGAAAAATTGCTCTGATTGGTTCTCCTTTGTACGAAGTCATCAATGCCCAAAAAACAAAAATCGAAAATTCTAAGGTCTTAGTTAATCTAGGATTAAAAACGAATGAGTATGTGCTTGTAAGTGCCCACAGACAAGAAAATATTGATTATAAATATAGATTTAGGCAATTTATTTCAACTTTGGAAGAAGTCAGTAAAGTATATAAGCTGCCAGTTTTAATCTCAACCCATCCTCGAACTAAGAAACAAATTGATTCTAATAAAATTTTTAAAGACAAAAATATTATGTTTCACGATCCATTTAATTTCACTGACTATAACAATTTGCAAAAGAACGCTTTGGTGGTTTTATCTGATAGCGGGACAATAAGCGAAGAGTCGGCTATGCTTGGATTTAAAGCAATAACAATTAGAGATTCTATGGAAAGACCAGAGGCACTTGAGTCTGGTTCTATTGTTATGTCTGGTACTGATCCAAAGCATATAATTCAAGCAATAGATTTGGTTTTAAAATCTAACCTATCTCACGGCATTCCAATCGAATACACAATCAAAGATACATCGAGTCGAGTTTTAAACTTCATACTTTCCACGGTACACCAACATAGATTTTGGAACTCTTTATATACAGAATAGAGTGCGTAATTCAAATTAGCAAAGAAAGTAATAGTTCAACCATTTGGTTAATTCTCAATTATAAGTAAGGTAGAATTAGATCAGTAGTTCCCCATGTGCTTACAATTTGTAAGTGCCGTGCGAGTCTTAATCTCAAATCATCACCAAGACGCGCATCATGTCTTGATAGGTTGATATATGTCATTTAAAGATTTAGGTATTAACGCTGCGCTTACAAGGGTTTTACATGCCTCTGGAATCGAAAAGCCATTCCCAATTCAAAAAGCAACACTGCCTGATGCAATCGCAGGTAAAGATATTTTAGGTCGAGGTCAGACTGGCTCGGGTAAAACTCTTGCCTTTGGTTTGGCATTAATGACCAGATTGGCTGGCAGAACTGCGGCCTCTATGAGACCACTTGCTTTGGTTTTATCTCCAACCAGAGAGCTTGCTATGCAGATCAGTGATGTGATTGCACCTTTATCACGATCAGTTAATTTAAATTCACAGGTTGTTGCAGGTGGACTTTCTTACTCAAAACAGATTCAAGCCTTAAAGCGTGGCGTGCCTATTGTGGTGGCAACCCCTGGCAGATTAATTGATTTAATTCAAAAAAAGCATATTAAGTTAGATGATATTGAGATAACTGTTTTA
>JACCDP011332157.1_pt1 | contig 13239 bp, 9 predicted proteins | sample 7445841 | NCBI WGS metagenome assembly JACCDP01 (sample SAMN15323441, study PRJNA562643) | freshwater metagenome | isolation source: river surface water | place: USA:Blue River Watershed | collected 2017-08-17
ACTCCGTACTCCGTTCTGCCCTCTCCGCTACCCCAACTTCAACGCGCCTTCCTCGCAGAGGCTGGGGTTGCCGAAGGTCTTCATGGGGTGGCCGAAGCCTTGGGCGATCGCCATGAGCAGGCGGTTATGCGGGGTCTTGTTGAACTTGAGCGCCCGCCCGGTCTTGAAGCCCAGCCCGCCGCCGATGAGCACCCACGGGATGTCCTCGTGCGTGTGGCTGTTGCCCTTGCCGAGCTCGTTCGTCCAGACGATGGTCGTGTGGTCGAGCATGTTGCCGTTACCGTCAGGCTCGGGCGTCTCCTGCAGGCGCTTGGCGAGGAAGGCGATCTGCTCCGCGAACCAGGTGTTGATCTTGGTGAGCTTCTCGACCGAGCCTTTGTTGAGGTCGGGGTCGTGCGACAGCGCATGGTGCCCCTCCTCGATGCCGATCCACTTCATGCGGGCCCCGCCGACGGAGTTCGTGAACTGGAAGGTCGAGACGCGGGCCAGGTCGTTCTGGAAAGCGCTGATGAGGAGCTCGGTCTGCAGGCGCGTGATCTGCGGGATACTATCGTTATCCAGCGGCACGCCGGCTTCCGGCGGGTGCGGGACCTTGAGGGCGGACTGCGCCCGGCTTTCCTGCAGGCCACGCTCGAGTTCGCGTAAGGCGGTGGTGTGCTGGTCGAGCAGCCCGCGGTCGCCCTTGTCCACGGCGGTGGCGACCTTGGCCAGGTCGTCCTTCAGCCCATCGAGCACGGACCCCAGGTTCTCCCCTTCCTTCATCGAACCGTAGAGCTTGTCGAACAGCTCGTAGGGGCTCGAGATCGGGGCGACCGGCTGGTTGGCGCCCGCGTAGCTCCAGCGAGTCCAGGGATCGGCGCGATTGCCGACCGCGACACCGATCTCCAGGGAGCCATGGCGGGTCTTGGTCGCGGCATTGCCTTGCAAGTGGGTCCGGATCACCTGGTCGACGGACGGGCCGCTGGCCCAACCGGCGGGCGCGCCGCCACCCCCCATGATGTTACCGGGGAAGAGCTCGATGCCGGTCAGGAGGCAGCTCATGCCGCGCATGTGCGAGTCGCCATCGCCGCGCACGCGGTTGTTCACGCCCTTGAGCGTCAGCATCTTTCCCTTGAAGGGTTCGAGGGGCTTAAGGATGGGCTTCAAGGTGAAGTTCGCGCCTTCCTCGTCGGGCCAGAAGGCCGGCGGCACGACGCCGTTGGGCGAGAAGACGAAGATGACCCGGGAGCGCCGCCCGCCGGCCGGTTCAGCTGCGCCGAGGGCGGCGAGCCCCCCGAGGAGCGGGAGGGCGGCGGCCGATAGGCCGAGGCGACGGAGGAAATCGCGGCGATGTTGGAGCGTCATGGTCTTAGCGAGTGGGAGGGGTGGCGGGGCCGGTCGGACGGAGGGCCGCGACGACGGCGACCTCGACGGCCAGGTTGCGGATGTGGAAGTTATCCGCGCGGAACTGGTCGGTCAGCCGGCCGAGCAAGTCGGGGGCATAGGCGGCCGGGGGCTGCTTCACGAGCGACTGGAAGAGGTTGCGGACGAACCCGGCCTGCCCGGCCGCGCTCTCGGCCGCGTGCTTGGCCACGTCGCGGGCGCCGGTCAGCTTGATGACCTGCCCGTCCGCCGCGGTGTACTCGGAAGTCGCGTCGACCGGCTTGTTATTGTCGGTCGCGCGGACGCGGCCGACGGCGTCGAAGCGCTCGAAGCTGAAGCCCAGCGGGTTGATGGTCACGTGGCAGGACTGGCAGGCGGGCTTGGCGGTGAGCTCGGTCACCTTCTCGCGCATGGTGAAGGACGGGTCGAACTTGTCGTCCATGAACGCGATCGCCATGGGCGGCGGCTTGAGCATGCGGCCGAGGATGTTGCGCGTGACGAAGACGCCGCGGTGGATCGGCGAGGAGGACTTGGTGTAGGAGAACGTCGCGAGGACGAACGGGTGCGTGAGCACGCCGCCCCGCTGGTCGGCATCCATCCTCACCGGCTGGAAGCCCGCGCCCGCCTCGACCTTCTGGCCATAGAACTTCGCGAGCCGCTCGTTCATCAGGATGGTGTCGCCCAGGAGCAGCTGGCGGTAGTCGGAGGCCTCCGACCAGACGACGCCCTCGGTGAAGAGGTCGAGCGAGGTCCGCAGGTCCATCACGACCGCCTGGTCGAAGCCCGGGTATTCCTGCTGGTCCTTGGCGATCTCGGCCCCTTCCTCGACGTGCAGCCAGTGATGCAGGAAGTCCCGCAGCTTGGCTTTCGCGCGCGGGTCCTTCATCAGGCGCTGGGCCTGCTTGCGTACCTGCGCTTCGGTCTTCAGCTGGCCGGCGGCCGCGGCCTGCAGGAGGGTGGCGTCCGGCACGGAATCCCAAAGGGTGAGCGCCAGCCGCGACGCGACGGCGTAATCATCCTGCGGCCCGAGGCCGGGATAAAGGAAGGAAGGGTTGGAGAGCGTGAAGATGAAGGCGCGCTTGGCGGCGACCTCCGGCGCGACGCCGGGCGCGTAGATCTGCGCGAGGTCGGCCTGCTGCTCGGCGGTGAGCGGGCGGCGGTAGGCGAGCTGGGCGAAGCGCTGCGAGAACGCCTTGAACTTCTCGGCACGGTCCGGGGCGTCGGCCTTCGTGCCGGCGAGGGCATAGAGGTTCGGGCCGACGAGGGCGGAGACCTGCATGGCGCCCTTGGCGACCGCCTCCGTCCATTCGCGCGACACCGAGGAGCCGCGCTCGTAGCCGACGCTGCCGTCATCGGGCGGCAACGGCACGGACACGACATGGACGAACGAGGAGTACTTGGGGGCGAGGTTGGCCCGCGGGATCACGGCCCAGGCGCCGCCGGGCGGACGCCACTCGAGCTTCAGGCCGGCGGTCTTGTCCTTGTACTTGAAGAATTCGACCTTGAGCGGGTAGCTGCGGCCGCCGAGCAGGAAGACGGGAGCCTGGGCCGAGCGCGACTTGCCCGAACTGACCCAGAGATCGATGATGGCGTCCTTCTGCGTGCCGTTGTCGGGCACGTTGACGTAGAGCCGGGCGCCGTTCGGCGTGGTCAGCCGGAATTCATACTCGCCGGTGTCCGGCACCAGCAAGGAGCCGGTCCAGTTGATCTTGAACTGGTCGGGCTTCCCGCCGGGCGCCGGCGCCTTGTTGCCGAAATCAAAATCGAGGGTCGGGTCCACCCGGTCGACCAGCTTGATCTCGTTCTTGGCGCTGACGTTGGTGGTGTCGCCGTCGGGCAGGCCGCGGTAGCTACCGGCCAGGCCGCCGGACTCGGTCGTGGTGACGGCTCCGCGGAGCGAGCCAAGCAGGTCCGCGATGCTCTCGCGGTACTGGCGGACCGTGAGGTGCGCGAGCTCGATGCGGGGCGGGTGGTTGCGGGCGCGGGCCTCCGCCGAATAGAAGGCCTGATAGATGAACTCCGCGGATGCGGTGGCATCGGCGACGGACAGCGTGCCGGGGTCGTTCTCCGGCATCTCGCGGGCGATGTACTTGGCCAGGCTGGCGACGGACTTCTCCCCGACCAGCGGCTCGTCCGCCTTGCCGGCGACCCCCTGCCCGACCGGGCCGTGGCAACGCATGCAGTCCTCGCGGTAGACCACGTCGCCGGCGCGGGGAGCGGCGAGGTTCTTCTTGTAATAGCGCTGCCCTTGGCGGCCGGCGAAGGCGAGGCCTCCGACGACGACCAAAATGGCCAGGATCTTGAGCGACCGGGACAGGGGCATGGGGCTATGACCCCATACAATCCGAGGGTGTTCCCCTAAATCAAGCCCGCCTCACCGAAACTGAACCAGCCTTTGCCCGCCCCGTCGGCCTCGGGACGGCCGATGATGACATGGTCGAGCAATTCCACGCCGAGGATTCGGCCGGCCTCGGTCAGTTGGCGGGTGACGGCCCGGTCGGCGTGACTGGGCGCCGGGTCGCCGCTCGGGTGGTTATGGGCGACGATGGCGGCGGGAGCGGCGTGCTTGAGGGCGAGGCGGAAGACTTCCCGCGGGTGCAGCAACGAGCTCGTGGCGGTACCCGAGCTCACTTCCTGCAGGCCAAGCAGCCGGTTGCGCCGGTTCAAGGAGAGCACCCAGCATTTCTCGACGGCGAGCCCGACGGTGAGGGGCTCGAGCCGGGCCCAGACCTTCGCGGGCGAATCCAGCCGCTCCCCCGGATCGCCGACCTGCTCGCGGAGCCGACGCGCGAGTTCGAACGAGGCGGCGAGCTCGGCGGCCTTGGCCGGTCCTAGTCCGCGGATGCGCGCGAAGTCGGCCCGCTCCCAGCCGGTCAGCCCGGCGAGCTGGCCCGCCTCCCGGAGCAGGTGGCCGGCGAGCTGCTGCGCCGAGGCGCCGCGCGAACCGGCGCCGATCAGCAGCTCCAGCAGCTCGGCGTCGAGAAGCGCGCGCGGACCGAGGCGGCTGAGTCTTTCCCGGGGGCGGTCAGCGGAAGGATGCATCCCGCGAAGACCATCTCGCGGGCGGATGGGCTCAACGCAGATTATGCCTCAGCGGAAACCCTCTCCCCCTCGTGGGTGCGAGGGATCGGGTCCGAGCTTCGCCGACTCAGATCCGCGAGGGCGCTCCGCTCAGTGTTTGGCGTCGGCCTTGACGGGGCCTGCGTCCAGGTACGTGACCCGCCCGGTCTTGATGTCGTACATGGAACCGAGGATGGCGATCTTACCCGCCGCCTCGAGCTCGCGCAAGGTGCGGCTGGCGGAGCGGATGTAGGCGATCGTGGTGGCCACGTTGCGCGCGGCCACGTCGTCCACGAAGACCCGCTTCGTCTCCGGGGTCACCCAGTCGCCATGCGGCTTGGTGCCCGGCTCGATCGATTTCTGGATCTCGTTGACGAGCGCGTCCAGGTGCTCGCAACCCGTGGCCTTCGAGGCCGTCTTGCCGGTCTCGAACAACTCGACCGCGGCCTTGACGGCGCCGCAGCTGGTATGGCCCATCACGAGCACCAGGCGCGAACCGGCGATGGCGCAGGCGAACTCCATGCTGCCGAGGACTTTCTCCTTCGCGACATTGCCCGCGATGCGGATGACGAACGCGTCGCCCACGCCCATGTCGAAGATCAGCTCGACGGGGCTGCGCGAGTCGATGCAGCTCAGGATCACCGCCATCGGGTATTGGGCGGCCGCCGTCGCATCCACCTGCCGGGCCAGGTCCCGGGAGAGCCGGCGACCGGTCACGAACCGCTCATTGCCCTCCTTGAGGAACTGCAGCACGCGCTCGGGGGTCAGCTGCGCCTGCACCTCCCGGGTGCTCACGTCCACGTACTGGATCTGGTTCTCCATCACATAGCGGTCCTTGAAGCCGATGAGGCTCACCTTCAGGTTGCGCGCCGGCGCGGTCTGCTTGCGGAAGTCCTCGATCAGGTCGAGGATGTCCGGGTCGATATAGTCCGTGTTGCGCGCGTCGAGCACCACGTGGCCGTTCACCGGCACGGACTCGAACGTCTGCTCGAGCACGGCCCGGTTGAGGAAGCTCACCTGGTTGGAGAACTCGATACGGAGGATGTCGCCGCTCACATGCCGCTCCATGAAGCGGAGCAAGGGCCGCCGGAAATTGCTGTGGAGGATGAACCCGAGGCTGGTGCCCAGGCCGATGAGGACCCCGGTCAGCAGGTCCGTGAACACGATGGCCGTCGCGGTGACGATGAAGGGGACGAACTGGGTGCGGCCTTCCGACCACATCTGCCGGAAGAGCGTCGGGCTGGCCAGCTTCAGGCCCGTGACCAGCAGGACGGCGGCCAGCGAAGCCAGGGGGACCTCGTTCAGCCACGTGGGCGCGAACAGCACCAGCAGGCAAAGCAGCACGCCGTGGAAGAAGGCCGAGAAGCGCGTCACCGCGCCCGCGTTGATGTTCACCGAGCTGCGCACGATGACCGAGGTGATCGGCAGGCCACCCAGGAAGCCCGCCACCACGTTGCCGACGCCCTGCGCCATGAGCTCGCGGTTCGGCGGGCTCACCCGTTTGCGCGGGTCCAGCTTATCGACGGCCCCGAGGTTCAGCAGCGTCTCCAGCGAGGCGACGGCGGCGATGGTGATGGCGGCCATGATGATGGCGGGATTGCCGAAGGCCTTGAAGTCAGGGCTGGGCAGGCCCTTCATGAACTCCCCGAGGCTGGCCGGCGTCGGCAACTGCACCAGATGGCTCGCCCCGATGGCCCAAGGGCTGCCGGCCGCCTTCATCACCAGGTTGGCCGCCACGCCGAGCAGGACCACCACCAGCGGAGCGGGGATGAGCGATTGCTTGAACCGGCTCCGGTCCCACGCCAGCAGGATGGCCAAGGAGACCAGTCCGATCATCAGCGCGCCGGGCTCGAAGTCGAAAAGGGAGGAGAGCAGTTCCGAGAGGGTGTTCTTGCCGTCGGGCTGCAGGAAGCCCATCTCGCCCGCCGGGTCCGCATCGTGGCCGACGGCATGGGGGATCTGCTTGAGGATCAGGATCACGCCGATCGCGGCAAGCAGGCCCTTGATGACGTTCGAAGGGAAGAAGGCCGCGATGAAGCCGGCGCGCAGCGACCCGAGCAGGATCTGGATCACCCCCGCCAAGATCACCGCGACAAGGAACGCCTCGTACGACTTGAGCGTGGCAACCTGCGCCAGGACCACCGCCACCATGCCCGCCGCCGGCCCGCTCACGCTGGTTTGCGAGCCGCTCAGCCAGGCCACCAGCAGGCCGCCCACCACGCCGCTGATGAGGCCGGCCACGATCGGGACACCCGAAGCCAGCGCGATGCCGAGGCACAAGGGCAGCGCGACCAGGAACACGACCAAGCCGCCGGCGAGGTCCTTCGTCAGCGAGTCCCAGGCGGAGAGGGGAGCAGCAGGCACGGGCGGGGTGGCGTTGGTTTCGGACATGGTTTTTGGCTGGACGATGATTAAGGGGTACCGAAGGTTGCCAGCGTGTCGGAGCCTGACCTGTTTCAAGCCCTTTATTGCTAATAACCTGCGACAATCCGGAGTCCTCTTGGTAATTTCCCTCAAATGCGCCCCGAACTGCTGAAGCCCACCTTGCTCACCGTCGGCCTGCTCTGCGCCTCGAATCTCTTCATGACCTTCGCTTGGTACGGCCACCTGCGGACGATGAAGGATAGCCCGTGGTGGACGGCCGCCTTGCTCAGCTGGGGCATCGCCCTGGCGGAGTACCTGCTCATGGTGCCGGCGAACCGGATCGGCTTCGCGGGGGGCCTCTCCGGAGCCCAGCTCAAGATCATCCAGGAGTGCGTTACCCTGGTGGTCTTCGTGCCCTTCATGATGCTTTTCCTGGGCGAAAAGTGGCGTTGGGACTTCCTTTGGGCCTTTTTCTGCATCCTCGGGGCGGTTTTCTTCATCTTCCGCCCCGACCGCGCTTGAAACAACGCCCCCGGGCGGGTGTTATAAACGTATCATGAGTCTGCTTACCCTCGCCCTGATCGTCGCCGCGACCAACACGGCCCCGAACAACAACGGCACGACCACCAAGACCAACGCCTCGAAGACGACCCTGAAGGCGTCCAAGAACTCCAAGGCGAACGCGGCGAACGCGCCGCAGGACCCGAACGCGACCGCCCCGCAGGACGGCACCGCCGCGACCGACCCGAAGAAGCCGAAGGGCCAGAAGCCGGCAGCACCGGCGGCCGACGCCGGCGATCCGGCCTCGCTGGTCGCGAACTCGGTCGACGCCGCCACGCAGATCGCCAACGAAGCCGCCAAAGCCGCCATGGCTGAGGTCGCCCGACTTTCCGCCATCGGCGGCGGCTCCTCCGGCGGCTCGCTCGTCGACGCCAAGACCGTCGAAGCGGGCGTCGCCGGCGCGAGCGCCGTGGCGAAGGAAGTTTCGAAGGCCGGCAAGGCCAAGAAGGAAGCCCCGGCCGAAGGCGCCGAGGAACCCAAGGCGGAAAAGAAGGCCAAGCCGGCCAAAGCCGCTCCGACCGAAGGCGGTAAGGACGGCGAACTCTTCGGCGTGAAGGTCGAAGGGAAGCCGGAGAAGAAGTAAAGCGAAGCGAAGCTTCGCGGGGCCAGGGCTGGGGCTAGGGCAGCACGCGGTGCTGCCCCTACCCGCGCGCAGAGCGCGCGATGTCAAAGGCACCAGGTGCGCTCGACTCAGCACTCGATTCAGCACTCTGTACTCCGTCCTCCGTCCTCCGTACTCTGCCTCTTTCAGGTAGGGCTGACCGTCCTCGGTCGGCCGTCGGCATGGGGTCTGGCTTCATCTCGCGCAGCGATGATGTGCCTGACCTCATGCCGAAGCGCACCCGGTCAGACGGACGAGCGGGACGCTCGTCCCTACCTAGATGCAATGAGAGTAGCTCCGCCCAAAGAAAAACCCCGGTCTCCTTGCGGAGCCGGGGTCGCGGATCGAAGGCGGGGCCGCTTAGGCGTCCTTCTTCTTCTTTTTCTTCTTCTTTTCCGGCTCAGGCGTCGGGGCCGGGGTGGCCGGGGTCACCGCGGGGGTGGTCGGCTTGGTCGGGTCGACGGTCGGGGCCGGGGCGGCCGGATCGGTCGCCGGAGCGACCGCCGGGGCGGCAGGGGTGGTGGCCGGGGTGTCGGCGGCCTGGGCCAGGCCGGCGAGGAGGAGGAGAGCGAGCAGGTTCTTCATAGGTGTGCAGGAGAAAAACCCCGAGGGCGGCGGAAAGTTGCGAGCCGGTCTTTCCCACGACCAGCACCGCCCCGCTTCCTCGACCCTTCCCCTGTCCCTTTGCCTCCTACCCTTCCCCGCACCCGCCTGCCCGCCAACCGCCTTCCCTGACTGCTCACAGATCACTTCCCCGCTTTCGACTTCTCGAACTCGACGTCCCGCCGGCGAGCATGCTCCGCATAAGCCTCCTCGAAGATTCGTTCCGACTCGGCGCGGGCCACGACAAACTGCCAGGCGGGATCATCCGACTTCGGGTCGAACTTCGCGCAGACCTGACGAACGCGTTCCCGGGCGACGGCGGCGGTCGACGGAGCGCGCGCATCCAGGTTCTTGCCGACACCCTTCTCGAGGAAGCCGAGCATGGCTTGGAGGGCCGCGGGCGTGGTCTGTTGCTCGCGCGCGGCCCAGTAGGCGTTGTCATCGGCGGTCGCGGCCGCTTGCGCACAAACCTTCGTCCAGGCCGCGGCCGGATCGAAGTCCGGCCTGATGCCCTTATCGCCTTTGCCCGGCTCGCCGTTGATCGCCCGCATCCCATGCTGGACCATCCAGCCCGGGTGATAGGTCGGCGGACCGCTTTTCCGCGCCCAGGCCACCACGGCCTGCTGGTCGGCCTGGCCAAGCTTGCGCGTCAACGCACCCCAGAGCTTGAGATTCTTAGGGCCGGGCTGGCTCAACAAATAATTCCAGGCACCCCTCGCGGTCGGATCCTCGACGCGCTCGATATCAAACGCGGCCCGCAGGCTCGCGGCCGTGAACAGATCGTGGGCGGCCTTCGGGTCCGCCTTCGCCAAGACCATCGCCTGGCCCAGCAAGTCGACCGGGTTGTTCTCCGGGACGATCTCGCTCAAGGTACGCCCGGTGAACGGCCGGTTCGGCGCGAGATTCCCCGGGGCGTCGATGTTGTAGCTGCGCGGGCCCGTGCGGGTGACGATCAGCCCACGGTCGGCAGGCGCCGGGGGCGGCGGGTCGTCGGCGGCGCCGAGGGAGAGCGCGGCGGCCAGAACAATGAGCGACGGAAGGGCGGAGCGCATGCCAGGGTAATAACAAAGTTATACATCCCCGCGGACCAAGGTCGAGACGCTTGCGCAGGCGTGGTCCCGCGACGGTCGATCCATTGAAACCTTGAATGGTTGTCCCGAATGATTCCCGAGGGTCGCGAGGTACCGCCCACGTTGCCTCTCAGGTAGGGACGAGCGTCCCGCTCGTCCGCGGCCAAGGCATGGGGTCTGGCTTCATCTCGCGAAGCGATGATGTGCCTGACCTCATGCCCCCCATCGTCCACGGCCGACCGGGGACGGTCAGCCCTACCGATGATATTTCCCGGCCCTAGCCCCGGCCCTAGCCCTGGCCCTCGCCCTAGCCCTGCGCAGCCTCGGCTGCGCACTCCGCACTCTGTACTCCGCACTCTGTACTCCATACTCTGTACTCCGTACTCTATACTCGGCCCTGCGCAGCCCCGCTCAATCCTCCCGCAGGATCTCGCGCGGGCTGGAGCCGTTCTCGGGGCCGACATAACCGCGCTCCTCGAGGGCGTCCATGATGCGGGCGGCGCGGTTGTAGCCGAGCTTGAGCTTGCGCTGGAGCATGGAGACCGAGGCGCGGCGGTGGGTCTTGATGATCTGCCAGCAACGCTCGATGAGGGCGTCCTCGTTGTTGACGTCGACCTCCTCCATGTCCTCCTCGTCGCCCTCGCTCGAGGCGTTGTTGATGGCCTCGACGATGTCCTGGGCGAACTCGGGCCCGCCGTTCTTGGCGTGGATCTCGTCGACGATGGCGCTGATCTCCTGCTCGCCGATGAAGGCGCCCTGCACGCGGTTGAGCGTGGCCGTGCCCGGGGGGATGAAGAGCATGTCGCCGCGACCGACCAGCGACTCCGCGCCGCCGCGGTCGAGGATGGTGCGGGAGTCGATCTGCGAGGAGACCTTGAAGGCGATGCGCGTCGGGAAGTTGGCCTTGATCAGGCCGGTGATGACGTCGGTCGACGGGCGCTGCGTGGCGAGCACGAGGTGGATGCCGGCGGCGCGGGCCAGCTGGGCCAGGCGCGCGACCAGGGTCTCGATGTCCTTCGCGGCGACCATCATGAGGTCCGCCATCTCGTCGATGATGCAGACGATGTACGGCAGCTTCTCGGTCGGGATGGCGATGCCGTCGTCGAAGGCGTTCTCGGCGGCCTCGGTGGCGGCGGCCTGCTCCGCGGGGGTGAGCACGAGCTCCTCCTGCTTGGGCTGGCCCTTCTCCTTCTCGATCTTGGCGTTGAAGCCGGCGATGTTCTTCACGCCGCACTTGCCGAAGATCTTGTAGCGCTTGCTCATCTCGGCGACCAGCCACTTGAGGGCGGCGGGCACGCGCTTCGGATCGGTCTCGACCGGCACGAGGAGGTGCGGCAACTTGCTGTAGACCTGCAGTTCGACCACCTTGGGGTCGACCATGATGAAGCGGAGGTCGGCCGGCCCGTGGCGGTAGAGCAGCGAGGCGATGAAGGCGTTGATGCAGACGGACTTGCCCTGGCCGGTGGAGCCGGCGATCAGGCAGTGCGGCATCTTCGCGAGGTCGGCGATGACCGGCTTGCCGGTGACGCTGTCGACGCCGAGCACGACCGGGATCTCCATCTTGGCGCGGGCGTCGACCCAGGCCTGGGACTCGATGATCTCGCGCAGCAGCACGTCCTTGCGGACGCGGTTGGGGATCTCGATGCCGACGGTCCCCTTGCCCGGCACGGGCGCGAGGATGCGGACCGCCTCGGCCTCGAGGTTCATCGCGATGTTATTGGAGAGGTTGGCGATCTTCTCGACGCGCACGCCCGGGGCGGGCTTGATCTCGTAGCGGGTGATGGACGGACCCTGCTGGATGCCGACGTCGATCCCGGCGGCGGGGTCGACCGGGATACACTCCACCTTGAACTGCTTGAGGGTCTCGATCAGGTCCTGGGCGCGCTTGCGGAAATCCTCGGCGGGCGCCGCGGAACCGTCCTTCGGGGTCGCGAGGTGGTCACGGCTCGGGAAGATGTAGTCGCCGCTGCGCTTGAGCTGCTGCGAGACCTTGGCGCGCTCGATCGCCTCGGGTTTGACGACCAGGACCTTGCCACCGCCGACGGTCGAGACGACCTCCGGCTCGGTAGTCTTCTTGACGGGCTCCGGCTTGATCGGTTCCGGCTTGGCGGCCGCGGGCTTCTCCGGCGCCGGGGCCACGGCGGCGACGGCCGGCGTGATGGTGACGGTCTCCGGCTGCACGGTCTCCGGACCCGCATCTTCCTCGGCATCCTCCGCCTCGGCCTCCTCCGCTTTCGCGGTGCGGCTCTTCTTCACGGGCGGGAGGTCGAGGTTATCGAGGTCGTCGTCGAGCGGGACGTCCACGACCGCGGTGACGGCCGCGACCTTGGCGGAGGACTTGGGCTGGGCGGCGGGGGCGAGTTCGGCCCCGACGATTTCCTGCTGCTTGCGACGCAACTCGGCGGCGGCGGCGGCGCGGCGGCGGCGTTCTTCCTCGGCCTTGAGCGCGGCAGCCTTGCGCTCCGCGTTCCAGGCGCCCATACCGTCGCGCAGCTCGGCGATCCAGGCGGCGAGCGTGGCCTTGGGATCGTCGGCGACGACCCCGAGCAGGCAGAACCCGTAGGGCAGGACGAGCACCCAGACGCCGATCTCGCCGAGGACGGGCTTGCAGAGGCTATGGTAGAGGAAGTTTCCGAGGATGCCACCGGCGCCCTTCGGGTCGAATGCGCCGTAAGCCAGGGCCAGGTTGGCGTCGCCCTCCATGCCGAGCCAGCGGGCGAGGATCGGCGCGCCAAAGACCAGGCAGGCCGCCATGAGCGCGACCTTGGTCGGCCACAGGGTGTGCGCGCGGTTGTTGAGCGCGAACCAGGCGGCGAGGAAGAGGAACCCGGGGACGAGGAAGGCCGCGTAACCGAAGAGACTGAAGACGAGCACGGCGATGCTGGCGCCGAACGAACCGCACGGGTTGCCGGTGATCTGGGCGCCGGTGGTAGCCGGCAGGTTGAGCTTCTGCTCGAGCCATTCGCGCATCCAGAACTCGTCCTGCAGCGTGTGGAACGCCATCGCGATGAGGAGGAAAGTGCCGATGACGCCGAGGATCACGGCGAGGATCGGGCGGCTCTCGCTGGCGGGGCGGGCGAGGGTCGCGGTGGTGCGCTTGCGGGCGGGGGCGGGCATCGGGTTATTCGCCGAAGAGGTGGCCCTGCTGCGTGCCGGCCTCGGGCGGAGGCGTCGGGTCGGCGTGCAGGTGGCGGGGCGGGCGGGTGACGCGCGCGGCGACGGAACGCTGGCGTTCCTGCGCGAGGCGCTCGACCATGCCGACGAGGGCGTGGCGGATCCACTTCGGGGTGAAGGAGGCGGCGGCGTAGTCGCACGGGCCGTAGCCATGGACGCGGCCGGCCTGGAGCAGCGCGTCGTTCTGGGCGAACTCGGCCTCGCTCTCGGGCACGTAGACGGCGAAGGCCTTGCCACCGTTCTTGCGCAGCAGCGAGAAGACCGGGACGTCGCTGGGGCCGTCGGCCACGTAGATCATGTTCTCGAACGGCACGCGGCGGTCCTCGGCGCGCACCACGGAGTTGACGTCGATCTCCGGGTTCTTGTTGGAGCCCTTGTTGATCTCGAAGAGGAAGCGCGTCTTGATGGTGTTGTCGACCATCGCGGCGACCTGCGTGATCTCGG
>JACCDP010570351.1_pt1 | contig 13238 bp, 9 predicted proteins | sample 7445841 | NCBI WGS metagenome assembly JACCDP01 (sample SAMN15323441, study PRJNA562643) | freshwater metagenome | isolation source: river surface water | place: USA:Blue River Watershed | collected 2017-08-17
CACCCGGAGCTCGGGTCGGCCCTGAAACGCCATCAACGGGCAAGGCCAGATCGCGACCGCCGCGCCGCCACCACTGACGCAGGTCTTTCAGCCACTTCACACCCTCGTTGCTCTTCTTCTTGATGTCGTACCAAACCGCGAGATTACCCACGAACTCTTGCGCCGATTGATCGGCGCGCTCGATCCAGAGGGCGACATAGGGACGGTGATACTCCGGCGCATTCAGCTTCGGGATTTCAAGTTTGACGGCCAACTCCGCCGCGACGGCGGAAGAGCCAAGGAACGTACTGAGAGCGATCGGAAGGATCTTTTGCATGGGTAAACCCCTGTTAACTGGCGACTTCGTTTAGGTCGCCCTCCCGCACAAATGTCGATGAAGAAGTACGGCAGGCACCAGCCACACCACCCAGCCCAACCCGGCTGAAGGCGCGCCTTCTGCACGAGACGTCGCAGACATACGTTGTTCAGCTTGGAGACGGCTTGCCGGGAAAGCGCGGTGGCGCGCGCGGAGCTGATCGCGACTCACCGACGAGCGCACCGCAGCTTAATCCTCGCCCAACATCGCCTCCAGCATCGGGCTCCAGTGCTCGCGATACCCATGCTCTTCACGCACGATAAACCGGACGGCGCTCTGGAGTTTTTTCGCGTACGCCATGCCTGCGTCCAGTCCCAGTACCATCATCGCAGTCGCGAGCGCGTCCGCGATCATGCACTCTGGGTGCAGCACGGAAACCGAAGCGAGACCGTGTTTGACCGGGTAGCCGTTGCGCGGGTCGATGGTGTGGGAATAGCGAATCCCCGCGGACTCGAAGCCGCGGCGATAGTCGCCCGAGGTCGCGACCGACAAACGGTGGAGCGCGACGATGCTGTTGATTCCATCCGACTGGCCCGGCGGGTTTTCGAGTTCCACCCACCACGGTTGTGCATCGGTCTTGATGCCCAGTCCGCGAAGTTCTCCGCCCACTTCGACCAAGTAGCTGGCGATGCCTTGGTGTTCGAGATAGCGCGCCACCTGATCCACGCCGAAGCCCTTGGCGGTAGAACATAAATCAATGTGGATCTCACCCGCTTGGTACACGCGCTTGTTTGCGCGATCGAGCTTGAGCTTTTGCCAGCCCGTGTGCCGCAGGGCATGGGAAATCTCGGTTTCCGAGGGCGAGGGTTCGCTTCTGGCTCGAGGGCCAAAACCCCACGCATTGGCGAGATGTCCGATGGTGGGGTCGTAGGCGCCTTGGGTTTGTTCGGCGACGAACAGGGCGTGTTCCAAGACCCGATAAAACTCGGCTGGGATGGCATTCCATGTGCCAGCAGCGGCGCGATTGAAGCGCATGAGATCGGACTGCGGCTCCCATGGACTCATTTGCGCGACGACTTGATCCAACTGCTCTTGGATGCCCCGGGTGAGATCGCTGTCCACCTGACCAACGCGCACCATGGCTTTGACACGCCACGTCGTGCCCATGCTGAGGCCGGCCGCCTCGAACCAGCGCGCGTCGTTTGGCAGGGCGGCTGGCTCATGCCGCTGGACGGGCAACAACACCCGCCGCTCGGAATGAGGCGCGCCTGACCCAGGGTTGTGCGGAGGAATGTTCAAGTCTCGGGAGGCCGGTCCTGATCGCTCAGACTACACGAAGATATTTTCTAATTATTTGGCGCCGCATGATGTTGCGACAGCAATCTCCGCCCCGTCGTCCGTGGCGCGCACTGCGAACGGAAACAGCCCAGCGCCGAGGGGTATGCCCCTTTAGACGAAGTGCGGATCTTGGTGTGTGCCGGTCGCCCGACACCATCCGGGGCAAGTCAACGAGTTGGCCTGCCGTTACGAGGAGTGCGGGATGGCGCGAACCCAAGCGCTGGGGGCGGGCTCCGGCGTCGCCTCCACCAGGCTGAGTTCGTCGCTTGCGCGCCGCCGCTGCTGCAGTTAGTTGCTAATCATGAGCGAGTTGTTGAGGCAAAGACCGGCAGGCGGGGTTCGACCTGCGCAAGCTACCGGCACCTTTGTATCCAATTTGCATGACAAGTCACTCCACGGCCCTACGCCGTGCAGCGTGTGCGGCAACGCGACGCCGATGCCCTCCCTCTGCGGGTGCGCCTAGGAGGATCGCGACCCGCGCACCGTCCCGTCTTTCCCGTCATCACCGCCCTCATGCCCAAACGCACCAGCGCCCTCGCCATTACCAGCCTTGTTACCGGCATCCTCGGATGGAGCTTCCTTCCATTCGTCGGCAGCATTGTCGCGATCATCACCGGTCACATGGCCCGCGCGGAGATTCGGCGAAACTGGGATTCGATCGACGGCTACGGCTTAGCGCTCGTCGGTCTTTGCTTGGGCTGGGCGGCGATCATTCTGAGCGTCCTCGCGGTCCTCATGGTGCTGCTGGTGTTCGGGGGCCTGGCTGCGCTGCTGGCCGGAGCGCTCGCGAGCGCCTGACCGTGCGCAAGGTCCCGACGCCGCCGGGGCACGGCGCCCGCGCCGCCACGGCAACGTCCCCGCTTCACCCAGGCAACGTCTCACGCCGCCGAAGCACCCGTGCCACACCGTCGCGGCAACCCCCTCGCGAGCAGGAGATGCCCTGCCCCCTGAAGCTGAAGTGGCTGGATACAAAAACCGGGGGAGAGGCCAACTCGCCCGGCCCATGGCCTATTCCCGGAACGCCTCGACTCGGGAACGGACGGAGCCGCTCTTAATACGCATATCCCTAATCCTCAATTTTTTACGGCTTAACCCTTGACTCGTTCGGCGGTCTCCAACTCGGTCTACCAACGACGTCGGCGATTCGCCTGTAAAGGCTCATTCTAACCACGAAGTGCCCTCGGGCATTTCATCTTCGAGGCAGGAAAAACCATGCTTAAATCCAAAATCCTGGGGACCATTTACAACGCAACCGCCTGCATCGCTGGGCTTGGTGCTGTGGCCCTCCTGTCGGGTGGATGCGCGGGTCCCGCGCTGCGGACGTCGTTCAATGATTACGCGGGGGTTTACGCCGATGTGTCCAACCGACAGATGCTCCTCAATTTGGCGCGGCTTTCCAACTCCCATCCGTCGTACTTTCTCCAGATGGGCGGGATCAATACGACCCACCAATTCACCGCCTCTGCCGGCGCGAATGGCGGCATGGCCCGTAATGAAAGCTTCGTTGGAACGCCGGTCCTTCCCATTCTCGACGCCCTTTCCTTCGGGACCAATCTTGGAGGGAGCCGTAACGAGCAGCCGACTTTCAATTTCACCCCTTTGGCGGGCGGAACGTTCGCGCAAGCGGTCCTCGTGCCCATCTCGCCCAATGTCCTCTTCACGCTCTACGAGCAGGGCTACCGCGTGGACCATCTTTTCCGCACCATCGTCCAGTCGATTGAGTTGATCGATGCCTCGGCCGGCACCTCGCGGATGTTCATCAACTCCCCAGACCTAGAAACGCCAAAGAACTTTAGTGATTTTCTCACGCTCTGCGGCGTCGCTCGAGAGCTGCAGAAGCGCAATCTTCTACTGATCGACACTCAGACCAGTCTGTCACCTGTTCCGTCGCCCCTTTTTGAGAACCTCAAGCTTGAGGACGCCCTCAAGGCCGGCGCGCAGGGCATGGTTCTGAAAGAGGTTGCACCGGGTAAATATGGGCTCAACCAGATCGCCAGCACCACGGCCTTCAAGCTCGACCCAATGGCCCAAGCCGTCATGCGGGAACTGGAAGCCAATGATAAGACATTCCGACTGGAAAGCAGCGGTATCATTTCGAGCGCGGAGGGCAAGCGGAGCGGCATGGTGATTCGTCTCCGTCCTTTCATCAGCATCCTTCAAGCAGTGGCCACCGAGGCAGCCATTTTCGATGCCATCGTCGCCGCCGATCCCGAGTTTCTTTCAAATTTACCCGTGACGCAGAGGCAACCCATTCTGCGTATTCAGTGGGATGATATTGACTCAGCGGAGAGACTGCCGCCGCTGACGGAACTCGAATACGCCGGACGGCGCTACATGATCTCGGATTTTGCCCCAGGCCACCCGCAGAGAAGTTACAATCGTAACGTTTTCATGCTCCTGAATTTTCTCTTCAGCCAGGTCGCGATGGACCCCAGCAAGATCCCTGTGCAGCAACTCATTCAACTCAAATAGGGACCGTGGCTCAAGATAACGCCGGGCATGTCGGATCAACCCACCCATGCTGCCTTGGGGTGGTCGCTTCTATCATGTCCCACACCCTTGTTCGTTTTGCCCTGCACCGCCGCCTCTGAACTCGGCGGAGGCCTGCCGCTCTCCCGTCCATGTCTACTCAGGATGCGCGGGCCGTCGCGTCGGCGAGCGCGGTTAAGGTTACGCCGTTCCGGAAGATCCGGGTCGATCCCGCGGGCCGTCCGTCGGCTGGCCCACCCCATCGTGCCGCCGCTCGTGCCATCACCGCCTCCCTGCCCAAACGCACCCGAGCCCGTGCCACCGACCTCACCCTCCTCGCGTTACTCACCTCGTTAGCCACCATGATCTTCACTCTCAGGTCCCACCTTTGGCTCGGCGTTTTCATCGGCCTCAGCGCGAGCGTCTGGGGAGACACCTCCTCCTCGGCGCCAGCGATGGTAACGGTCTCCGACCCGATTCTGGTCGCTGAGGGTCCGGCCGGCGAGCGCCGCTGGGGCCGCTACCAATTTCCGACGTTGGATCGTCTGCTGGACGGGCGGATCGCGCTCTCGTTCCACATCAACGAGGACAGCGCACGCGCGTATGGGAACACTCCCGCCCAACCCAATCGCGGCGTCTCGAACGACGGTGGAAAAACGTGGACGCTCGAACACGCCACCACCCGCACCGCCGGACTGCTGCTGCCCAACGGCGATCGCATCATCGCCGGCCGCTCCGACGTCACGCCCCCCGCCATCCCCGTGCGTGAACTCAGCCTACCTGCGCCCGTCGGCACGCTGATCGGCACGTACGGCAAACTCCCTTACACGTTCTATCCGCACGACGCCCTGCCCGACTCGCTGCAGGGCGTTCCGCTCGTGCGCCTCCCCGCCGGAAAGAGCCAGTGGATGACAGAACGTGGCACGCTCCTCGACCCGGGCTTCCAACGCTACACGATTCAGGACGTCTTCCCGGTGGTGTGGTGGGGAGACGTCTCTGTGGCCGCCGATGGATCGATCCTCGCGGTGGTCTACCCGCGATCCCTCGACGGCGACGTGGCCTGCCACCGCTCGACGGACCACGGTCGCTCTTGGCATCTGCAAGGACGCATCGCGTACGAACCGGACCTGCAGGCCGATCCCAAGGCACACGCGCGCACCCAGGGCTTCACCGAACCCGGAACCGTGATTCTCGCGGACGGTTCGCTGTTGGTGATGCTGAGGACGACCGACGGCCTCGGCTTCGGCCCACTCTACGCCAGCCGCTCCTCCGACCAAGGCAAGACGTGGTCAAAGCCGACCGTCGTCAACGACTACGGCGTGATGCCCCGCCTGCTGCGCCTCGACAACGGAGTCCTCGTCCTCAGCTATGGCCGCCCCGGCGCCGCGATGCGCTTCAGCTTCGACGGCACGGGCTCCACCTGGTCCGAGCCTGTGGAGCTCGTGCCGGTGCACTCGGACGATATCCAAGGCGATAGCTGCGGCTACACCAGCCTCCTTCCGCTCTCGGCCGACTCGTTTCTGATCGCCTACAGCTGGTTCAAGCGACCGGGCAGCGACGGTCAGCCGCGCAAAGCGCTCCTCGTGCGGCACGTCACCGTCGGTGGCACCTCCCCCCGCGCCCGCTGATCCGCGAAACGCAAAGCATCGAGCCTCATCGGAGCCGATCCCGCTCCCGTTCCCACGGCCACACGCCGGCGCGGCGCGGGAGCGCTCCCGACTTCGCTCACCGCTCAGCGAGGCGCCGGTAGTGTCGGTCCGAGCAGCAGCACGGTCGCCACGATCACGATCCACCCCATCACATCGAGCCAGATGCCGTGGCGCATCATCGCGCGCAGGGGCACGCAGCCCGTGCCGTAGGCCATGGCGTTGGGGCCAGTGGACACCGGCAGGAGGAAACCCATCGAGCACCCGAGGCACGCCGCGAGCGCGGGCTTGAGCGGATCCACGCCCGCCGCCTGCGACACTGCGATCGCGATCGGCACCACCATCGTCGCCGACGCGGTGTTGGTCGTGGTCTCGCTCACAATGATTCCCACTGCCGCGAAAAGAAGCGTCAGGCCAATGACGGAATTGCTCTGGAATATCCCCGCCAGACCCGCGCCGATCCAGTGCGCCAAGCCGGTCGAGAACATCAATTCCCCGAGCGACATGCCGCCGGCGAAAAGCAGGATGGTCCCCCAATCGATCCCCGCGGCATCACGCCACTCGAGCGTGAACGACTCCCGCTGCCGATCCGCCGGGAGAAAGAATAGCACCGACGCGGCCAGCAGGCCCACGATGCTCTCCGGGAGGTGCGCCGTGATCCAGGCATAGGCCGGGCTCGCCACGCCGCGAGGGTCGAGCGCAGAGACCACGCCCGGGAGCATCCAGAGAACCACGGCGGCGGCGAAGAGGATGACGACGTTCAACTGCCCGCGGGTCCAAGGTCCGAGCTTCGCTCCCTCCGCCTGCAGCCAGGCGCGATTATCCGACAGCATGAGCGTCGGAAACGGACATTTCCGGCTGAAGCGCCAGACCAGAAAGATCGCCAGCACGATCGCCACCGGCAGGCCGAGACTCATCCACTGGAAGAACGTGACCTTGTAGCCCAGCAGACGCTCCAGCGCGCCGATGCCGATGAGGTTGGGCGGCGTACCCACGGGTGTCGCCATCCCACCCACCGACGCCGCGAACGCCGTGATGAGGATCAACCCTGCGGCGTACGGGGTGGCGCGGAAGTTGGCCGCACCCTGTCGCGCGCCCACCTCCGCGAGAATCGAGAGCGCGATGGGCAGCATCATCGCGGTGGTGGCGGCGTTGGAGACCCACATCGACACCACGGCCGTGATGCCGGCGAAGGCCGCGTACAGACGCATCGGGCTGGCGCTGACCCAGGGCATCGCCAGCAGCGCGAAGGCGAAGCGGCGGTTCAGCCCGTGCTTCAGCATCGCCTGACCCATGAAGAAACTGCCGATGAACAGAAAGATCACCGGATCCGCGAAAGGCTTGAACACCTCGCGCGCCGAACCAAGGCCCGCGACCACGCAGAGCGAAGGGGCGAGCAGCGCCGTGGCGGCCAGCGGGATCGCTTCCGTCATCCACAACACCAAGGCCATGCCGACGATCGCAAAGAGGTGCCGCGCGGGCTCCGACAACCCCGGGAACGGGATGAACCAGAGCGCCACCAGCACCGCCGGCGCGAGGTACCAGCCGAGGCGCTTCCGCCAGCGTTCAAAGCGTTCCTCCGCCTCCGAAAGCTGCGCGTGGTAAACGGGGTCTTCGTGAGACGATGACATGGTCTTCGTGGGGTAGTGTCGCGGACTGGGGACCGGAAGCACCGAGGCAGTGCACCCGCCTTCACTCTGTCAACGCACGGTTCGCCACCGCAGGCGGAACCGCGCCGACTATGCCGTTCCCAAGACCGACGGACTCAACGCGATCACGGGACCACAGCGATGCGGTAAATCTCCGCGTCTGCCGTCCAGTCCCTCCGCTCGTCCTGCGAGCGCGCAAACAAGCGCGTGAGGTGCAGCACGATCTCGCCGGTAACCCGGTCTTCTCGGGCCGAGAAGTTCGACAGCGCCAGATCCGCACTGTCCCCGGGCCGACGGTCATCGACCACCCGCACGGAGCCCTCGATGAGGAGTCCGCTGGACCGATCGACCTCACCGACCACGAAGGGGTAGCGCGGCCGGTTGCCACGGGGGTTTTCCGGCGTGAGGTTGCCCAACCAGAAGATGCGTCCGCTCGAGTGGGTCAGCAGTTGCGAACACGAGGCCGGGGAAAAGAACCCAACCCCATTCGCATAGGTCCAGGGCACCGGAGCCGTCCAAGTCCAGCCGCGGTCGTGAGAGAAGGCGACCCAACGGTATCCCGGCAAAGCGGGCTGCCGATCATTCGAACCGCGCAGCACCATCAGCAACCGCCCATCCGCCAGCTCCGCCAACGTGGGCTCATCCATGCCGCGCGTGGACCGGGCCGGATCAGCCGTCACGCGGGACGACATTTCCCACTCGAGACGCGAGTGATCCGCCGTCCAGCGTCCCCGCAGCACCGCCGCGTCGGTGTAGGTGTAACCACCGCCCGGATTGACGTAGCGACCGTCCGGTCCGGCGGGGGTGAGGATGATCGGCAACAGCAGCGTGCCGTCATCGAGGAAGAGCGGCACCGAGGCCGTGTCGCCCACCATGTAGCAGGTCTTGCCGATCTCGACGCCGGGCAGCGGGCGCACCGCGGAAAACCCCGGCCCGCGGTGGATGATCTGCTCGTCGACAAACCACGTCCTCCCTCCATCCCGCGATGCACTGTAATGAATCGCCCACTGCCGCAGGCCCTCCAGAGGATCGTCGGTCGGCAAAACGCCCTCGATCCGGAAGCGGACAAAGATGCCCGTGCGCGGGTCGACACAACCTCCTCGCAGCATGCGCCGCAGCGTGCCGCCGGGACGTCGCTCCTCCGTGCGCACTTCCTCGTCTGAACTCCACGTCACCCCGTGATCCGACGACAGACGGAGGTACGCGACATCGGTGGTGTCGGACCGCGACATCCATTGGTGCAGGGAAATCATCTCCACCCCGGTCGGGCGCGTGTAATAGGCACTGGCGAGCACGGCGGTGCCAGGTCTGGGAGCGGCAAGGAAAACCTCCCGGCGCACCTCCGCGGCGGGCGGGGCGAGCGGCGCCACGGGGGTTCCGGTGCGAACCTCGGCCGCCCCGGTTACGGCGGCGAGAACCGCGCACCCGCATGCGATCCACCGCGCACGGATCACCGAAACACCCTTTCGCTGACGGACCGAGAAGCCTCACGGAAGGTTGCGATCTGAGCTGCCATGCGATCCGAACATGGTCACCCCGGCGGTGCCCACCCTGTCAAACGAGATTGGCGCCGTTGGCGGCCGGGCGACAAGGGTCTCCGCGACCGCTGCAGCGGCGCATGGTCTTGGCTCGCCCGCGTCGCCGCGCGTTGCCAGCCTCCCGCTGCACGTCGACCCCGCCCTGCCCGCCCCTTCCGCGCATGAAACCCGTCACCCTTGTTCTGGCCTCGATTCTCCTCGGTTCAGCCCTGTCCGCGCAGTCGTTCAACAACCTGCCCGTCACCTCGCAGAAGCCGCCGCTGCACGGCCGTCACTGGATGGCGATCACCGGGAAGCCCCTCGCCGCCACGGCCGGCGCGATGGTCTTCCAGAAAGGCGGCAACGCGGTCGACGCCGCCTGCGCCATGCTGGCGGCGACCTGCACGATGTTCGACGTCCTCAGCTGGGGAGGCGAGACCCAGGCCCTCATCTACAACCCGAAGACCGGAAAGGTGATCGCGATCAACGCCCTTGGCGTGGCACCGACCGGGGCGACGGCGGAGTTCTTCCGTCAGCAGGGGATGAATTATCCGCCGCAGTACGGCCCCTTGGCGGCGGTGACCCCTGGGACGCCGGGCGGGCTGATGGTCATGCTGGCGGAGTTCGGCACGCTGTCGCTCGCGGATGTATTGGCGCCTGCCCTACAAATGGCCGAAGGTTATCCGATCGAGGCGCAGACCGCGGATAGTTTTGAGCGGGAGAAGGGCCGCCTCAAACAGTGGCCCTACTCGAAGGCGGTCTTCCTGCCGCACCTCGGGGAGGAGCGCGAGGCCCCGCGCGCTGGAGAGATCTTCCGCCAGCCCGAACTCCGCGCCACCCTCCAGAAGCTGGTGGATGCCGAACAGGCGGCCCTGCAACAGGGCAAGAGCCGCAAGGAGGCGATTCAGGCAGCCTACGACCGCTTCTATCGGGGCGACATCGCACGGGAGTTTGTCCGCGGCTGCCAGGAGCAAGGCGGCCTGATCACCGAGCAGGACCTCGCGAACTGGCGCGTGCTGCAGGAGGAGCCCCTGTCGGTGAACTACCGCGGCATCGAGGTGTACAAACTGCAGCAATGGACCCAGGGCCCGATGATGCTCCAGGCGCTCAACATCCTGGAGACCTTCGACCTGAAGGCGATGGGCTACAACTCCGCACGCTACCTGCACACCCTCTGTCAGGTCATGCACCTCACCTTCGCCGATCGCGACTTCTACTATGGCGACCCCTACTTTCCACCGGAGGAGCCGATCCGCGGCTTGCTCTCAAAGGACTATGCCAAAGAGCGCGCGAAGGCCATCCAAGCCCTGCGCAACGAACCGCACGTCGCTCCCGGAGACCCCTATCCCTTCGAAGGCAAGGTCAACCCCTACCGGGACCTCCTCCCGACGCGGGCGCAACCGCCGGCCGCCCCGACTCGCGTGGCTTCCCATGCGGAATTCCTGCGCGACCTGCAGCTCGGCACCACCTCCGTCGAGGCGGCCGACCGCGAGGGCTGGGTCGTCTCGATCACTCCCAGTGGCGGCTGGAACCCCGCCTGCATCGCCGGCCGCACGGGCATCGGCATGAGCCAGCGCATGCAGAGCTTCGTCACCGACCCGACCGAAAACCCCTTCAACGTCGTGGAACCCGGCAAGCGTCCCCGCGTCACGCTCACCCCCACGCTGGCACTCCGGGATGGAAAACCCTTTCTGTCGTTCGCGGTCCAGGGTGGAGATGGCCAGGACCAGAACCTCCTGCAGTTCTTCCTCAACGTCGTGGAATTCGGGATGACGGTGCAGGAGGCCAGCGAGGCCGCCAACGTGAACACCGACCAACTGTGGCTCTCGCTCGGCGGCGAGGATCGCCGCCCGCGTCCCGGCAGCATCCTCCTCCACGACAGCACCCCTCCCTACGTCCGGAAGGAACTGGCCGGCATGGGGTATCGCCTGCGCTTCAGCGACCGCACGTCCGGGCCGATCAACGCGATCTGGTTCGACTGGCAGCACGGCACCCTCTGGGGCGGTTCCAGCAACCACGGCGAGGACTACGGCATCGCTTGGTGATCACAGCGCGACCCAGCATGAATGCCCTGAAACTACCCGGCCGCTACTACGACCTCCTCCCCGTCGGAAACCAGCGCGGCCATCGCGAGGAAGTGCTCGAGCTACCCCTCGCGCACACCGCCTTCCTGCCGATCGACATCTACGGCCTCGGCTATTCCGACGGTGAACCACGCCCCGAGCGCGAGCCGCTCTGGTTCCCCGGCTCGTTCGAACTCCAGCGCACGATCCTCCGCGACCGAATCGCGCCCTGCCTCCACGCCGCCCGGCAGGTGGGCCTGCCCGTGATCTACGCCAACAACAGCAACCCCGGCGTCCGCGGCGATCGCAGTGAATTCGGGGCCGTGCTCCGCCGGACGCACGGCCTGACCGACGATGAACGCTGGCAACGCGAGTCGCCCGAGGAGTTCCGCTTCAGTGCCTGCGTTGCGCCACGACCCGGCGACCACGTCTGCCAGAAATTGTTCTACAGCGGCTTCCACGGCACTCATCTCGATACCCTGCTGCGCAATCTGCGGATCGAGACCCTCGTCGTTGTCGGCTTCGCCACGAACGCCTGCGTTCACACCACGCTGGCCGACGCGCTCTACCGCAACTACCGCGTCGTCCTGCTGCGCGATTGCACGCTTGGAATGGAGTGCGACGACACCTACCGCGACCTCGCGCTGACGCAGGCCTTCATCCGCTTCGTCGAGACCCACCTTGGATTCACGTCCACGGGCGACGCCTTCGTCGACGCGTGCAGTCGCGTCGTCTGACGCGAGCCCGCCGCCGGTAAATCCGTCGGCCGCCGCATGACCGGACGCGTCAGCGGAACTTCTTCCGCATCGCGTCGATCCCCGGGATGACCGCCATCAAACCGCGGTGCTCCTCCTGGAAATTCTGGATCAGCGAGCGGCCGTGCCGTCCCACCAGCACGGTGAGGAGGTACTCGTCGTGCCCAGGCGAAGTCACGGTCGGGTGATAACCCCGCGTAAAGTAGAACGTGTCGCCAGACCTCGTCACGTACGCCTCCGACGCGCCTGAGCGATCATAGACCAACTGCGCCCCGAACCCGGACTCCGGACGGAAACGGTAATGGTAGAGCTCCGCGAAGTCCGTCTCCTCAGGCGGGTTCTCCGTGTCGTGCTTGTGGGGAGGATAGCCTGACCAGCAGCCCCCGTCCGCGTACAATTCACTCACGAGCAGGTTCCCCACTCGACCGGCGTGCCGCTGTCCCAACAGGTGGACGATGCGACGACGGGAGTGCGTTTCCAGCGAGCCCACCTCCACGGCCTCGACCTCCTCGGGCGCGACGCGGAACGGCTGCCGCACCTCGCGGGTTCGTCCCCCGACCACCGCCACCTCAGCCGCCTCGCTCGCGCCCACCACGGACACCACCGCGCCGAGCGGCACATAGACAACCTCGCCCGCACCACTCCACACATCCGGTCGGTGACCCACGCCGGCGAAGCGCTCCGAGTTGACCTGCACCTCGCACGTTCCCGAAAGCACCACCACGGCGAGCTCGCAACCCGCCACGGACAGCGTCGCGCCCTGTCCTCGGGCGAGGCGCAGCAACTGGAAGTGAATCGACGCCTCTCGCCCATCAAGGATGCGACCATCCGCGTGCGACGAAGAGCGAATCATCTGGTGGTGCATCATGCGCCCCGATCTCAGCGACTCCCGCGCCGCAGGCAACGGCGGCCTGCGGCAGCCAAAAGTTAACGTGCACTGAAAAGCCCATGCCAAACCGGCCCGTAAAGCCAAATTTCGGACTGTCCGACCATTTCGTTTCCCGCTCTCCCGGCCGGGCTGTGGCTCGCTGGGGACCTAACTCCAGCTAACCTACCCATGACTACCTCACCCCTCCCCGTCACCGCGGGCGCGCTTCGGCGCGGCCTGCTCGGTGTCGCGCTCCTGTGGCTTTCCGCCACAGGGCTGTTCGCCCAGGCCGCCGGCTCCGGCAGCGTCGCCGGTCGCGTCCGCAATGTCGGCAATGACCGTTTCCTCAACAACGCGCGGGTCGTGATTGAAGGCACCGGACGCGAGACGTTCACGAATGAATTCGGTGAGTACCGTTTTGAGGACGTCCCGGCCGGCGAGCAGCGCATCCGCGCGGGCTACACCGGACTCGACAGCGAGGTGGCCGTCGTCGCCGTCCAGGCCGGCCAGGCGGCGCGGCGCGACTTCAACCTGACGAGCCGTGAGCGTTACGGCGAAGACAAGGCGGTCGTGCTCAATGAATTCGTGGTGCAGAGCAACCGCGAGTACGAAGGAAACGCGCTTGCCCTGAACGAGCA
>JACCDP010602052.1_pt1 | contig 13238 bp, 36 predicted proteins | sample 7445841 | NCBI WGS metagenome assembly JACCDP01 (sample SAMN15323441, study PRJNA562643) | freshwater metagenome | isolation source: river surface water | place: USA:Blue River Watershed | collected 2017-08-17
CAAGGGGTTAACCACCCCGGCGCCTCGACCTGCAACCTACTGAAAACTAACAACTCTTTGCGCTTGCAACACAACACAAACCAGCCTATAAAGAATCATCGAAAGGGAGAAAAACGATGGATCTGACCTATGAAGAATACATAGACTTTGTGAACCATTTGTTTTTGAACGAGTTTTGTGACTTCGACTATCACGACCGCAAACCTGCGTCTAGCGTAGGCGCTCTGATGATTCTGTAAGGAGAAATGGCATGGCTGAATACACGGTAATCTGGCGCGGCGACGGTGACGACTACATGTCCACAGTTGTCAACACGGACGCAGACCCCACCAACACGACTAGCACTATGTGGGTGACGATGGCTGCGGAAATCGAGTTCAAGGGCTGGGACGCGGCTGCGCGGGTCGATGCGATGCTTAGCTTGGTGGACTTTGGTTTTGACCTGATCGGTGTGTTCAAGGGCCGACTCGAGCCGGCCCACTAAGGAGCGAATCATGTATGTTCTGCTATATGTCGCAGAGGACAATAAACCCAGCTATATCCAAGGCACGCTAGAAAAAATCAATGAAGCGTTGCGCAGACTCTGGATGAAAGGTGTAATTGATAGGGAGGACTGGGATTATTACCGCAACTGGCAGTTGCTTGGAATCGAGGATGGTGTCTTGACTCCAATTGCTAATGTTGACTGTCTCAGCGTCCCCTACTTTGAGGTTTGAAAAAAGCCTGCTATGTCAAGAACATAGCAGGCGCGGCGCTCTATGCGCTAAGTTACAGAAACTAAACACTTTTTATGTCTTGCAGCGCACGCATAGATATGCGATAACATCGGTAACGCAGGAGACAACCATGTTCACTATCAACAAACACGAACTTGCTATCGGATACATCTCGGGTCCGGGCTATGTGCAAGAGGCAGTCGGTGAGGGTAGCAGCCGCCGAGAGGCATCTGCGACGGCGGCCAGGGAGGCTTTGCGCGCTCGTCGTGAGCGCGAATACAAGGAGGCTGACCGATTTAGTGCGGCTGAGTTGTTCGTATATCAAATTAGGTCGCTTTGGAATCCTAGGATTCGTCAAGCGTTGCGTGATTACTTCGCTAAACTAGAAGCGGCGCGCATCGCTCTGGATTCGCCGGCGACCTGTGAAATTCGCAGGCTACCCGAACAACTTAGTTTTGTCGGTCAGAGGCTTGCTATCGGGCAGAGCATATATATGGTTGACTCCTATACGGGTTCGCTCGTAGCCGGGACTGTGACCAGAGAGCGTGTCAACTATTATCGCAGCTGTGAATGCGGAGTTGTGTATTACGATACCACCTTTGGCAGGACTATTCGCAGCGACTTGGACAGCGGATTCTCAAATATCCACTATTTTGTGGACGAGTCTGCGGCGCGAGACCTTGCGGTTAAGACTCTTGAACAACGGCTTGCGAATGTGCAACAACAACTAAACAAAACAAGGGGTTAACCGCCCCGGCGCCTCGCCCCGTAACTGCTTGAAGTTACGGGGTTTTTTCAGATCTCCTTAACGTTCTGGCAAACGAATACTTGATGAATCTCATTGATCTGCTCGTAAATGCTATACAAGTGCTCCCGAGTCAGATTATCAAAATCTGATTCATGTCGAATTACCGTATCGCTATAGTCCGACCATGAATCGTCATCATTATATACGGTGCAATAAATGATATAGCTATACATTAAAGCATTTCTCTCCATTGCGTTGCATAGACACAAAAGAGAAACCTATTCACTTTTCGCAGGATGGCCATCCCTACAGCGTCAAGTTACCGATCCAGTATCATCCGTGCAGGCCGCCCGTGTTATATGGGTGGAGGCGGTGCAGGCTATCGCGGCATCGGCTAGGTTTCTCTTTAGTGCCTATGCATATTTTATACTTGATTCTCAGGCAACATGCAAATAGAAAATAACAGCGTAATGTCAATGAGTTATGGGATGCAGCGCCTCTGCCCCCAAGTATTTGGAAGCAAAGGATTTTTTCAAGGTTTGGCCCAATCCGTTTTAAGGTCATCAGGCACGATTCCAGCGCGCAGCGCGTCAACCTGTTCATCAGTCAATTCGCGCCAAGCCCTAAATGTGCCATTGCGCGGGATGTGTAGCACACACCAACCGCCACCGCTCTGGATAAGCACGTTGCCTACAAGATTATATGTCATACCGCGCCATCTGCGGTGGTCGTCATGGATGCGAGAATATGACGACATGTATAGCGTGTCCATAGCCTCCATCTCATCAAGAAATTTTTGATGATAGCGTGCCGAGACATACAGCGTGTATTTATCCTCCCAGCGCACGCTCCAATCAAGCTGGCCCTTAGCGCGGTCTGTTAGTTCTTTCCACGCAGCATCCCCTTCTTCCCGCGCACGCTTCTTGGCGATTGCAAGTTCGGCTTCCAGTTCAGTAATTCTATCCATGGCTATCTCCTTGCCTACGCCTCTACATACAACACAGCTAAACAAACAGCAAGCTATAAATAACGTAGCATTATCAAATGCTTAACGTGCATAGCGCCCCGCCCCGTAACCATGCGTAGTTAAGGGGCTTTTTCTTACTAGTAATTATCGAAGTTGATCTTACCGCTAATAAGGCTATATTCTACGGCTTCATCGTGGGCTATCGGCAGAACAGCACTCAAAGCTTGGTCAATGCTGTCAACATGCTGACGAGGGGAGTCAGTATCTGAACCGCTCACATTACTCAGAATAGCTGCGAGCGTATACGCTTCCTGTTGTGTCAGTTGAAGCGTGTAGACATATTCTTTTGCAGTGCGGGTCGCGTGGGCCATTTTCATCTCCTTTACTTGGCTACAAGCTATATAACCCAAACTGCCTAGCAATACAAACACAAAAAACACTGCATTTTCAAATGCTTAACGTGCATAGCGCCCCGCCCCGTAACTGCTTGAAGTTACGGGGTTTTCTTCAGAACACATCAGGAACACGCTTGATAAGTTCAGCCACCACTTGCTGCGCTTGATGAAAAGTCAGTTCTCCTTCTTGAAGAGCCACAAGAAGGTCACAAAACAGTTGATGCATAACAGCATATTCTTCCCGGTCAAAAGTCGCCCCAGAAGATGTTTCATACACCGTATGCTAGTTAGGGGTTTCATAGTTGTCGATAAGCTTTTGCGCAGCATTTGCAATAACAGGGTCCATTGGTCTCTCCTTTGATGATGGTTATGTATAGCTGTAAAGGAGAAACAGCACAACAACAAAAAACTACGTAAAAACAAGCAGTTGCTAGCACTGGCGCCCACCCCGCTAAGCCATTGAAAAAACTCCGTTTTTACTACTACACCCCCACCGCACAGTCACTTGCGCGCCTACGGCTAACCCTTTGAAATCACTGAACAAAATGACCGCAGCGCTCTGCTGCGCCAGTACAAAAGTGAAGTACAATTTCAATGCGTAAGTACGATTCCTACTACTTATTTGCATTTTCTTTAGTCTCTGCGCCAGAATCGCGTCAAGTGGATTTTCAATGCGCATACTCCTATTGCACGCAGTGCAATCAATTTCTTTAGTCTCTGCGCCAGGAGCGTTTGTCAAGTACATTTTCAATGCATAAGTACAATTCCTATTGTATACAACAACTTGTTTTAGTCTATGCGCACGTCGTCAAGGATATTTTCAACGCAAAATACCCCAGTGGATGATACATCCCTGGAGTTAGATACAATTAAGCTCTCTAGGAAAGCCTAATTCGTCTTAGTTATGTGCAGTGCTAATGAATCCTAGAAATGCATTTACACTTAGGTTGTAGGGGTGAGTTGTACGTATGTTTGGTTGGCGTTTTTTGTGTAGAAAGTTTGGGGCGCGACTCCCGCTCTTGCTGCCCTTTCTAACTCCAAGCATGCTACAATCGTGATAGTTCAATTACTACGCCCTGCTTAAGTCTTCTAGCGTACTAGAGTGCTCACTTGAGTCTTATATACTCCCGACTAGTTTCCGAGGCTTTACGTGCGTATGCGTTGCAAATGATTACAGAGGTCCATCTCAGGAGGCGCTGCTTTCAACCCATGTATAAATTGTATGATAAAAGTAGTAGCTGTGCAACATAAAAAATCTAAAAATAACGCTTTTGCGCTACAAGTGCATTGAATAGCATTCAATTGTGTAGCCATGAAATGGCATAGCGCTAAAAACAAGCACTTTTGCTTAAAAAATAATAACATATACGCATAAACTAAAAAAAATATGTACAAATAACCAAAAAAAGCGATATTTTGCTTGAGTCGCTACCAAATCGAACTCCGTTCGAACGCTGAAAGGCAAGTAATATGTCAATATCTAGAAATATGCATAGCTATCCAACGCACAGACGCTCCGCGTCTAATTTATTGTTATTTCCAATAAGATATTAGCGCTGCTTTACGCGTCGGCACTACGTGCCCTCCGCTGGGGGCGCTGATCTTGGGGGGATAAAAATGACAAGGAAATATAGACAAAAACGTCCACTCAAATACAAAATAGCGTAGTCTAAAATCTATAGACTCAAGAATCTAAATACAGAATCTAAACTGCTCTTTGAGTCTATACTAACCTAGACTCAAGAATATACAACAAATCTAAACTGTATAGACTCAAAAATACTGAGAATCTAAACTGAGAATCTAAACTGAGAATCTAAACTGCTCTTTGAGTCTATGCTAACCTAGACTCAAGAATTTATACAGACACATTAACCTTTGAGTCTATATGCTGTAGACTCAAGAATCTATACTCTAAACTATACTCTAAACTATACTCTAAACTATACTCTAAACTATACTCTAAACTATACTTTGAGTCTAGTACATTTTAGACTCAAGAATATAATATACAGTACATTTTAGACTCAGTATAAATAAAAAACCTGAACAGGCTGTCAGGCGCTGTTCAGGCTATATGTTCTGCTCTTAGTTCTTGTATAACTAATACTAGCTACGTTTTAGCAAGTATAGCTAATATTATTTTCTTTGTTTTTCATTATTGCTAGGTTGTTCCGCCAATAGCGCCTGCGACTACGTCGCCCCAGCTGCGTAGCGCACGAATGCGACCAGCATACCAACCTTCTTTAACTATTTCAGCGTTTGCAATTCGGCGTGATGCTTGCAACAGCGCCTCATAGCAACGATCTTCAACTAGTTTAGGCGCAGCTTTTAGAGTTTCATACTCTGTTTCAGTTAGTACATATTGCATCATACACCATATAGATTGTTAACAATTTCACCAGCACGTTTCATATCAATTAACGCACCAAACTTAGCTTTTAAGATTTTTAGTGCAACACCGCGATTTGCAGGAGGCTCTATAAACGAAGCGCGTAAATAAGTGCTAATTTCATCGTCTGTAACTAGAGTAGGTAGTACAGATTCTAGAATACATTTTTCTGCATGCAGCGCGACTAATCTACCGTCGTCATCAGATGCTGTGGCAAAGCGAATGTTCTCGTTTATAGTAGCAACAATCTTTTGCACTACACGTATTGCTTCTGCTTCAGTAGTTTCTCGATTTCCTGCATTTTTACCTATGCGCTCAATCTCCGAAAGCGCAAATGCGATAGAAGGCGCTATAGCACTTCGTGCTTTGCGCAGTTCAATACTTTTAGCTTTTAGTTTGTCTACAATACTCATTAGATTGCTCTTTAATCATTGTGGCAGCTTTGTTATCTGAATCTGGCATGTCGCAGGCTACCATTGCTGCACACACATACCAATCAGGGGTTTGTCCGTACCAATGCATTTCAACACCATACGCTGCGTCTAGTTGTGCTAGTAGGTTAGAGATGACCATAGATACAGTTTCGTCAGTATAGTGTTTCATTGATTATCTACAATTTTATGATTTATTAACGTTGTAACTACTGTTAGAGGCGATTCAGTTTCAATTACTACACCTCGATCACCTATATACGCCTTTATGTTTAGCTGTTTAATAGCATCTCTCAACATAATTGCATGTTCTACGCTTTTAACAGGTATAATAAATATCATAGCTTGAAGAATAGTTTGTTAGCTTTAGCTAGTTGTAATAGCTCATAGCCTAAGCGTAGCTCTCGCCAATGTACAAGCTCATACTGTGTGTATTCACTACAAGCTATCACTCCTTTAGAGGCATAGCTTAAAATTCGACATGCAGCACTACAACCATAGCTTGGTGCTATATTGTATTGGTTTGTATAGTCTTGTAGTGCTTGCATAACCAGAGATTGTTTGTGTATATCCCAGTAAGATACGTGCATAACAGTTCATTATTGAATAGGAATTGCAGTTACAGAGTTAAAAGGAGAACCGTCAATTAGCATAGTACTCCATACTAGATAGATTAGCACATTTTTTTCTGCATCTAGCATACGACTTACCCGCATTTCTTTGAATAAAATACTAGTGTCACGACTAAATACTTCTTCAAACTCAGCAGGAATGACCTCAAGTAGCTTGATAGGCCCAGTAGCGCGACAAGCAATACTAAAACGGCTTGGATCTTCTGCAAGTCCAAGTGATCCACTGATTCCGCCTGTTTGTGCATAGCTTACATAACATGATGCGTTTTCTACAGCAGGATCATCAAAGCGTTCTACTGCAATAGCATCGTTAGCTCCTAGTAGACGAAAAGTAGTTTCTACTGTACCCAGCACTTCAGCTGAGGCAGTATTTGCGGCTAGCAGCGCCGCTGCTACGCTAAGATATTTCATATCAATGTTCATTTATTTGTACCAGTTTGTTTTAATTGCGTAGATATCCCAGTTCAAGTATAGCTTGTTCCACGTACGATAAAAACGCAGCATATCTTGTGTAATTCGGTAGCTTTTGGTCATGTGTTATCACTTTTCGTGTTATCTATCAGGGGTCTGAGGAAAGGCCACTCTAGTACAACGTCTTCGTCTCCGGCACGAAATGGTCTAAAGCCGCCATGTTCTGCACTGTATGTGGCGTCGTTTTCCACCGCACAAAGAAAGCGTGCATATGTCAAAGTTTCAGGGCTTACAACGCCCGCAACAAGATCGCGGCGGGCCGCTTCAATATGCTCTGCGGCTTTCAGCTTTGCTGCCAATGCCTTTTGGTCGCGGTCGTTCCAATATGAAGTGCCAATCATGGTTAGGCATCACTGCCATTTTGATGGTGAGTGTATTTCAACTTGTTCTTCCAAACTGTACTCGGACTATAGTTAATGTTAGCATTGAGAAGTTCCTCCTTACCCATTGCGTGCAAAACTCCGTTCACATCTGACAGTTCTTTGATTAGCAAATGTAGGTTCGTTGTTTTCGGATCATCAGGATGATGACTTTCATAACCATGCCGCAAAATTTTGCCGACTATCTGAATAACCTCGGCACATTCCTCGGCCAGCATTGCCAGCCGTTCTGCTTGAGCCGGGGTCAGTTGATTGAATGATTGGTACTGCTTACTATTCATGATAACCTGTCTATACTATTCGCTCGTAAGCGTTCTATTTCAGCTTGCGCATCAAGTATAACACGATAAATACATAGTTCTTCGTGATACTCAGGCTCTGGTGTTTTTGTTAGGCAAGTACATTTAGGGTGAGAATAAGCTAGTCTAATAAGTATGTCACGCATTGCGTAACCTTTCTTGAATTTCTGAAGCAAAAACGTGATAAGTAGCAGTTCTAGCAATATCTCGTTCGCTAACGCCTTTCAAACGTCTAAGATCAGAGTTATGCCGCAAATCAGCAAGCTTAACGCGCATAGCATCTACATTAGCAAACACTGATTCTTTGTAATCTTCATAGCTTTGTCCTCGCTGTTTAGTAAGGGCGCGCACGCCGTTGATTACACGCTCGCTCATACCAGCTTCTAGTAGATCACGATAGGTAGTGCTAGTATCCTCAATTACATCGTGCAGCAGAGCAATAGCTTGCAGTTCTTCATCTACACTTTTAAGCAGATACATTACTTTAAGGGGATGTAGCGCATAAGGCTGACCCGCTTTATCAAATTGATTGTTATGAGCATTAACACAAATTTGCAGTGCTTTAGATAGCATGGTCATGTATTTTCTCCTTATGATTCATAATAACAGAAGCGCTTGATAGAATCAAGCGCTTTGTTAATCTATGCAGTCATTATCAGTAGTTGATATGTAAGCACGAACTAGCAATACTATAGCAGTTAAGACAATTGCTGCGTATACTGCGCAGAGCGCAACGAATGCAATATAAAGTACAACCGCTAATATGCTCATTACAGCTCTAGTCTATTTTCTAGATCGTCTATATAATCTTGTAGCTGTACTACTAGACCCAGAAGCTCAGCGCGCGTCATTAGTTCAGTTGGTTTACGTACTAGCTCGTTAACATAACTGTTAAAGCCGTCGTCTTTACAGTTTTGAAGAGGAGAGGTATCATTTAGCGGTTCTACAAACCATTCTTGAGCGCCGCAAGTTAAACAACGATACCAATACTCACCTCCAGTAGGGCTAATATAATCAAAGTGTATATTACACATCATTTTAAATACCATTCTCCTTCGTACATCACGCAGTTATGTTTAAAGTTATTCCAGCGTTCTTGCGGCAGAATAACAACTCGACCTGTACTTACATTAATTCCGTGTGATACGGTCACAGTACCAGCTTCTTCAATAACGCGACCATGCTCATCGTAGCTTGTGCGGTCTGCACAGTGAGTAATAACTAGTATCATTTTTCAGGCACACAATAGCGTATACTGCGCTCAAGAGTCTCTAGCTTGTCAATATATTCCGCAATTTCTACACAGTAATTAGCTTTAGTATATAGTCCTAAGTCTAAAAAATGTTGTTGCATACGATACAATTGCTTATGCGGTGTATCTGTCATTTTAAACAGTCTCCACGCACATACTGCATACCAGACTCGATACAGCGATGTTTAAACGCATCTTCTCTCTTTCTAGATTCATGCGTTTGCAGCGCGGCTACTATTAGTACAATAAGTAATATTGTAAGTAGCATAGATGGTACAACAAAATCTTTCATAGCTTAGTGAACAGATTAATTATATTGCGTTTATAGTCGGAAATAAGCTCAGCACTAATCTCTTTATCCAGGTCAGTAGTTCCATACAGCCATTGATAAAAGGTATATGTATATGCAGATACAAGCAACAGTATATTAACAGGTAGTATAACTGCAATCGCTATAGGTTTAAGAATAATTTTAATTAGTGTTTTCATTTTTGTAATTCTCAATTTCTAGTTTGTAGCGATCCATAGCAAGTTTAATTAACCCGTCGCGTAAGCAAGCAGCCTCTGCAACGTCATTTTGATATGCGCATTCGATGGCAAGAATAGTCTCAATGTTTTTTAGAGTTGCCTCATATAATGCTTTTGTATCCATGTTTAGTTACTCAATGCTTTAAACTAATTGCTTCAATAAACCTAGCAATAGGAGTCTGAAGTACTTTGCTGAATTGACTCTCTTTGCGGTAGTGAATATTTTCTCCATCATTCCATACTACAAAAACAGATTCTGTAATAGGTGTAATCATCCAAGGATGCATGCAGCATTGGAAAACATCGCCAGGCTTAATTATCTCCATTGTTTACCTGTTCTACAATCTTACGACCGTGAGTTAATACTATATGGTGCGTATCATTATCTTCTGTCCAACGATCTGTCCAAGGGCCACGAATACTCAAACACCAGCTAGGTCGGTAGGCTCTAACGCGATGATTTTTTGAACGAGGTGTATACTTAGGAATCAGCGAACGACGATAAGGCTTAAAACTACCATCTATATCTTGTTCTACCATATCGCCCCAAATAAACCATGTAAGAGCGTTAAACGCATGAGTGTGATAAGCTTCTCGTCCGCCTACATTGAAACGAAGCAGTACTATAGAGAATACGCTTTTTAATTCGATCAAGAAAAAAGCATCTACAGGGCTATCAGGACCACCATCACGCGCTTTACTTAGTATGCGCATTTAAATACTCTTGTTTCATTTTGATTACAATACCTTGCTTTTCGTACATAGGTTTTTGAGGTAGGTCGTCTACTTCTTCAGTTAGTGCGCGTATAATAACACGGTTGCCTTTGTGCGAAATAACTTGCAACCGCCATATTTTACGATGTAAAAATAGCTTGTAACCGCAACTTAACCAGTACGTAATTTCTTGGCACATCATAGGCGCTATAGAAAACTCAGTATCTGCAAAATACGCTGTCATTCAGCACTCCAACGTACTTCTGTAATTTTTCCGCACTCTTCAATGTCAAAGTCTAAAACCTTGATGCTCCCAACGTCCCATAAAAACTCTATACGATCAGCCTCATCTAAAGTTAGAAAGTGCTTGTAAGCCTCCTCAGATAACTCGCCCTCGAGTCTGCCTATTCGTACATACCCATAAATATGATCTAAATCTGCGCTAAACTTCATGGTTAATCTTTAAAAATCACTTCAATTGAGGTTCGATAAAACCATTTTAGTAAGTAAACAGGCCAGAAAATTGCATATTTTAGCGCTTCTTCATCCGAAAAGTTGCTGTCAATATAAACAAAAATCCCTACAATTGCATATAGTACGAAGATTAATATCATTTGCTAGCCTTCCAGCGTTCGTATACGTCAACCCAATCAAATAGGTTCATTGATGTTGAAGCTGAAACTTTAGTTGAATAGTACCGCTCAAACTCTTGCATTGCAGCAGTATGAGAAGCGCAGAATTGTTTTAGAGTCATAGTTTTCATTATTTAGCCTTTGTAATACAAGTTTGAAATTGAATAATAAATTCGTTATAAGCGGTTGGCACAGAAACTGTGCTACGATAGCCACTATTAATAGTGGTATAAGTATCTGTATATCCTTGAGTCGGGTGAATACTTACAATATTAGAGACTGCAATAGTAGCAGGGTGTTCTGTTGCAATATCCATCCAAAGAATGCTTGCAGCAAAATAGCAAGTTAGCAGCATCATAGTTTTCCTGCTTTAATCAATTGTAGAGTGTCTGATACCCACTCTTTGGCAATAATAACTTCTACCGTATCACCTACGAAAACTCCGTTTTCTACTTTAGCAGCATATAGTACAAAGTTATAATCTTCAGGAGTACCTACATCAACGTCATACACATACATGTCTGAATGCTGAGGACGGCATAGCCTAAATAGTTTGGTCAGCCACATAATATCGTTCATAATTGTTCCTTATACTTTATAATAGTATAAAAAATGTTGTTATGCAAGCAAAAACAAGCGATAAGATCTACCGCTTGTTCTTTTAGTTTACGGTAATGAAAGGCGTCTTACTGTTTCTAACCATAGTGCTAGTTTGGTTGTTTGTTCTAGTTTAATACGCTCATCGTTTAGTTTCCAAACAGCTGCAGTATCTTCAGCTTGTTTTTTCAGCTCTTCGTAGGTCATAATTAAAACCGTTCTACTTCTTCTGTTTCATACTCTGCTGGGTTAAGTGCTGCTCTAGCTCTAATCTGTTCGAAGGTATCTTCGATCAGAAGCTCTCCGTTACGATAAATAGTACGTAGGAGATTCTGCGATTCATGCACAATATCTTCTGGTAGAGTACGGTAGCTGCAAGAGCCTAAACCACATTCATGCACTAGCGCAAGACGGCCTTGTTTAGATTGCTTACCTCGATCTGTAACAGGGTCTTTTGCGAATCCGAGCCAATCACCGTTGTCGATACGAATAGCTGAGGCTTTCATAGCATACTTGAGGCTATCACGGTTCCAAGCTTGCAGTAGGCCGCCACCCATACCAAACGCAATATTATCGAGGCTGAAACCAGCATCTTTAATATTTTCAATGATTTTTGGTAAAGAATGCTCGTTGATACCATCACCTTGAATAACGCGGATGTACGAAGGAAGAACTTTATATCCTTTGCTGTTAACAGTATATCCAAAGCGTTCAGAGAGGATTTCGATTACTTCAACCGGAACAGTTTCTGGATCACCACTATCAGGACGAACTACTAGCGTACCGCCCATAGCAATGATTTTGTCCTTTAGTTTATCACCCCAAAGGTCGCGAGTTGCGGCATAAATGTCATAGCTGTCACTAACACAAGCGAGAATCTTGCCGGGGCCACCGAAAGTATCAAGCATGTTCTCGAACGCATCTACTTCGTGCTCACGACCCCAAGAGGTAATAGTGCTATGCTCGCTAGCAGGGATCGAGAACCCAACAACTTCATCAGTGTTGTAATATGCCATGACACCGACTAGAGCTTCTGCTGTGTCGGTTCCCATAAAGTTTACAAGGTGAGCCATACCACCGAGAACAGCAGTCTCACCGGACGAAGCACCTCGCGATGCTATTCAAGAAAGCTCGTTAAGCTCTCCCCGAGTATATTCCCCGTATACCTTACTAACCATACTCTCTGCACAGCTAAATTTTTTAGCTACTTCTTTAAGCGGAGAGCCTTTAGCTCTTTCTTTAGCTATTAGCAATCTCTCAGACCTATCAAATCTGCGTCTTTTGCGTAGATTTTCGCCTGATGCGCTTCTATTAAGAGTATCCCACATAGTATTCAAAGCTACTCCGTGCTTATCACTAAATTCCTTGAGTGACAGAGTAGAGGCATTCCACTCTTCCAGAATAGCGTCTGGGTTATCGAATGTTCTGCTCTTAGCGTGAGTATATCGAATATTGTCTGCTAAAGATAACCATTCTAAATTATTTTTATGATTATTTGCAGGATTTTCGTCTTTGTGGTTAACGGTTAGTGCCTCGCACCCATCAAAGTAGTGAAAGGCTAGGGCTACTAATCTATGAACTGTAAAACTTTTTCTTAACCCATCAGAAGATACTAAACCTATTCGTTTATAACCGCTTCTGAAGCTTTGTTTAAGAAATCTTTTAGTTTTCTCAGAGTAGATCTCGCCTTCTTCTGTTACGTAATATCCAGTAAAAAGCTCGTAGCCAGGTATTGTATTTATAGGGTGCATAATTTCTCCAAATTCATGAATTTGGAATTATTATACAAACTCTGCTATCTTTGTCAAGATAGTTTAGACCATATCTTACAGAATCTTTAAAATAAATTCTGCCCTTGCGCTTCCACTCACTTGAGTGTACTCTACTAAGTTCTACTTTCGTAGCTTTTCGATGGTCGTTGAACCTTACCCTATTCAGGTCTTGGCTGCTGATTGCCCAATCCTTAAATTTTTAAACATTCGCGCTTAAGCATCTTTCATCTTTACGCTGTAGTTTTAAGGCTCTAAGGGGATTCCAGCAATTCACAAGGTTAGGTGCCCGAAGTTAAGCACCAAAGTCATGCA
>JACCDP010563084.1_pt1 | contig 13236 bp, 10 predicted proteins | sample 7445841 | NCBI WGS metagenome assembly JACCDP01 (sample SAMN15323441, study PRJNA562643) | freshwater metagenome | isolation source: river surface water | place: USA:Blue River Watershed | collected 2017-08-17
ACATCAAATAGAACCGCGCTCCTAAGTAAGCCACTGGCACACCATAGGCTTTGCCTATGGACTTTTGGCACCCTGTGGATAACCATGGAAAATCGTGGCAAAAGAGCAACGAAAAACCACATACAACACGCTTTTGTCGTGGTTTTTACCCGGTTTGTACGCCACTTATCTGTATTTTTTGATGCGTTTGATTTGCGCAGAGACAGGGTCGTTTGCAGCAATTAATTTCTGGAGAACCTGAGGGGTATCGAGAGGGATTCGGGCGCTTGGCCTCGGTTGTAAAAAACCCTTTCAAAGTCCGGTGATGGCGACCCAACGATTTAATAATCACCTTGGCATTATGCCAAGGTCATCATCGAAACATGGCGTAAGCACTCTAATGTTGTTCGAACCCACTCCAGTCTGGAATACCAAACACCACTTGAGCTTGTGTCGCAATAAAAATCTGAATCAATAACCGGGGCCGGCGTTTCTAGATGAAATTTGTTCGAGAAAATTAGACAGGTCACGTACGCTTAAAGAAACTTGTTGCAGATTTATCTCTACGCGGAGTCATGCTAACAGACGTCAGTAAGAGTCATTCAAAATTAACCGAACCATTTATTTTGACTAGGTGGGGTGTACTACTATGAAAATTGAACGAAGAAAACTTGTCGTAGCCGTATCCGCGGCGCTTTCATCACCGGCCTTTGCTCAATTTGGCGGGCTTTTAGGGTTTATGAGCGGTGGAGGTGGCGGCGATGTGGCGGGTCAAGTCAAAGCATTTCTTGAGAAAAGCGTAAAAATTGAGGTGACTCTAAATAAGTCCCTACTAGCGATTACCGCCGCTTACGCGAGGGACGAAGATCGAGCCAAGAAACAGGCTTTATTTAATGATTTAGGAAAGCAGACGGATCCTAAAGAGGCTGGGGCGAAGTTTCAGGAAGCTTACAGTTCAAACGAAGCTGAGGCAAAGAAGCTCACGGAGTCAAAAGAGCTTGAAGAGCAGACAAAAAAACTTACTGTAGAGCGTCAGCAGCAAGTTGCAAAAGGGGTTGTGAATTTCTTGGTCGGCGCTCTCCAGGCGAAGTTGGAGTTGATACCAGTCGGCCAAGGAATTGTGCAAGGTGTTGGCCTAAATCCTTTTGCTATCGTAGAGGTGGCGCCATTAAAGGACGCTCTGCCAAGACTCGGGAACGCAGTCAGCTTGGCGGCAACGACGATACCGAAGTTTATTTCGGTGCTACGCGGTGCGAACATTAAGGTCCCTGATGTCGGTGCAGATACAAAAGAAGAACCTATGGAAGCCATTACTTGACAGCTATTAAACGTAGTCTAAAAAGTTTTCTACGTGTCTCAGCGGGGGTTACTTTTTTATGCCGCTGGAGCGCTGATTAGGGCGAGGGTTTGGTCATAATTAAGGCTCAGTGCAGTGTCAGATATCTGGACCAAATCAAAGCAGCGCAGTGTCAGGCGCAAGCCCTCCCAAAATGTTCGGTTTGGTCATCGATCCCAAGTCGAGTCGCCAGGCTCCTTAACAATTCCGATCCCCAAGCTGTCGCATAAGCCATACCAGCGGGCTTGGCTCGTCGTACCTGCTCAATTGAGACTCATGGCTCAGGATTGTCTGTAGATAATTCCGAGGCCTAATAGTGTGCCAATGGCGATGGGAAGCGCAGACGCTAGTTGCCCCGCCCGCGATACTTCTACTGAAAGAACTTCAAAAATAAGCGGCAGATGACTCATATTTGCGATGACAAAAAACGCCGCTATCGAATGTTTGCTCGTATTGGGACTAAGTGTCAGAAACATCAAGATAAAAAGTGCAACAACGGACAGGATGACCATGTAAAGTCCGAGTATATCTAAAGGGATATTGAGCGCCTTATATGCGATATCTTGGATAAAAAAACTGAGTAGTGATGGGATTAATAGAAAGAGCACCCGTAGAACTGGATAGAAAAGCAACCGGTATTTTGTATCCATATTCTTCGACTGGCCATGTTCCCATGGGGTGGTCGGATTCGCCGCCGTTCTCCTTAAATTATTTGAGCCTAACAGCTTGGGTACCGGTGTGCTGTCTAAGTTTGTAAGAGGCGTCGGAGTGGCGACAGCTCTATTGAACTCGTCGCTGGCGTTTAAGTTCGCCAAACATTCTTGTATCGCGAAAACAGCCTCTTGATTTGATTTACAAAACTGGAGAGGTTCTAAAACTCTACGCAATAGTTTGACGTCCGGCATTAAGCCATCCCAACAGTTGAGAAGCTCCTGCATGCAGCGGTGAAGCCCAAAACTGAGAACCACGTCGTTCAAATCTATTAGCTCTACTTCGAACTGTGTAGCCCAATATTCACGATAGTCAGATTGATTGATGGAGAAGTCTGACTCAAAATTATTAGGGGGTTCCTGATTAATCGTATAAAAAAACGATTCCCAGTCAGCCTTCAGCGCCTTAATAAGAGCAGGGTGATGAATTCGAGAGTCGGGCTTCAGCCAAAGTGGCTTCTGTAACGGAAAATTTCTTGAAACGCTCACGGAGAAATCAATAAGCTTTACAGCTCGCGCGGTTAATGGTGCTGAACGAAACTGAGCACTAACCAAGAAATTACGGGGAGCAAGGTCTAGGTGATAAACGCCAGCTTTTGCAGTTAGATACGCAGTATCTATGCACTCATACATCAGTTGCTTAAGCTGTGGTAAATCTACACGGCTAGAACGAATAAATGTATTGATGGGAATACCCGCATTGCTCATGGTGATGCTAAGCGCTTGGTTGTTCGCAGAGATAACACGGGGAACATTAATCAATTTCTGATTTAAGTCCGTAAGTATCTGTAGCTCTCTGCTGAACGAATAGGTTTCTTTAAATATCTTCGTATATGTATTCATTTGTTAAATCCGGAGCCAAACAATAAGGATAGAAATATCATCTCGACTACCTCTATCGAAAGCGGTTCTCGCAAGGTCATCGGCGAAGAATTGGAGATCGGATGGGCCGGGTATTGAATCCTTGAGTAGTTTGAGCGGAGAGAGAATCTCTGACTCAGACAAAAAGTTGCCTGCGCCATCTGACATCAATACAGCGCATGCATCAGCCGACCTTGTGATTGTCCCAAGGTGGGGGTTTTTATAAATCGGGGAGCCAATTAACTGCCAAGGGTTGCCATCCGCGTCCACGTCCCGGTGGGATTGGACCGCCTTGCTCCATCCCCACACGGGTTTACGTTTAAAAATATAAAGAAAACTGTCCCCCACAGACACATAGTCGATGGTTCGCGCTGTAACTCGAAGGCCAACAAGCGTAGACCCAGTGCTTGAAGTTGAATAAGTCGCTGTAGTATGTAACTCTTGCAATAAAAGTGGGATGTTTTGTTCTCGATTAATCGAGAGCCGAGCACCAAATTCTTGGCAGATTGCTTGGGCGGTAATTCCTCCCTGTGGAGAGCTATTTGCTCCATCACAAAGTGCAAATATACCGGTTGCTGTATCCGCAAAAACCGCATCGTATCCCTTACTAGTTTCTTTTGGATAGTTTAGCGTTTTAGCGCAAACAATCTTTGCCATAAGTTGGTTATTTCAGTCTTGGAACTGGCGTATGTTCGCTAACAGTGGACAATTCATTGGTAACTCCAAGTTCAATAATCGGGAAATCTTTCGAGGATCGATTATGTGGAGCGGTTGCCGCACTCTTTTTGGGAATACCGAGAATTATCCGGTGGTGTTTATTCCTTTCTAGCCTATAACATCGATTATCCTCAAGTAGCAGATTATCGTTGAGCAACGCGCTTACTGAGGCATCCTCATGAAGTATGAGATAGATATCTGTATCGAAAATTGCGAGTATGAGATGACGGCGAGAGACATAGATACCTTGAATGGCTAGAAAACCCGGTTGGCTGTGCTCGAATGCTCTGCCAACAATACAATTCTCCGTGAGTTCGTCTGATCGACGGCCGTTTGCATCATCAATTAAGAGTGGGATACCTCGTTGAGCATATGAGATCGAGCTTTCCACTCGTGACGGTACGGTCGCCTGCTTGTGTGTGCTCGGTGCGGGAGACTCAATGCGAAAAGGGCCAGACAACAACGCCTGGGCCTTAAATAAAATTTTTTCGCCTCGTAGGGAAATCTGAAACTTTTCCTCTGCGGTCGGTTCGGCAACGCTCGCGATTGAGAGTTGAATAGATGGCAGAAACCCTGAAGCAACTCGAACGCGTGCGCCGGACTCCGATCGATATTCACTCTCCAGTATCTGATGAAAGAACGCCTGTCGAAACGCTGGATCGATAGCTTCATGGACTCTGAGAAATTCCTCAAAATCCAAGGATGTCTGCCGATCTTCAGGTGTGATTGATAACGAGTCAAGTTGAAAGTAGCTTCGCTGCAAAATTGACGAGAGAAAGCGGCCCTCGTTCTCTTTTAGTGCTTTTAATACAGCTGTGGCAGCGATAGATTTAAGTTGAATAGAAATCTTATCAGCAAACTTATCTGTTCCTTCGCCCTGATTTAAAAATGTTTTTTTTAAGCTCATTCTAGTTTTATCGAAAAACCTAAACATCCGGATGGCTCCCTCAAATTTTTAGTTCGAGTTATTATTAATCCTTTCAAAGCTAATAACAAGCAAGTCGCCATGTCCCTCATTGCAGCCGTAACAGCCACCTTGACGTCCGCTTTATTGGCGACAGGCGCGTGGGTGTTCTTGCCTAAGGCTAACGAAAGCCCAGATTTTCAGTTTGTAAGCATTCTCGCTCAGCACCCTGAGCTAATCCAGCCTAGAAGTGAGGAGCCGATCGCGGCAAGATTTTGTTCGAATAGTTGGGGTCCATCATTAGAACTGGTTGATTGTAGAAGCGGCGTCATTTCCAAGGGTCAAACAGCAATTTTTCCATGGGGTGGAGCGGAAGCTTTAATTACTCCGGAGATAGAAATAGCGTTGCAACAGCGACAATTGAGACTTGAAAGACTCAGGTCACTCGTCGAAGCAAGCGCTATTGATAAAAATTTACTTTTCCCAATACAGAGTTTGCTTGAAAAAAGACTCGTTATTACGAATCAACTCTTAAATAGGAGTGATGTTCAGAATATCCAATCGTATTCTAATATTTTCAGTGAGTTACTTTTGTTAGATGGCTATCGATATGACTTCTTAAGCGGTAAATTTATCCCTCTCAGATATGACATTGTTCGCGCATTAGAGAAGGAAGCGAATTATGTCGAGCGGATTGAGCGTACTAAACTAGCTCTGGTTATCGCCCCTTATTTTGTTTTCCTGTTTTGTTTCGTTTGGTTATCTATTGGTTTCAGAGCTAGAAACCTTAACATTCGATTACTTGTATGTGGAATGCTAGGTTTGTCCGTATTTGGGCTTTTGATTTGCGCCGATGCCGCGGTTCGTTTCGGAGCGCAGGGCTCGGTATATTCCTTAAATCCACTTAGCGCAACCTTGCCCAACCAACTCTTGTGGATAGCGATAATGAGTCTCCTCGCGATATTGTTGGTCAAGATTCTCTCGCTCGTCGAGGCTAATGGGCTGAGATCATTTCCATGGGTCGCATCGAAGGTGAATTATTTTTATCGTAATATAAAATTTGCTCATCTAGTATTTTTGGGAACGCTTTCGATCGCCGGCGCCTACAAGTTGTTCAGTCCAGCAGTTGGGGCTGAAACCTTGAAGGTAATAGTGTGTGTTTTGTCTGGGGTCCTGTTATCTCAGCACGGCAGAGAGGTATTCTTAGTCCGTAAATATGTTCCTAATAGCTTTTCTTTTCGCTCGTTTTGGGAGTCTTTGACTCCTTTAGATGGGATATTAAGCACCCCAATAATGATCCATCGTCTTTTCTTAAGATCGTATTTACTATTTGTCTTTTTCGGATTGTTTACTGTTGGAATGACCGCTTTTGGCTTCGGTGATCTTGGAGGAACAGCTGTAGCTGTCTGTATTGTTCTAATCCTAACCTTACTGCTTTATGGGTGGCCCTTATTCACGTGCGCAATTACTTTGGGGGTAATAGCAGTTTCGTTAGCATTAAAAACTACGAAGGTTCAAGATCGTTTAGCACTAATGTTAGAGCCCTCTAGCGCCGCTGTAAGCGACTTTGCTCGTCTCATTACATTCGAAGAGTCTCTACAACCATATGGCCAGGGAATTGGCGCTTTGCGCTGGTGCAATGAACTTGGGGTCTGCGTACCGCTGCAGGTGTTGAGTGATTACATGCCAATAGTGGTCTCGGCCTCTGTAGGGCGCACTGTGTCCGTATTGGTTTTTTTGATGATTTTTTTGGGTTCACTCTTTTTCGCCTATCGCGCACTTATATTTTTTGCTTCGACAAATTCACGGTTGAGAGTCGTTGTAGCGACTGCTTTTTTTCTATTTGTTTCAACTGGGGTGCAGACTGTGATTACATTCTTCGGCAACTGGAGGTTATTGCCCCTAACAGGCCTTGGCGTGCCGTTTATGAGCATAGGTATCTCGAGTATCGTTGCTGGCTACTTGGCTGTCTGCATCATGCTCGCATATGACTTGTGTCAGAGCACACGTCGACTATGACATTTCTTCCTCAGCTCTTACGCCGGGCTAGTATGGTGTCTTTGATAGTGGCGTCTTCGCTTGTTCTAGCGGTTTTTTATAATTTTTATGCAAGAGGTAAGTCGGCAGAAGAATTTGAAACGTATATACCTTCCGCGCGTGTCGCTCAACACCGGGCAATTGCTAAGGTCTTTGTTTCCCCTGATGAGAGCCAGGTTGAGGGGGCGGTTAAGTTTGATTTCCCGGAGTGTAGTGATCGACAGTTAGAGCTTTTGAAGAATCAGCTTGCCAAGCTTCCATCCTCGTCAAGTTATGGGGTAAAAGAAGACCTTATTGCTAGGGCTTATGAGGGCATGAATAGCTATCGGAGGGCCAATTGTCGCGAGTTCGTATTCGCAGTTGATCGTGTCCTGCGGATTTTAAGTCTGAGTCAGAATAAACTCCATGGTGATACGGTTGACCGATTAATTGTCCAATCTTTGACCGAAGATGTTGCGTGGTTGAGATCTCTGCCATGCTTGTATGGCCGTCCCTCAGCGCAGCTCTCGCTAATCCGGGGGCCCTTATCAGCGTGCTACAAAGAGGGCGTTGCATTATCGGTTGATGCATCAGTTACATCGATTAAACGACTCGCTGGCATTGCATACCAACGGTATGTCAATGAGCCCGCCGTTAAGCAGTCTTTGCTAAGGCGTAGCGCTGTGATGTTGCAGTTGGATCCGTATATCCAACAGGTTTTAAATAACATCGCGGACTGCTTCAGACAGTCGAGCAATTGTCACCCTAGAATTCGTCCTTTAATCACCGACCTTCAGGGTGCTACGGTTGTAGTCACGAACCCTCACAATGGAGGCATACTCGGCCTGTTATGTATCGGCCAAAAGTGTACAAAAAATGACCTAGAGCAGTTCGATCACTATGCCGCATTAATGCTTGAGGCGCCGATGGCATCCACGGCAAAATTATTCTATGCTTTGGCGTTTGCTCAAGATAGTAAAGTCTCGCATCGAGAACTAGAGTTACAGATTAAGACCTCCGGTCAGTTGGATCCTTTGGCTCTCAAGCGGAACGAGTGGTGGGAGAAAACTGCGATTTGTGATTCGTCGTCACAGGCAGATTGTCGGCGAGCAGCACGTGCACAGCAGGCCGCAACAGACCTATTTTTTAACATTGCGTGCAATCCATTGAAGGAGAGTTGCGGAAGGATAGGCGTGATGCCACGAGAGAGCAGGCACTTTGCATCGATGGGTCGTTTCGCTGCTTCAACAGATATTGCCGCTTATCGCTCTAAAACGCCATTTATTCCATGGGTAGCGTATGACTCAATTCGACAAGGAACGCTTTCTGCGAGCAAATTCGATAGTGTTTCATATTCGAATACGTCTTCTGCAGTTCAGTCCGTAATCGGTTCAGGAGACAATCGTATCTCAGCACTCGGCTTGGCAATGCTTTCTGGTAACTTGTACCAGTTGTCGCGAGGGAGTGCCCTACGGCGCCCCAATCTGCTGGTTGACATAGATCAGGCTAGTCACAGGGATGATATTTTGGCGCCTTCCAGTTTGCGACGCGCTGCATCGGTGGTTTATTCCGGTATGACACGTGCGATGGTTTCGTCGGAGCCTGGATGGACAGGGGATGGTACGGGTCATCGAGCTTTTTTAGAGGCGTTTGAAAGATCCTGTGGAACGGATTGTGCGATCGCTGGCAAAACGGGCACTGTGACTCTAAAAGATCCAAACTTCCCGGGTACGACGCTGTTTACGTCTGTTGCAAATCTGGGAGAGCTGGGAAGAGCACCGGATCATTCTCAAGATGAGCCCAATTTGATTGCGTTAGGTGTGATTGCGTTTCCCGTCGATCCTAGCCGTGTGAACTCGGGGCACCTCGCCAGCCGTCTTGCATTGAGAATTGTTAGAGTTTTGGTTGACGGTCTATGAGCTTAGTTAATTTTCGCCCGCCCTCGTTTGAACCACCTGAGATAAAACTCTTGGGGTTCGCTCTGCTTTTGAGGAGGCATTGGTTTTCCGATCAGGCAATAGAGATCGAAATCCCCAAATCCGTTATGCAGGCTTTTGATCATCGGCCAAACGTGTTTAGAGAGATATTTTCTGATTGCTTGTTGGACCGCGGGGAGGGGGTGGAGACCCTCGTCAGTATTTGTGTTGTCCCTAATGAGGAGTTTACGGCGCGGTATCGTGAAAACCCTAAGATTTAGTCGAGATTTGAAGCGAGGCTCCTTATGGATTGCGCATATAGTTAGAAGCTATACTTAGATCGAATAAAAATTTTAGGAAGTAACATGCTTAAACATAGCCTTTTGATGCTTGTGATGGCATCTTTACTAAGCGGTTGCGATCAGGTCTCTAATCAGATTTCAGATTTGTTCTCAAAGCCAACCGTTGAGAAAACTATCGCTAAGATGCAAACGCTTGCTTCCGACGAAAAGCAGGAAAAAGCAATCGAGGTTGGTGAGGCGTTTGTCAGTAAATACCCGGATCCAAGCAACCAGGTGCGGGAACAGCTCGTAAAGCTGTATTTGGAGAAAGGCAGTCCGACTGAAGCACTTCGCCATATGCAGGCCTTCAGTGCAAGTAAGGGCTTGGCTGAGCCCTCGCCGGGATCTCCGCGGCCAGATTCATCCGCTCCTGCTGCTTCAAAGGGCCCGATCGGAATAATGGCACCACGGTCAAACTCAACCTCTGTAGACGGGGCGTCTGTTCGTACCGGGCCGGACGGAACCGAGGTACGTGCAGGTGATGCAGTAATTAAGATAAACAAGTAGTCATAGCCTAGGAGAGCAATCAAATGAATGTCTTTGCGAAATGGATTTTTCCCGCGTCAATCATACTAAGCCCGCTATTGAGCTCTCAAGCTCTTGCTGAAGCTCTTAATGCCAATGGGCGGGTGGAAGTTAGTATCAAAGCAAACAAGGATCTGATCACTGCGCGGAAAATTGCTCGGGATGCGGCAGAGCGAGATGCTGTGCGCTCAGCTCTGAAACTGAAGCTAAATCTTGATGCGAAGAATCCAAAGACTGACGAAGCAATTGCGGAGATTGCCAAGAATCTGGCTGATAACATTAAAACGACGTTTGCTACCGAGGGAGATACTCTAACTGCTCGCGCTACCTTGCAAGTCGATAGTGCGCAGTTGACTGATATGGCGCGAACACTTGGTTTGTCTTCTTCTGCCGTCATGGAAGCGGCGTCCATTTTGTTTCTTGTGGATGAGTACTACGGGGTTGCTACAAAGCTCGACCCATCGCAGCCGCTTGTGAGTGAGATGGAGTATTTCCATGACAAGAGCTCCGCGTCAGATACGAGTTCCAAAGTGGCTGCAAGCTCAAGCTCTTCATCTGCATTTGCGGCATCATCAAAAGAGTCCGCAAGTATTGCGGCTAGTGAAAAATCCGCAGTGGCTGGCAGTAGTTCAAGCAATTTTGCGGGGAGCGATCGTCGTTCCGCTGCTGTGTCTGATGGAATGGGAGGATCTGCTGCCGCTTCCAGGAGCACTCAGGTTGCTGGAGGTCAAAAAGAGCAATTCGCTGGCTCATCATCCTCGAGCGTCGCTGCAAGTCGTGATTCCGATAGGCGAGTCGCATCTTCTTCTTCGAGCTCGGGAGCGTACGCTGCAGAACAAAAGAATATTCAATCGCAAAAAGATGTTGTCAGCATCAAAACAAAAAGTGTATTTCCCGATGTTGGCAACGCTAAGCCGTCTGATGATGCTTCTGCGCTGATTACCCAGCGCCTCGAGCAGATAACACGGCAATATGGAATTCAATACACTCCGGAGCGAGACTTTCGTGTAGCGGGTGGGCGGAAGCTACTGGTTAGTGATATCGAAAAGCTCCAACAATTTGATCAATACAACGCTAAAGCGGCGAAGAACCCATTTAATGCGAAGTATATAGTTTATGGCAGTGCAGTAATGAGTTCTGAAGGGAAAACCTCGAGTGGTGCAGTTACGTGTTCCGGTATGCTCAAGCTCACCTCGTTTAATGTCGATACGGGGCGTGGCCTCGCATCGGGCACTTTAAATAAGCGAGGGCAGGGCACATCTGACCAAGATTGTCGATCGAACCTATCTACTGCTCTCGCAACAGAGCTTGCGCAAACAATTGGAAATTCAGCAACCCGTGAGCTACAGTTAATTGCCACGCAAGGGCAGTCCTACACAGTGACTCTTTATAGTGCTCTGCGAATTAATCGCCGTGTTGGGGTGAGTTTTGAGGAAAAACTAAAAGAGGTTGCCGGAAATCTACGTGAGGATAAAACAACTGAATCAGCCAGAACCTATGTTGTGCAAGCAAAGGGTGGGGATTTTAGGAGGCAACTGGAACGTATGCTTGATTCGCTAGGCGATGCCATGAAGGATGCAGAGGTAAACAGCAAAGGGAATCGATTGGTGGTTTGCATCGAGGGCAAATGCCCATCGGATTTTTAGGGCGCTAGATCATGGTTACAAAGCTAAGACTCTTAACGTCGGCATTAGCTATCGTCCTGAGCCTGCCTTTTGGTGCAAATAGCGCGTCACAATTTTATATTTTTCCTGTGAGAGAGATTGAAGGGGCGAGTCTCCAGGGTGATGCGAAGATCAGGCCGATCATAGATAGGCGCGCAACGAGTTTTTTGACGCCGACTGTGCAGAAAGAGGTGCTGGATCACTTCGCCTCTCGGCTTGCATCGGCTTACCCGGAGAGCATTGTTCATGCAAGACAGGCCGGAGATGTAATCAAAGGTAAGCATTCATACTTGTCGAATGGAGGCACCTGTGGAGAGGGGTTTGTGGCGCCTTTGCGCAGATCGTATGCTGTTGTTATTGGTCTAACGAGGGCTTCCTATTATGAGGTTCCGAGAGTTGGTGATCGCACCGAAGTGTTGATCCCAATTACTCTGAATATTCAATTAGTAAAACCCGATACAGCCAAAGTGATCGCTAGTGCGAGTGACACTTTGTATTCGACCTTTGTCTTTGGGCGTAACGAAGTAGGGACCGATGCAGCTAAGGCTAAAATCTCGAGTCTTGTCATGAGTGGTATAAAAAAGCAAATTGATGATTTACTTGCCCAGATTAAGAAGAGCTTTTCTCCGAAAGAGGAGATCGTTAAAATTGTAGAGAATGTGGATGGATATTACGTCGTCGACAAGGGTTTTGAAATCGGATTCAAAGATGGTGACGAGCCGGTTGCTGTCTCCAAAAAAGACGGAAAAGAATTTGTCTTTCGCGTAGTAAGTGCGGATTCGGGCTACAGTGTACTGAGATCAGTGCCCGGCAGTGCTTCCCCACGTGTTGGCGAGGAGTATGTTTTCCTTTTTGAGAGCCAAGCTGATGACTCGAGAAAGCCAAAACTCCTACCGGTTACTACGCAGCGAGAGAGCGCACTTTGGACGAATGCCATAGCTGACATTCTGGTGAAAGATATCGGATTCAAAGCGCCCTTCCAGCTCTCTCCCGTAGACGCAAATTTTCGTGACACGATGAACTCAATCACTGCGCAGGCGAATTGTGTCCCATGGGATAAGTTTCCGGCGAGTAAAACTATTGCAGATAGCCGTACAGACCACCCACAGTTTCTAATGAGGCTGGACTATGCGCGTTCTCCTGTCGCAACTTTGGCGGGTGTTGGGGGCGTAAAAAGTACTGAAACGTTTATGTCAGTTGTCTCTGCCCAAGTGCTCGATTTAGATGGCAACATAATTTTCTCGGATGTTGCCTCTGATAGTTACAAGATTGAACGCACAGCTGGTCAAGGTATATCGCAGATTAATGCGTTCGAAGTTTCTATGAAAAACGCTGCTGTCGCGTTGTCGAAACAATTAGCCGCATCTCTAAAATTAGAGCCGGCTGAATTCCGTATTTCAAAAGTTGATACGACGCAGTTTGAAGTGGATGGATTGTCGGTTGCCGAAGATGCGAAGAAGCTTTCCTATGAGGTGATTAGACCGTTAAATGTAAAGGTCGGAGGAAAGCCTGTTGTTGTACGGCTTCAATTGGGCGAAGGACAGGGGCCGCCGAAGGCGCAGGGAAGTAACACTATTATTCAATACTCCAAACTCGAGGACGTCCCGAAGCGGGGAGATATTGTTCGTGTCCGGGGGATGCCCCGGAAAGGCCAGGTAAGTCTCAATGAGTGCAAGGAGACATTCAAAGGGGCCGGGTCAATGGATGGTGATTTCTATTTACCTTTTACTCGGCATGCGACCTATAAATCCCAGAAACATCGAATCGCCTTCACTGATAATGTGTTCTACGACGATACTAATTTGCTTCTTGATGCGGGGTTCTTCAAACATCGCGTGAAAGCACCAGCGCCCAGTGAGGTGTGCGTAAAGTCTGGCTATTTGCTCAAAGTTGAAAATTCAAAATGTAGCGCAGAGTCGTGTAACGCCCAGTTTTTGTCCGCAATGACGATTATTCAGGAAAAGGCGGGCGCTCGCGTAGCGAATTTCGTTCAAGCAGAAAAAGTGTCGATAGAGGGATTTTCAGAACGAGAGCAGAACAATTTTATTGGTCTAAAAGCGTTAGAATCAGCCGCTAAGAGCCATCAGAAGTTAACTGACAAATTTAACATAACCAAGTGAGGAGTTTTGTATGAAAGTTGAGCGTCGAAAGTTAGTAGTGGCTGCCGCTGCAGCATCAGCAACCCCGGCGTTTGCGCAGTTTGGCGGACTTGGAGGAATGTTGGGCGGAAAATCCAGCGGGGGGGGTGGGGATGTTGATAGTCAAGT
>JACCDP010051960.1_pt1 | contig 13235 bp, 11 predicted proteins | sample 7445841 | NCBI WGS metagenome assembly JACCDP01 (sample SAMN15323441, study PRJNA562643) | freshwater metagenome | isolation source: river surface water | place: USA:Blue River Watershed | collected 2017-08-17
ATGCCATAACAGAAAAACCAAGCATTAAAAGCTTCTTCATTGGTGGTTATTTTCAATTAAAAAAAGATACAATTCTCTCCCAAACCATGTTTGCAGCTAGTAAAAAAACGATGCCAGAAATTACCTGAACAACCCTTTTTCTATCCAGCTTTAAGAGGGATACGAATATAAATGAAATTATTAAAATTACACTCACTATCAGCAGTTGGCCTAACTCTAATCCCAGGTTAAATGAGAACAAAGGCGCCAAGATAGATTCCTCTTTTCCCAATAAACTTCTTAAATAATTACTAAAGCCCAAACCATGAATTAGCCCAAAAAACAGGGCAAAAAAGTAAATTATGGGGTATTTTGACTTAAAATCGAAGGTTTTTACCCCAAAATTGGTAAAAGCGGTAATTAGGATAGTTACAGGAATGAGTAGTTCTATAAGGTTAATGGGCAAATTCACCCATTGAAGAACACTTAATGCCAAAGTTACGGAATGACCAATGGTAAAAGCAGTCACCAAAATCAATAGCTGTTTCCAATCAGACCAAATATACCTTGCCGTTAAAGCCACAATAAACAATATATGATCCGATCCCCTTAGGTCGATAATATGCTTAAAACCTAAATGCAGATACATTTGAAAATCGTTCATTAAATCTAATTTTGTGGTGTTAAATTAAAGAAGACCTTTGTAAACATCAAATATATTACATGAGCTGGATCCCTTTCAAACCTTTGATCACTTGGATGATTGCCTTATTTCATCCATTCTTTATTTCTGTAATTGATATCCAACACAATAATAAAGAAGCAGCATTGGAAATAAGTGTTAGAACTTTCACTGATGATTTAGAGAAAATGATCAATAAAGAATACCATATTCAAATTGATTTGAATGATCCTAAACAAAAAACTAAGGCAGACGCTTTAGTACAGCAATATATACAAAAGAAAATCTCATTGGCAGCTAATGGAGCTAAAGTGAATATGGATTATATTGGATATGAGATACAATCTGAAAGTACCTGGTCTTATTTTGAAGTAAAAAATGTAAAACAGTTAAAACAACTAAATGTGTTTTGCGAATTACTCTTTGGAATAGATCCACAACAGATTAATATTTTTCATGTAACCTCCAATGGAAACAGAAAAAGTTTTGAATTAGCGGCACCTAAAAATAGTACTCAATTTATTTTTTAAGTTCGACAATTTCGAATGGAATGGTTTCCTGATCTCTTTTAGCCGGATTTAAGAATGGCAGACTTAACATAGTAACATGAAATCTTCTAGAAGCGAATCTTTGTTGACTATTTGGAAACTGCTCCTTAATGATAGAATCATTTTTAAAATCGGTCACCACCCAATCCCCTTCTTTTAATTGAAGACTATCTTCTTGTATTTTGAAAATATGTTTCCCGTAAAAATGTAATGCAGAACTATTGGGTATTTTATGCAACACTATCTTTTCTTTATCCTAATGTTGTTGATTGATTTGTTTCACTAATTGATTACCAAACTGAAATGGCAACAAATTAGGATAAAAATGCAGGTTCATTACTAGGTTCACGCCAAACCATAATAATATTGAATTATAGAACCATTTTTGGCCCAAACTATAATTTGATAAAAACATTTTAAGTATAAGAAACAGTAGGATAAAAAATGTAAGGATTAAAATGTTGGGTGCTAGACCAAAAGGGATAGTCAATATTAAGCCAACCACTAAAACAAAAACAAGCATCAAGAAAAAATGAAACCTAGATAAGAATTTAACAGGTTTTGAAACACTTGTATTGCTCCAAAGCATTTTCTCCCAATGTGCTGCTGTTAAAATAGCCGCTAATGGAAATACCACAAAAATATAATGGGGTAATTGCGCCTGACTTCTTGATAGCACTAAATAAGTTAACACAAAACCAAAGAAACTAATTCGTTCTGTACTGGGGCGAAAGACACCTTCTTTAATAATATTGATGAATTTTGTTATCAAGGCCCATAAGAACACAAATATCCAAGGCAAGAAGCTCCAAAACATATTCTCTAACAAGAAAGTAAAATAGCCCATTTCTTTATACGCGTTCTCCCCTGTATATCTACCAAAGCTTTGGGTCCAATAATAAAACTCTACCCCAGATTGAATGGGTCGATGATTGATAATTTTTCCTGGATGTAGATCAAATTGCTGATACAAACCCCATGTCATGGGGAACAAAAACAATGCAATTATTACAATACCTAATAAATAAATAGGTTTGAAAAAATATGCCCAGTCTTTTTTGCAAAACCATTCAGGTGCAAAACAAAGAATGGGTACCACTAATGCAATTGGCCCCTTAGTCATCATGCCTCCAGCAATAGCTATCGCAGCAATAAAGAAATATTTATTTTGTTTTTTTACAGTCCAATAAGCAATCGCACAAATAGCGGCCATCACCCAGCCCACCAACATCGTGTCCGTTCTTACATCATGCGAAATCAAGAAAAACGCCTGACTAGAAGCCAATATGAGCGAAGCCAATCTTGCCGTGGTAATATTATAATATAATTTGGCAAAATGAAATGTTGCAAACAATGCAATTCCTAAAAACAATAAAGAAGGAATACGATAGGCCCAATCATAAATACCAAAAATTTTCATGGATAATGCCGACAACCAAAATAACATAGGTGGCTTATCTAAATAATCTGCATTTAAATCAAATAATTGTAAATAAGATTGTTTCTCCAACATCTCTCTACTAATAGAGGCATACTGCGCTGCATCCACATCCATTAATGGTATCGCAAAAGCGCCAATACAATACACTATTACAATAGCAGTTAAGCTAATAATAAAGCTATTCTTATGCATGTTGAAATTTTTTAAAGATCATCCCATTCAATTTGCCTACTACAAGTCCAATCATCGCTCCAGCTAAAACATCCAATGGATAATGCACCCCAACATATACCTGTGCATAAGAAATAATTCCTGCCCAGATAAAAAACAACCATGTATACTTTTTAAAAAGAGGTGTCAAACTTATAAATAAGAACATTGCTAATCCAAAATGATTGGCAGCATGTGAAGAAGTAAAACTAAATCCTCCAGAACAATGATCTAACAATAAGTTAACCTTACCTGTCATCAAAGGATCGGCACAGGGTCTTAACCTATGAACCAGCGGTTTAAATATACTACTACTAATTTGATCAGTTAGAGTGAGATTAATCACTGCAAAAAGCAACCATTTCCAAGTGGCTTTCCCCCATTTGATAAATAAATACACCAACAAAACAGCATAAAATGGATACCAATTACTCGCATTTCTGCACCAAGGAAGTATCAGATCTAGTATAGAATGGGTCCAACGACCATTGATTAAAGTAAATAAAGCCTGATCTTTTGCTAAAAGGGCCGACCAAATGCTATTTGTCATAGCATAAAGATACAAGAAGTGCAAAAATTTAAAGTAAATTTGCCTATCAATTCGAACTAAATATGGCATTAATTAAAAGCATTTCTGGATTTAGAGGTACTATCGGTGGAAAACCTAATGAGAACCTAACTCCATTAGATATGGTGAAATTTGCATCAGCCTATGGAACATGGTTGAACGCTAAATCTGCTGGAAAAAAGAAAGTAGTGGTTGGTAGAGATGGTAGAATGAGTGGAAATATGGTGGAAGCGATGGTAGAGCAAAGCTTATTAGCTTTAGGAATTGATGTGATTCATTTAGGTTTAAGCACCACTCCTACGGTAGAAATGGCGGTGGTATTTGAAAAAGCTGATGGTGGAATTATTTTAACGGCGAGTCATAACCCTAAAGAATGGAATGCATTAAAATTATTGAATGAAAAAGGAGAGTTTGTAAGTGCAGAAGAAGGAAAGACTATTTTAACTATTGCGGCTAACGAAGATTTTAATTATGCTTCAATAGATTCTTTAGGTTCTCTGATTGCGGATAACAATAGTTTAGAAAAACATATTGAAGCAATCTTACAATTTCCATTAGTTAATAAGAAAGCTATTGAGGCAGCTAATTTTTCTATTGTATTAGACGCCATAAATAGCTCAGGTGCATTCACTGTGCCAGCATTATTACATGCTTTAGGCGTGAAAAATATCACTGTCCTAAACGAAGCAATGACGGGCGATTTTGCGCATAATCCCGAGCCCTTAAAAGAACACCTTACAGAACTTTGCACAACAGTAACTAAGAATAAAGCTACACTAGGCATTGCAGTAGATCCTGATGTAGATCGCTTATGTTTTGTAAGTGAGGATGGAGAATTATTCGGAGAGGAATACACTTTAGTAGCTGTGGCTGATTATATTTTACAACATAAAAAAGGTACTACAGTAAGCAATCTTTCCTCTACCAGAGCACTTAGAGATATTACTGAAAAAAATGGCTGTTCTTATTTTGCAAGTGCGGTGGGTGAAGTGAATGTAGTAAACATGATGAAACAAGAAAAAGCAGTGATTGGCGGTGAAGGAAATGGCGGCATTATTGTACCTGACTTACATTATGGAAGAGACGCATTAATTGGCATTGCTTTATTTTTAAGTCATTTGGCCACTAGTCAAAAATCGGCATCTGCTTTAAGAGCTAGTTATCCTGCTTATTATATGAGCAAGAAGAAAATGGATTTAAATGCTTCATTGTCTTTAGAGACCATTTTTAGCACTTTAGAAGCGAAGTTCTCTGCTTACCCAATTAATAAAGTAGATGGATTTAAAATTGATTTTGAAGACGAATGGGTACATTTGAGAACAAGCAATACCGAACCAATTATGCGAATTTATACTGAAGCAAAATCTCAAAAAGCTGCAGATGATTTAGCAGATAATATTATTTCAACGATACATTCAATTAAATAGAAGGATGGAAAGAATTTATTTTGACAATGCTGCCACTACTCCATTAGATCCAGCAGTACTAGAAGCAATGATGCCTTATTTAACGGAGAAGTTTGGTAATCCATCTTCTATTTATAGTTATGGTAGAGAAACTAGAATGGCTGTTGAACAGGCCAGAAAGTCTGTTGCTAAAAACCTAGGTGCCAAACCATCAGAAATTTTCTTCACAAGTGGCGGAACTGAAAGCAGTAATACCATTTTACACGCTGCCATTCTCGACTTAGGTTGTAAGCATATTATTAGTTCACCTATAGAACATCATGCAACGCTTCATACAGTAGAGCATTTGGCAAAAGCTCATGGTATTCAACTTTCATGGGTAAAAATTCTTCCTGATGGTCATATTGATATGGAAGACTTAGGACAATTATTGAATAACAGCTCTGAAAAAACTATTGTATCCATTATGCATGCCAATAATGAGATTGGTAACATGATTGATATTCACGAAGTAGGCACTTTATGTAAAAAGCATAATGCATATTTTCATAGCGATACGGTACAAACTGTGGGACATTTCCCCTTTAATTTGAAAGAAACACCGGTTGATTTTATCACAGGTGCTGGACATAAATTCCACGGCCCAAAAGGCGTTGGTATTTTATATATTAATGAAAATATCAAAATCAATCCTTTAGTGCATGGTGGCGCTCAGGAAAGAAATATGCGTGCTGGCACAGAAAACCTTTACGGTATTGTTGGTTTTGCAAAAGCCTTAGAATTAGCTAGTGAGTCTTACGAAAAAGACAGTGCTTATATGCAATCTTTAAAGCAATACATGCACGATCAGTTGGTTCAAAAAATACCTGGAGTGAGTTTTAATGGAGATCCTTTTGGAAAAAGCTTATATACTTTATTGAGTACGAATTTTCCTAAAACGGACAAGACAGATATGTTGTTATTTAATTTGGATATACACCATATTTGTGCAAGTGGCGGAAGTGCTTGTTCTAGCGGTGCACAACAAGGTTCACATGTAATACAGGCATTAAAAAAAGAAGGAGAAATCGCTACTGTGCGTTTCTCCTTCTCTAAGAATAATACCCGTCAAGAGATTGATCAGGTAGTTGATATTCTGACTACTTTACTTTAGCATCTTCTTCTAGTTTAGTAATAGCAGCTTCCAGTTGATAACAAGTTAGAATGTCTTGCACAAAAGACATTTGCTTGTTGCTTAAAGCTGTTGACTTACCTTGATACGCTGCATCAGCATTTTGCATGAACTGATCTTCGCTCATCGACTCACCTAAAGATTTATAGTAAGCTATTTGCTGTTTTAAATCTTTCATAACAGAATTACTTACTTTCTTAGCCAATACTTTATCGTCAGCTGCATAACATGCTTGCAAGAATACATAGCTAAAATAGTTATGCTGATTACCTCTGTTCGAAGTCATGCCATATGGAAAATTCTTTTCATTAGTTGCAAGATCTATTTTCTTTAATAATTGTCTAGCACTATCTTTTTTACCTTCAACGGCTAATGCAAATGCAACTTGTGCAATTGAATATCTAATTGAATTTAGATGCCTTCTGTTTTCTTCATCAAAATAGACATTTGGATTTTGTGCATTACCAAAAGTAAAATTATTCATCATATTTTTGAAAGCAGCATCTGTATCAATAGCTGAATTAGCCACTGGTACTAATTGATAAGTCATTCCAGTTTGACGAGCATATTTATCCAAACCCAAGTCTTTTAAATCTTGTTGAGAGGTAAAGCAAATTGGACGCTTGAATTGACTAGTTGCAATAATGGCAAAAATGGCCATTTCATTCTTCACCAAATATTGTCTATTTGGATTGAAATCTATTTTCAATTCATTGACAATAGAATCTGTTGGCTTAGCAATACCAGAAGCCAAAGCGTTCGCCTTATTCACTGGCACACTAAACTTATGTGTAGGGAAGATATTAACAGAACTTCCATCCTGAGTAGCCATTTGGTATTTACCTGCTGGGTCAGCTACAACATATCTTAAAACTGAATCTAAATTATAATATTGGGTTTCTGTATAACCAGGAACTGGATAATAATAAGCTGCATTCAACTTATTACCAGCTACTTGCTCATCTGTAAAAATAACATCAAACTTATCGCTTTGATTTACTTTATATCTAAGCTCTTTCATATACCAATCAGAACCCAATAAGCTATTCACCACTACTCTTACATCCGGTCTGATACCTTCTACTTCTTGAGCATACCATAAAGGATAAGTATCGTTGTCACCGAAAGAGAATAAAATAGCATTTGGAGGGCAGCTCTCTAAATAGTTTCTAGCCAAATCTCTTGGTAAAGTTTTTTGACTTCTATCATGATCATCCCACTCTTGTTGAGCCATTAAAGTTGGAACTGCTAAGAAACAAACTACTGTTGCTGCAATAGTTGCTACTTTAGGTGTAATAGCTTTTGACAACCATTCTGCAATTTGTAAAACGCCCAAACCAATCCAAATAGCAAAAGCATAAAAAGATCCTACATAGGCATAGTCACGCTCACGAGGCTGTAAACTTACTTGATTTAAATAAAGTACAATAGCAATACCAGTAAAGAAGAATAGTAATCCAGTTACTACAAAATCTTTTCTAGCATGTTGATATTGAAAAATAAAACCTATAATACCCAAAATAAAAGGCAACATGTAAAGGTTATTATTAGCATTATTATGCTTACTTATGGAATCTGGCAATTTAGATTGATCTCCAAAAATACCATTGTCCACAAATGAAATGCCTGTTTTGAAATTACCGTCTCTTACATTACCAAAGCCTTGTAAATCATTTTGCTTACCTGCAAAGTTCCAAAGGAAATAACGCAGGTACATAAAACCAAATTGATAATTGGTAAAGTATTTGATATTATCTCTCATTGTTGGAGCTTCACCATCCACTACACCTGCAAAGGCTTTATAACTATCCATTTGGCCTCTATCATTTTCTGAATCCCACATTCTCGGAAATAAATGCGCAGATGGTGCAGATGACCAATCTCTCTTTAAATTCTTTCCAGAAACCTCATAAGTATCTTTTGCTTTTACATATTGATCGCTTCCTTCAATATTATCCACTTTATCTACATAATCTGGACCATATAAAATAGGCCAATCACCATATTGTTCTCTACCTAAATAACCCATTAAAGTCACTGGATTATCTACATTGTACATGTCTACAGAGGTATCTGCATTTGAACGAATCATGGTAGTGATATAACTAGTGTATCCTAAGAAGAAAAATACCATGGACCAGATACCTAATTTCATGAAATAATACCCTTTCTTATTTGCATAGCGAATGCCCATAGTAATCAATACTGCTAACAAAACAAAGAAAGCAATAAAGCCACTAAAGAAAGGTAATCCAAAACTATTTACAAAAGTGATATCAAAAGCACCAGCCCACTTAATAGTATATTGAATCAAGAACACTTGAATAAAACCAGTAATGACTACTCCAATAAAAAATGCCACTAAGCCACCCTTCCAACTAGCTTTGTAATTTCTAAAGTAATACACCATTACAATTGCAGGTATTGTAAGGATATTCAACAAGTGAACACCAATAGAAATACCCATCATGTAAAAAATAAATATAATCCACTTATCAGCACCTGGCTGATCTGCTTTATGTTCCCATTTTAAAATAGCCCAGAATACCAATGCAGTGAAAAAAGAACTCAAAGCATATACTTCACCTTCTACTGCAGAATACCAAAATGAATCACTAAATGTATAAGCCAATGCGCCTACTACACCAGCTCCCATTACTAATATAATCTGGTTTGAAGTTAGATCCGCACCACTAGCTTTCTCTACCATTCTTTTCGCAAAATGCGTAATGGTCCAAAATAAAAATAAAATAGTAAAACCACTTGCTAATGCACTCATAGTATTCACCGCTTTAGCTGCGGTTAATGGATTGTCTCCAAAAAGAATAATGAATATCCTTCCCATCAACACAAACATGGGTGCTCCAGGAGGATGCGGAATTTGTAATTTATAGGCACTGCTAATAAATTCACCACAATCCCAAAAACTACCAGTAGCTTCCATTGTCATGATATAAACAGTACATGCAATTAGGGTTACAATCCACCCTGTCCAATTGTTTACTTTTTTAAAGTCCATTTTACCTTTTTTAGTAGTTGCAAACTTAACTTAATCTAAGCAAAAAGGGAAATTAAGAGGTTTATTAAGAATATTTTAAGATTTCCGGGTTCCCTCTAGGTTTTTTATCTTTGCAGCCCATGGAGAATAAACGTTCTGTAGCTTTTCATACTTTAGGCTGTAAGCTTAATTTTTCGGAGACTTCTACCCTTTCTAGACAACTAGAACAGGAAGGCTTTGAAAAAAGGGCTTTTACGGACAAGGCAGACGTTTATGTAATCAATACCTGTTCCGTGACCGAGAATGCCGACAAAGAGTGTAGACAACTGGTTAGAAGGATTCAGAAACAAGCTCCAGAAAGTTTTGTGGTAATTACCGGATGTTATGCTCAATTAAAACCTAAAGAAATTGCAGAAATCCCTGGGGTGGATTTGGTATTAGGTGCTGCAGAGAAGTTTAATTTAATCGAACATATCTCTACCCTTTCAAAGGGTGATGCTACTAAGATTTGTAGTTGTGATATAGAAACCGTTTCTGGCTTCAATAGTTCTTTTTCTGTGAATGACAGAACGAGGACATTTTTAAAAGTACAGGACGGATGCGATTATAGTTGTTCTTTTTGTACCATTCCTATGGCAAGAGGAAAAAGTAGAAGCGATAGTATTCAAAATGTAGTAAAGCAGGCCCAAGAATTAGCACAAAATGGAGTTCAAGAAATAGTGCTAACTGGAATTAACCTGGGAGATTTTGGAAAAGGTTTTGATGGTGGCAAAAAAAGAGAAGAAAACTTTTTTGATTTAATCAAAGCATTAGATACTGAAACAACTATTCCTAGATACCGCATCTCTTCTATTGAGCCAAATTTATTGACAGATGAAATGATTGAATGGGTAGCGCAGAGCAAACGCTTTATGCCTCATTTTCATATTCCTTTACAGAGTGGGTCAGATGCAGTGTTAAAATTGATGCAAAGAAGATACAACACTCAATTATATAAAGACAAGATTAACTTAATCAAGCAATTGATACCGGATGCTTGTATTGGGGTAGATGTCATTGTAGGTTCTCCAGGAGAGACTGAAGCTTACTATAAAGAAAGTATGGATTTTATTCATGCACTAGATATTTCCTACCTGCATGTATTTACTTATTCTGAAAGAGCCTCCACTAAAGCATTAGACATTAAACCTGTGGTACCAGTTTCTGTAAGACAAGAAAGAAATAAAATATTGCGCAACCTATCTTACCAAAAAGAACAATATTTTAAAGCACAACATATAGGAGCCACTAGAAAAGTTTTATTTGAATCGATCAAGCAAAAAGATCCAAGTCAAACTCCGATGCTGGAAGGCTATACAGATAATTACATTCGAATAACTACTCCTTACAGAGCAGAATGGAGCAATAAAATTGTGGATTGGACCATTGCTTAGTCAACGGAGATTTCTTCTACTTTGAATTCTACAATCATCATCATATTGATGCTATCAAGTCTTACAAAGACATTTCTTTTACCAGATTTAATGACTTCTCCTTTTTGACCCATAAATAAACCATTATTGATGGAAACCCTGGTTTGTGGTGGAATATTGGTCATATCAACTACTTGAATACTTTTATAAGATTCTCCTAAGTATTTTTTGATGATTTCAATTTCTTTATCACGAATAATGGCTGGCTTTTTTTCAAAGTACAAGAAATTTACCACTCCATTAACGGATAAAATTTGATTTCTCTCTTCTTTTGCAGCTTTAACAAATACATAAGATCTAAAAAGAGGCTCTTCAATAATTTTTTTTCTATCTGACCACTGCCTTTCTTTTTTTTGCACTGGACACCAACTTTCAAAGCCTTTTTGTAGCAATAACCCATCAACTTTCTTTTCCCACTTCGACTTTGTATATATAACATGCCAAAGCTTTTCATTCTCCTTTTCTGCCATTATTATTTTTTTAAAGTTACCCTTTCTTCACAACATTGTTTCCAATATTCAATTTTCCCAATAATGCATTTGATTGTGATAATTGAATGTCTTTAGCAACCTGCTTGATCCAAGCTTGATATCTATCCTGCTTAGGCTTATCAGGATTGTTGTAAAACTTGTCGTGATCAGCTTTAAGGGGGGCAACCTGCATAGGTTCTTTAAGCTTTAAAATATTTTCGTTTTGTTGTACTATATCTTGTATTTGTTTTTTAAATGCTTTGAACTTGTTGATATTTAAATATGATGGTCGTTCAATTTGACCAGCTACCCATTGTGCATTTTTTTTGAACCTTGTCATTGCAGTATCTGCATTGATTTTTTTATTTTCAGCAGTAGCGATGCTGTAAATGGAAGGACTTTTTGTCCAAACCTGGTATTTGGCTTTCTCCATTTCATCCCAAGCTAAAGCATTTGGATTATCTTTTTCTCTATACTTGAAAAACTCATATTCATCAGGCAGAATAATATCTGGGGCTACTCCTCTTTTTTGTGTAGAACTACCATTGATTCTGTAGAATTTTTGAATAGTTAATTTTACTGCGCCATATTCTGTTTGAATACCCAATGAATCCAAAGGCTTTCCGAAAGAAACATTTCTTTGAACAGTACCCTTTCCATAAGAAGAACTGCTACCAACGATAATACCTCTTTTATAATCTTGTATAGCAGCTGCAAAAATCTCACTTGCTGATGCACTAAATTCATTCACCATTACCACTAATGGTCCATCATATAAAGTACCTGGTGTTTCATCATATAAAACCTGTGATCTGCCGCCTTTGTCTCTAATTTGAACTACAGGACCTTTGTCAATAAACAAACCTACCATTTGAACAACTTCATATAAAGAACCACCGCCATTGAATCTTACATCAATAGTAATACCTTTTACATTTTCAGCTTTTAGCTTCACAATCTCTTTCGCCACATCTTCAGAACATCTATGTCCATCTTCTCTTTCAAAATCAGCGTAAAAGTCTGGCAAGAAAATATATCCAAATTTATCATTGCCCTTGGTAATCACTGCACTTCTTGCATACCCTTCATCTAATACCACTTTTTCTCTGATCAAAGACACCACTTTAATGGTACCATCCGGTTTTCTGATAGTTAATCTAACTTCTGTACCCTCGCTACCTCTAATTAATTTAACTGCGTCAGTGGTTTCGTAGCCTTCGATGTCTACTGGCTCTTCTGCGCCTTGAGCTACTTTAATAATTACATCATTGGCAACCAATTGACCAGATTTCCATGCCGGACCACCTGGTGTAATGTTTACCAATTTAACGCCATTATCGTCTTGACCTAATAAAGCACCAATACCATAGAATACTCCACTCATTTGTTCTGTAAAAGATCTTTTCTCAACTGGAGCAAAATAATCAGTGTGTGGATCCATCAATCCAGTGATGGTATTTAAAAATGTCTCAAATCTTTTTTCTTTCCCAAATGTTCTCTCTAAAGATTCAAACTTTTTTACTTGAATTTTCTTTACTGCATTTCTAGACTCTACTTCAATTAAAGAATCCGACTTCACAACATACTTTTCCTTACCCTTATTCTTTTCTCTTTCCTCGGTTGCTGTTACATATCTATCCAACACTTTATAAGTTAATAACTTTCTCCAACGATCATCTCTTTCTTTACTATTCTTTGCATAAGAAATTTGATCTGCATCAAAATAAATGGAATCGTTGGTATTAAAATCAAAAGGACTTTCTATCAATTGATTAAATAATGCTTTTGCTTCTTTAATTCTTCTTTCATAAATAAAATCTACAGCATCTGTAAAAATCAATGGACTGCCGTGAATTTCATCGTCGATTCTTCTTTCATAAATTCTCAAACTATCTATATCAGATTGTAAAAACAATGTTTTATCTGGATCCAATGCTTTTAAATAGCCATCAAATACCTCTTTTGAAAAAGCATCATCAATCTTTCTTGGACTATAATGTTCAGTTTCTAACAACTGGCCAATAGTGGAAACTAATTTTCTATGTCTAACCGCACTTGGCTCCTGTTGATCTGTTTTGATATTGAAAGCAAAAAATAAACCCCCGAATACTAAGACAATGGCTAAAAAAGACCATTTATTTTGTTTGATATATGTCATAATTACACGCATGAAGAAATTCAAAAATAGCGCAAAATGGCTTTGAAAGCTGTTATTATTGGATAATCTGGATCTTTTTACCATAATTTTATAAAAACATGGCCAACTAATTTTATAGATTACTGAATTAAT
>JACCDP011075437.1_pt1 | contig 13235 bp, 9 predicted proteins | sample 7445841 | NCBI WGS metagenome assembly JACCDP01 (sample SAMN15323441, study PRJNA562643) | freshwater metagenome | isolation source: river surface water | place: USA:Blue River Watershed | collected 2017-08-17
CGCAAGCCCAGTTGCGTCTATCCGGGCATCTGCCCCAACCTCAACACCGACCACTCGGCCCTGATCCGCATGTACCGCCGCGCCCGCGGCATCAAGGGCGTCAAGAAAATCCTGATCGGCTCGGGCTTGCGCTACGACCTGGCGGTGCAGAGCCCGGAGTACGTCAAGGAACTGGTCACGCACCATGTGGGCGGCTATCTGAAGATCGCGCCGGAGCACACCGAGGGCGGGCCGCTGTCGAAAATGATGAAGCCCGGAATCGGCAGCTATGACCGGTTCAAGCAGATGTTTGAGAAGTATTCGCTGGAGGCGGGCAAGAAGCAGTACCTGATTCCCTACTTCATCGCAGCGCATCCGGGCACTCGCGATGAGGACATGATGAACTTGGCGCTGTGGCTCAAGAAAAACGGCTTTCGCGCCGACCAGGTGCAGACGTTCTATCCCAGCCCCATGGCCACGGCCACCGCGATGTACCACACCAACAAGAACCCCTTGCGCAAGGTCACGCGCTCGAGTGAGGCGGTGGACATCGTGCGCGGGGAAAAGCGGCGGCGCCTGCACAAGGCTTTTTTGCGCTACCACGATCCGAACAACTGGCCGCTGCTGCGCGAGGCGCTCAAGGTCATGGGTCGCTCCGACCTGATTGGCAACGGCAAGCACCATCTGATTCCGACCTTCCAGCCACTGACCGACGGCAGCTACCAGAGCCCGCGCAGAGCCAACAGCACCGCCTCGCCGGTCAAGGCAGTGGCCGCCAAGGCCCGTTCCGCGCAGCCCCGCAAAGGCCAACTGCTGACCCAGCACACCGGCCTGCCACCGCGCAAGCGCGGCTGAGCCGCGCCGAAATCCGAGGCCCGATCGCGCCGAGGGCGGCGCTCCTACAGGGGGAGACGGCCCGTTCAGGATTTGTGGGAGCCGCGCCCTCGCGGCGATGGGGCGTGGGATTAAGCGCTGCGGTTGTAACCAGGCCCGATCGCGCCGAGGGCGGCGCTCCTACAGGGGGAGGCGGCCTGTTCAGGGTTTGTGGGAGCCGCGCCCCCGCGGCGATGGGGCCTTGGCTGGGCGCGGGCGCAGGTCAAAGTGCTGCTCGTGCAGACGTGCGATGTCGGTGCAAAAGCGCTCCATTGAAAAGCGGCGGGCATACAGCTGCTGTCCTGCCGCCTCCAGCCTGCTGCGCAAGGCGTCATCGGCCAGCACCCGCTGGATCTGCCGTGCCAGCGCCTGGCTGTCACCGGGCTGCACGAACAGCGCCTCTTGTTCGTCGGTGATGAACTGCGCGATTTCGCCCACGGGTGTGCAGACCACGGCCACGCCCTGGGCCATGGCCTCCAGGATGACCAGAGGCAGGCCCTCGTCATAGGAGGGCAGCACCAGCACATCGGCCTGGGCCAAGCGCTGGGCCACTTGCTGCGGCCCAAGCCAGCCTGTGAACTGCAGCCAGGCGTCCAGGCCCATGGCCTGGGCTTGGGCGCGGTAGCCTTTGACGTCGCCGCCACCGGCAAGCGTCACCTGGGTGTGCGCCCAGTCCCAGCCGGGCAGGCCGAGCGCCTGCAGCAGGTCGCTCACGCCCTTGCGCTCGCTGAGGTTGCCCACAAACAGCACCTGCCGGATGGCTGCGTTGCGGCTGCGTGCCACCAGGGGCGCGGGCACCCCATTGGGCACGATGTGCACCCGCTGGGCCGGCACGCCCACCTCTTCGGTCAGAAAATCGCTGGCGCGCTGGCCGAGCACGATCAGGCCAGCCGGCAGCTGCAGCACCCGGCGTGTGAGCCAGCGTGCCGGGGCGGGCAATTGTCGGTAGAAGGGCGCAAACTGCGCGGCATGCAAATGCACGATCATGGGCAGACCCAGCGCCTTGCACAGCAGCATCAGCATGCCTTTGCGCAGCAGGCTCAGGCGCTCAGCCAGGTGGATGTGCACCCCTGCCACGTCCTTGCGCTGGGTAACAAGCACGCGCATCGCGCCGAGCAAGACCCACAGCGAGCGCGCGGCCGAGCCCTGACCGCGGGTGTCGAGCGCCACCAGCGGCGCAGCCGATACCCCGGCTCCCTGGTGCGACGCTTCGATCAGGTAGTCGACCACGCGGGCCATGCCCCCGCCGATGGGGCCCATGGGGCAGGCCATGTAGATGCGCCGCTGCGGGGCCGGCTTGGCCCGCGGCCTTCGCCTAGACGAGGGCATGACTGGGCTGGGCGGGCGTTGCAGGTGTGACAGGTGTTGCGTCAGGCCCTGCCGGACCGTCCTGGATCAGCCGACTGGCAATGGGCCTTGCGGTGCTGCGGCGCTTGCGCAGCAGCCCGCGCAGCAAGCCGGCGGCGTTGACGTGCCAGGCCATCAGCGCGTAGAGGCCCCGGGTGAGCGAGCGTTTGCGCGCGCTGGTTAGCAGCAGCACCGCGCAGGCGGCCAGCGCAGCGGTCGTTAGCGCGGGCACCGGGTTGGGCCACGACGCCAGCAGCCACAGCGCCAGCAGCAGCCACAGTGCCAGCAGGCCCAGATACAGTCGCACCTCGCGCAGCCCCCAGGCCTCGCGCCAGCGCAGCCGGTCGCCCCAGCAGGCGCGCAGCAACTCACCCACGCCCCAGGCGTATCCGCTGCGCCAGCGCCGCCACAGCAAGGCCAGCGCAGCGGTGCGGTGGCCCTGGTGGCTGACCGCATCGATGGGCAGGCGCCACAGGCCCCAGCCCGCTCGCCGCAGGCGCAGGCCGAGCTCGTACTCTTCATAGCTGTGCAGATTGCGATCGCTCAGGTGGCCCACCGATTCGATCGCGCTGCGCCGGTACAGGCCGCCGCCGTCGAGCCGGTCAACCGCGGCGCTGCGGCGCTGGGCTAGGGGCTTGTCGTTGCGCGCCCGGTATTCGAGATGCGCCAGGTTGCGCTCGAGCACCTGCCCGCCCACTGCGGCCAGCTGCGGGTTTTGCGCAAGCACCGATGCAGCGGCCTCCAAAAAGCCCGCTTGCAGCTCCATGTCGCCATCCATGAGGTAAATCAGCGATCCCCTGGCGTGCTCAAACCCCAGCTGCGCGCCGATGCCGCAGCAGCGCTCGCTGGCGTGGGCCAGTTGCACGATGCGCACCGGATAGCGCTGTGCCAGTGCCACGGTGGCATCGCTCGAGCACGAGTCGGCCAGCACCACCTCGCCGCCGATGCCCTGCAAGGCGCGCAAGGCGCTGTCCAGGCAGGCTTCGATGTGGGCCTGTTCGTTGAGGGCCTTGATCACGATGGAGACGGGACCGGGCGGTGGCGGTGGGGGCGGGGGCATGGTCGATCAGGGTAGGGTGTGGGGACGGTGGTGGGGCGCCGGCATCACGCGGGCTTGCTGTTCGGCCGCAGTGGCCCGTACGCGCCAGTGCAGGCTGCGCTCGATCCAGCGCCGCGGCATCAGTGCGGCCATGAGCAGGGTGAACCACCAGCGCCGGCCGCTGGCCGCGGGGCGCGCTTGCAGCAGCCAGCGCCACGCTTGCCGGCGCCGGCCCGCTTGCAGCGCCTCGCGTGCCAGACTGAGTTCTTGCTGGGCGATCAGCCAGACCGTGTCGCGTCGCAGCTCGGGGGGCAGGCCCGCGCAGCGCTGACGCAGCCGATCGAGAAAGGGAAAGGCCCGAGCGTGAACATGGGCGCTGCTCAAGCTGCCTTGCACCTGCACCCGGTAGGCCACCAGCGCTTTGTGCGCCAGCGCCACCGGACTGTGCTCGGCCAGCCGGAACCACAGGTCAAGGTCTTCGCCGAGCGACTCGCCCGGCGCAAAACACGGCTGCAGTGTGAGCAGCCGGCTGCGCCGCACCGCCACCGAGCTGCTGCTCAAGGTCGGCCCTTGCATCCAGCGCCGAGCCAATCGATCGATCTGCTCGACCTCGGCCGGCTGTGCGCTGACCGGCCAGGGCGGTGGCCAGGGGCCTTCGGCATGGGGCACGCGCACGAAGTCGGCCGCCACCACGTCGGCCTGCGGGCAGCGCTGCTGCGCGTCGATGAGCGTGCTCAGGTAGGTCGGATGCAGCCAATCGTCGGCATCGAGAAAGCACACCCACTGGCCCTGTGCGGCATCAATGCCGCGGTTGCGCGCCACGGCCACGCCGGCATTGGCCTGCCGCAGCAGCCGCACCCGCGCATCGGTGCACTGCGCCACGATCTGGGGGCCCTCATCGCGCGAGCCGTCGTCGACCACCACCACCTCGAAGTCGGCGCAGTCTTGCGCCAGCACCGACTGCAGCGTGCAGTCGATGTAGGCCGCCTTGTCGTGCAGCGGGATCACGACAGAAAACCTCATGCCAGAGCCTCGCGGGTTGCCCAGCGCCTCGATGCGCGCATTGGGGCGCTGCGGTGGGCCGCCAGCGTGATGAGCAGCAGCAGGTGGATGATCAGATCGGGCCCATAGCCGATGAGCAGCAAGGGCACTTCGCTGCCGGCGCGCAGCAGCAAGGCCAGCAGCAGCGCCAGTGACAGGCCTTGCGATGCCCTGGCGCAGCGCAGGCTGAGCGCGCCCAGCACGCCAACGTAGAGCGCGAGCGCTGCAGCCCCGACCAGCCCCGAGCGTGAGAGCGTGTCCATCAACTGGTTGTGCGCATGGGTGGCGTTGGCCATGCCGATGGCGCGGCGGTAGCTGTCATCCCAAATTTGCAGTCCCCAGCCCCAGACCGGATGCAACTGCCATTCTTCCCAGGCGATGACCCAGATTCGGTCGCGTCCGGTCATGGAGCTGAGCTGGCTGCCTTCGCTGCTGAGCAAGAAGCGCTGCAAGCCTTCGCCCAGATTGCCAAAGAGCAACAGCCCGAGCGAGGCCGCTACGCCCAGCAGGGCCAGCGCGATCCAAGCCAGTGCTGGGGTTGCGTCGTGCACGTGGCCCAGCTGCGCGCGCAGTCGGGGCGCCCAGCGCAGCGCCAGCACCGAGCCGCTGCACAGCGCGAAGGCCAGCCAGGCGGTTTTGGACTGGGCCATGAACAGCACGCCCAAGCCCACAAGCCAGGCGCAGCGGTTGAGCCAGCGCCGCTCAAGCGCTTGCATCTGCAAGCACAGCAGGCCCAGCTGGGCCAGCAGCCCCATCGCCACCGGGTGGGTGGCCAGGCCGCCGAAACGCGGCAGGCCAGGGATCAGGCCTTGCCCGTATTGGCGGTCGAGCACCAAAGTGGGCGCGATCGGGATGAGCAGCACGCCGGCCAGCATGAGCAGCAGCAGCGCATTGCGCGTGGCGCGCAGGGCCAGGGTGTATTCGCGCGGGCCGCACAAGCTGGCGGCCAGGCCGATGAACAGCGGGTAGAGCAGGTTGTGGCTCCAATAGGGGTGGGCTGCAGCCCAGGCGGGCGCCGCGATGGTGCCCAGCCAGAACAGCACGAAGGCCAGCGGCAGTGCGGGCGCCAGAGTTTGCTGTGTGCCGTGCTGCGCGCGCGCGAGCCAGTGGCTCAGGATGCGCTCGGTGCTGATGGCCAGCAGCAGCAGCGAGACCACCGGTTGCAAGGTGTTGAGCAGAGGCGGTCGGGGCGGATCGGGCGCAAACTCGGGCAGCAAGAAGTTGCTCGTCAAATCGCGCCCGCTGAGCCAGACGCCGGCGGCCATGACGGCCAGCAGGGCCGGCATCACCCAGTGCATGAAGCCGTGTTCGCGCACCGCGCTCAGATGCAAGGCGCCGGCCATCGCCAGCCAGGCCACGGCCGCGCCCAGCAGCGCGGCCAGCAGCCAGGGGAGCAGGGAGGGGTTGAGGTCCATGTGCCGCTGGCCTCAAATGCGATGCGAGGGGTTTTGCAAGGCCATGCGCCCGCTGCCCCCCAAGGGGCGATGCAGCCGGGGCGCAAAGCGAAGCACCATGGACCAGGCCTGCGGGCCCAGGCAGCGCGCAAGCCAGGCCGGACGCGCATACAGCACCAGCGCCAGGACCGTTGCCGGCGCGAGGGCCCCAGCGGCCAGGCGCAGCCAGGGGGCACTGCCCTCCAGCGGGCTTTGCGCGGCCCAGCTCAGGCCAACCGCCGCGCTGGTCAGCCACAGGCTGCGCCAGGCCTGCGGCGCCAGCTCCCACCAATGCAGATCCAGCGCCGACAGGGCTGCGCCCACGAGCAGCAGGGCGCGGGCCAGCAGCAGCAAGGCCGCCGCACTGGCCGCCGCCTCGATGCCCCAGGGCGCCACCGTCCAGATCGCGATCGCACCGAGCGCGATCAGCGGCAACTGCAGCGCCCACTCATGCTGGCGGCGACCCGTGTTCCAAAGCACTGGGGTCGAGATGCCCCAGATGGCCAACGCCGGCATGAAGGCCAGCAGCCAAGCCAGCACCGGCCCGGCGGCGCGCCACTGCGTGCCGTACAAAATCTGCACCAGATCCCCAGCGAGCAGGGCCGCGACCGCGAACACTGGCACCGCCACCACCAGCAGCGTGGCCAGCATTTGCAGGTAAGCCTGCGCGAGGCGATTGCCCTGACCCTGCATTTGCGCGCCCGCCGCCAGGAAAGCCGGCTGCAAGGCGCCCAGCATCACGCTGTTGGGCACGCTGGCCAGGTTGTAGGCCACGTTGTACAGGCCCAGTGACCAGGTGCCCAAAAGCCGGCCGATCAGCACCCGGTCCAGGTTGGCCAGACTCCAGTTGACCCAATTGGTCAAGAACACCGCCTGGCCGGTGATCAGCGTCTGTCCGGCTCGGTCATACCAAAACAGGGGCTTGACCGGATGGCGGCAGGCGGCCAGGCTGGCCAGCAAGGCCAGGGCCGCTTGCACCAGCCAGGCGGCCACCAGCGCGTACACGCCCAGGCCTGCCCAGGCCAGGGCTATCCCCACGGCGCCATAGCCCACCAGGTAGCTGCCCAACTGAATCAATCCAAGTGCGCGAAAGTTCAGCGCCCGCGTCAGCAGACAGCTTGCCGGTGCGCTTGCGGCCTGCAACAGGCAGCTCCAGGAGAGCCAACGGATCACCGATTCGGCCGTCGGCTCCTTGAAGGCGGCGGCCAAAACCGGCGCCAGCGCCTGCAGCGCCAGCACCGCCACCAGCCCGGCCAGCAGCTGCCAGGTCCAGGCGAAGCGGATGTCCTGCTCGTCGATTTCGGCGCGCTGCATCAGGCTCCAGCTCAGGCCAAAGCCGGCCACAAAGCCGGCCAGCGTCAGCACCACCATGCCGATGGCAAACAGGCCAAAAGCCTGCGGCCCGAGCAGGCGGGCCAGGGCCACCTGGGCGCCGATCTGCAGCACCAAGCGGGCGGCGCCGGTCAGCACACTCCAGCGCATGGCTTGCACGCCTGGGCGTCCCAGGGACATGGCTCAAACGCCCTGGGTCGCGGCGATCAGCCAGCCCGGCTCAGCATGGGCGTGTGGAGAGCAGACGGGCAGCAGGCAGGCTAGATGCGGGGCAGTGGGCAGGAAATTGGATGGCATGCGCCCGATCTTGGCCCAGCGGGGCGCTGCGCTGTGTCGGCGCAGCGCACACCGCAGCGTCAGCGCAGGCCTTACATGCCGACGTAGTTGGGCCCGCCGCCGCCTTCGGGCGTGACCCAGACGATGTTTTGTTTCGGGTCTTTGATGTCGCAGGTCTTGCAGTGCACGCAGTTTTGCGCGTTGATCTGCAGCCGATCGCCGCCGTCGTCGTTCTTGACGTACTCGTAGACGCCTGCCGGACAGTAGCGGCCCTCGGGGCCGGCGTAGCGGGCCAGGTTGGTGGCCACGGGCACGCTGGCATCTTTGAGTGTGAGGTGGGCTGGCTGGTTTTCTTCGTGGTTGGTGTTGCTGATGAACACGCTCGAGAGGCGGTCAAAGCTGAGCTTGCCGTCGGGCTTGGGGTAGCTGATCTGCGGCATCTCGGCAGCCGGGCGCAGCTTGCCGTGGTCGGCGCTGGTGTTGCGGATGGTCCAGGGTGGGCTTTGCACGCCCACCTTGGGCAAGAACCAGTGTTCGACGCCCGTCATCAGCTTGCCGACCAGCGGGCTCTTTTTGAACCAGTTCTTGAAGTTGCGGTAGGTCCACAGCTCCTCGTGCAGCCAGCTGGCCTTGAATTTGTCTTCAAAGGCGCTGAGCTCGTCACTGGAGCGGCCGGCCGTGACCGCCTCAAAAGCGGCCTCGGCGCACAGCATGCCGCTTTTGATGGCCGCATGGCTGCCTTTGATGCGCGCCGCATTCAAGAAGCCCGCGTCGCAGCCGACCAGCGCGCCGCCTGGGAACACCGTCTTGGGCAGCGCCTGCGGCGTGCCGTTGTTGAGCGCGCGCGCGCCGTAGCCGATGCGCTTGCCGCCTTCAATGTGCGCGCGGATGCTCGGGTGGGTCTTCCAGCGCTGCATCTCTTCGAAGGGGCTCATCCAGGGGTTGGCATAGTCCAGGCCGATCACATAGCCCAGCGTGACCTGGTTGCCTTCGAGGTGGTAGAGAAAACCGCCGCCAAAGGCATCATCGTTCAAAGGCCAGCCGGCGGTGTGCACCACCAGGCCGGGCTTGGCTTTTTCGGGCGGGACTTCCCACAGCTCCTTGATGCCGATCGCAAACGTCTGCGGGTCTTTGCCCTCGGTGAGCTTGAAGCGCTCGAGCAGCTGCTTGCCCAGGTGGCCGCGTGCGCCTTCGGCAAACACGGTGTACTTGGCATGCAACTCCATGCCGAGCTGAAAGTTGTCGGTGGGCTCACCGTCCTTGCCCACGCCCAGGTTGCCGGTGGCCACACCCTTGACAGCGCCACTGTCGTGAAAGAGTACTTCGGCGGCGGCAAAGCCAGGAAAGATTTCCACGCCCAGGCCCTCGGCCTGCGCGGCCATCCACTTGACCACGTTGCTCAGCGAGACCACATAGCAGCCGTCGTTGTGGAAGTTGCGCGGCATCAGCCAGTCGGGTGTGCGCTGGGCGCCGGTTTCAGACAGCACCAGCAGATCGTCGCCGGTCACCGGCTGAGTGAGCGGCGCACCCAGCTCCTTCCAGTTGGCAATCAGCTCGTTCATGGCGCGCGGATCCATCACCGCGCCAGACAAGATGTGCGCGCCCGGCTCTGAGCCTTTTTCAAGGACCACCACCGAGACGTCTTGCGAGGACTGGGCTGCGAGCTGCTTGATGCGAATCGCTGCAGCCAGCCCGGCCGGCCCCGCGCCCACGATCACCACGTCGTACTCCATGGCCTCGCGGGGACCGAACTGCTCGAGGATGTCTTGGGGGGTCATGAATAGCGCTCCGTGATAATGCCCGACTCAAGGTCGGTGGTCTGCCCGTCTGCGGGAGCGCCGATTTTATGCAAACGATGGGATGCGCGGATCGCTCGGGCCAAGCGAGCGCCGGCCGTCGCCTGGGGGAGGACAGGGCATGAGAATTGAAATTCCCGAGAAGAAAAAACTCGTGTACGAAATGGACATGGCGATTCGCTGGGGCGATATGGACGCCATGGGGCATCTGAACAACACCAGCTACTTTCGCTACCTCGAGACCATTCGCATCGACTGGTTGAGCAGCCTGGGCCAGGTGCCCGGCCCAGCCAAAGAGGGTGTGGTGATCGTCAACGCGTTTTGCAACTTTTACCGCCAGGTCGAATACCCCGGCACGGTGCGACTGAAGATGTACGCGAGCGAGCCCGCCCGCACCACCTTTGAGACCTGGGTCACGATGGAGCGCAGCGACGATGCAGGCGTGATTTACGCCGCTGGCGGTGCTACCACCATGTGGGTGGACTTTCCCCGCCAAAAGGCCATCGAACTGCCTGACTGGTTGCGCGAACTCGTCACGGCCTGATTCGACCGTTCTCTGATGGGCAGCTGCAAGGTGGCCTGAGCACTACCTGCGGGCTTTGTGCGCGCCGGCAGGCTGTGTTGCCAAGGTGCGTGGTCAGGGTGTAGGTTTGGGCTGTGTGGCCAGGGTGTTTGATCAGGGTGTGTGATCAGGGTGTGGGAGCCGCGCCCTCGCGGCGATTCGGCGCCTGATCCGACGCAGTCATTTTCAGGGCGCTATGGAGCGGTGCGTACGGGTGGGCACTGCGCCGCTCGTGTCCCCCGCCTCGGCTAGCGCCTCGGCTCCTCCTTGACCTCGCCGCGCAGCGCCCACCCGCACGCCCTTTGGTCTTTCAAGGGCTCCGCTCGCTGCACAGAGGACTCCTGCGTCGGCTTTGGTCACCATGCTTGCCGTCAATCAGAGCTCTAGATCACAGCCTTCGCAGCGTTAACCCGCGGCCGGTGCGTCGGGCCTGGCGCAGCGGCATCAAGGAGGAGCCGAGGCGCCAGCCGAGGCGGGGGACAGCCGCGGAGCCAGGCCTGATGCACCGGCCGCTACCCAGGCCCTTGTCCGAGTAGTCCTGAAACCGCACCCTCGCCGCGACGCAGCAGGCAGTAAGCCGCCAGCCTCAGCTTTTGACCTTGGGCACCCGACCCATGAGGTAGAACTCGGCGTTGGGCTGCATGCCCGAAAAGCTCGCCATGCGGTTTGAGAGGCCGAAGAAGGCGGTGATGGCGGCGATGTCCCAGGCGTCTTCGGCGTCAAAGCCGTTAGCGTGCAGGGCGGCGAAGTCGGCTTCTTCGACCTCGTGTGAGCGCAGGCAGACCTTCATCGCGAAGTCCAGCATGGCCTTCTGGCGTGGCGTGATGTCGGCCTTGCGGTAGTTGACCGCCACCTGGTCGGCCACCAGCGGTTTTTTCTCGTAGATGCGCAGGATCGCGCCGTGGGCCACCACGCAGTACAGGCACTGGTTGGCCGCGCTGGTGGCGGTGACGATCATTTCGCGATCGCCCTTGCTCAGAGAGCCCCCTTCCTTGAGCATGAGCGCGTCGTGGTAAGCAAAAAAGGCGCGCCATTCGGCGGGCCGGCGGGCCAGGGCGAGGAACACATTGGGCACGAAGCCGGCTTTTTCCTGCACCTCCACAATGCGGGCGCAGATGTCGTCAGGCAGATCGGTCAGGGCGGGGAAGGGGTAGCGGTTCATGGCTTGAGCAGGCTGAAGGGAAGTGGGCATCATACGCAGGCTGATCTTGACCAATGCGCCAAGGGCGCAAGTTATGCTCTTTGCAATCTCAACCCTCCAGGAGCTGCGCATGTCCCATCCTCAAGACGACTCGCCCGCCGGCAAAGGCCCGGCCTATGACAAGGGGCTCAAGCTGCGCAAGCAGGTCATGGGCGAGGCCTATGTGGCGCGTGCCCTCGGCGGTGCGACGGAGTTTTCTGAGGCGATTCAAGATCACATCACCGCCAAAGCCTGGGGCGATGTCTGGCAGCGACCCGGGCTGGACTTGAAGACGCGCAGCATGATCACCGTGGCCATCCTCACGGCCTTGGGCAAGCAGCACGAGCTCAAGGGGCACGTGCGCGGCGCGCTCAACAACGGCGTCACACCCCAGGAGCTGCAAGAGTTGCTGCTGCATGCGGCGGTGTACTGCGGCATTCCCACGGCCGTCGATGCCTTTCGCACGGCGGCCGAGGTGGTCGACGGGCAGGCGGCCCGCTAGGCCTTGCCTCAGACCCAGAAGGTTTGCCAGACCAGGTTGCCGTTGGTGTTAAGGCTTTGCAGATCGGTCAGGCAGTTTTGCAAGATGATGACCTGATCGGCCACCTGGGACAGGTTGCTGGTCGGGCCGAATTGCCCGCTTTGGCTGATCCACAGGCGGGTTGAGTCGACGCCTGCTGGCCCGCCGCTGTCAAACTGTTCGGCTCGGATAAAGCTGCCGAGCTTGGAAAAGTCATTGGAGGTGCCGCGGCCGAGCAGATCGCCGATGTGGAGCACATCGCCATTGCCGTCGCGGCTTGCGCTGAAGTCGGTGATGGTGTCGGTGTCGGGCTTGCCGGCCGTGCCAGCATCGCGCTTGAGCCAGACGAAGGTGTCCTTGGCGCCGCCACCGGTGTAGACCTGATCGCCTTTGCGGTTGATGAACACCTGATTGCTGGTGTTTCCCACTGGCGGCACCGAGCCAGTGGTCCAGAAGTCGCTTAAATTGGAGCCACTGTCTTTTTGGATCACCTGATAGGCCGTGGTGCTGTTGTTGGCTGCATCCAAGGCGGTCAGACTGACCGTGTAAAAACCTTCGAGCAGTGAGTTGAGCTTGTCGGCGGGAAGGACGACCTTTTCATTGACGATGCTCAGCTCGTAACCGAGCACGCTCGCGCCGACCTGGCTCGCTCCCTGGACTTGGGCATCAATTTGCAGGGCCTGCCCGGCGACGGTGGGAATCGGCGCGCCGGACGCATTGCCAAATTGGTTGATGCTGGGTGCCAGCAGGTCGTAGCGCACCGAGTCGGCGGCCATCGGATCGCGCGCCGCAAGCACGTTGCCGGCCTGGTCGCGGATGAGTGCTTGGCTGGCATCGCTCAGGCGCACCGCCACCTCACCAGCGGCGCTCGGGGTGGGATCGACGACAAAGCTCACCGCGGTGCGGTCGGTGCTGATGCTCAGCGAGTTCGCGCGCACGGCTGCGCCGGTGACCACGAAGTCGGCCAGTGACCAGGTGTTGGCAAGGGCCTCATCGAAGCTCAGGGTGTAGGCGATGCCCGCGGCCGACTCGCTGATGCTCACGACTTGGTCGGCGTTGCTGTCTTGCCAGCTTCGGGTGAAGGACTTGAACTTCGGTGCTGCGATGTCGTAGCGCAGGCTCAGGGCGCTGGCCCCTAAAAAGTCGTTGCCCGCCAGGTCTTTGAGCGCGCTCAGGGTCTTGAGCCCGATGCTCAATTGCCCGGTACCGGCCGCGCCCCGGGGTTGGGCCACCACGGTGTAGGTTTGCAGGTCGATCTGCTTGAAACTTCCCGCTGCGAATTGACCGCCGCCATCGATTTCGTTGATTTGCAGATCGTCCAAGGTCAGGGCCCGGCTAGGTGTGCGCGAGAGCCGGAGGGTCGCGATCAGGCCGTCGGCCCCCTCCACCTGGTTGAGGGTGTTGTCCCCCGCTTGAACCGCGCCTGACTTTTGCTCGAGCGCGGCGAGGTTGCTGGTGATGCTGGCCGACCAGGGGCTGAAAAACACGCTCAACTCGAACGATTGGGTGCTGGTCTTGCCGTTTGGGCTGCGCGCGATGACCTCGAAGGTCTGGACGCCCTCGGACAGGTCGGTGCTGGGCGACCAGGTCCAGTTGCCCTGAGCGTCAACCGCAGCCGAGCTGACGGTGCCATCCTTGAGCTTGACCTGCACCTGGTTGCCCGGCAGGGTTTTGCCGTTGAGGATGGGCTTGCGCACGCTGGTGACGGTGTCGTTGGTGCCGCCGGTGTTGCTGCGCTCATCGAGTGTCACGCTCAGCGGCCCGGCATCGGCGGCGTTGTCACTCGAGCCCCCGCCGCCGCCCCCGAGTGCTGCGGCGGCCAGGCCGCCTGCGCCCAGCGTGCCTGCACCGATGCCG
>JACCDP010742474.1_pt1 | contig 13232 bp, 11 predicted proteins | sample 7445841 | NCBI WGS metagenome assembly JACCDP01 (sample SAMN15323441, study PRJNA562643) | freshwater metagenome | isolation source: river surface water | place: USA:Blue River Watershed | collected 2017-08-17
AGCACCGAGGAACTCCAAAAGACTCGGAAATATTTCAGTGATACGCGGAGAATCAGAGACCATCTCGTCATTGATTCCCGTGAGTGCCGTTATAAAAGAAGGTATTGGGGTTCCTGGATTTACAAAAGTTTGGAACTTGCCGATGATTTCGCCACCTCGGACTTTAACGGCGCCAATTTCGGTGATGTGGGCACCTAAATGTGGGGCACCACCTGAAGTTTCGAGATCAAGCACGACGAAAGTAGTATGAAAAAGGGGTCTGCCTAATTCATCGATTGGCGCTTGCCAGGAATTCATAATGACTTGATCCTAAATGCTCTATCTGACAACTGGAAGCCAAGGTAGATTCTGAACATGAGCACTAACGGAGCACCTGCTGGATTGTTGCAAGACTTTCAAGCTTTAGGGGACAAGAAAAACGGTCACATTGGGATTGTGCTGGTGCATGGTTTTACTGGCTCGCCCGCGGCGATGCGACCATGGGCTGAGTTTCTAAATTCGAAAGGCTTCACGGTTCGAGTGCCATTACTACCAGGCCATGGAACTAAACCTGCTGACTTAAATGCAGTTGAGTGGTCACAATGGCCAGCTAAGGTAAAGGCCGAGATCGCCGAACTGCGCAAAAACTGTTCGCAAATATTTGTCGCTGGACTCTCAATGGGAGGCGGCACTACTTTAAATGTAGCCGAGGAATTAGGCAGCGAGATAAGCGGCATTATTTTAGTTAACCCAATGATTCACGTTCGTGGGATTTCACCATCGTTAGCTTTTTTCATTTCGAGGTTCATAAAATTTGGTAAGAGTGTTGGCAATGACATCAAGCGAAAAGGTGTTACCGAATACAGTTACGACAAGCTGCCTTACCGAGGAATCTACCAACTCCTTACTATGTTGAAATTAACTCGGACCGCTTTACCGAGTATCAAGGTACCAATGCAGCTTTTTCATAGCGTAGATGACCATACGCTTCCGGTATCAAACACCGAAATAATCATGCGCGAGATTGGTTCTTCGAATAAGTCTCGAATTGAACTATTAAACAGTTTTCACGTTGCAACATTAGATTTTGACAATGAACTCATCTTTGCCAATTCTGTTACGTTTATTGAAGGTTTAGCCAAATAAATACAGTCAGTATTGAAGTTGCAAATACCGATCAAACAGACTTCTTGTTTGATCTGTGGCAGATGTACATGTCAGAACTTTCAGAGTTCCGAAACTTTCAGCTTCAGGCAGATGGGCGCTATCGAGACGATCGCTTGCGCACCTACCTGGCCTATGAGGAGCACTGGCCTTTATTGATCAATTGCAGCAATGAAGCTGTTGGCTTTGCTCTAGTACGAAAATCAAAGCCGGCCACCCATGCAATTGGTGAATTTTTTATTCATCCCAACCATAGGCGTAGCGGTTTGGGCCGCCAAGCGGTCGCAGAAATTTTGCAAAAGTTTCCTGGAAATTGGGAGCTTTCATTTCAAAACGATAATTTTAAGGCAGCGCTTTTTTGGCGAAGAATTGTTCAGGAACTCGGCTATCAGGTAACCGAAACCAATTTGCCAGTATCTGGACAACCTGATTTACCGCACGATGTTTGGCTTAGTTTTTCTAACCTCGCAAATGAATCGGCTTAATCCAATATCTTTTGCATCAAAATCAGAGTAAGTAACTCGCCATTCTTTTTTGCAATTTCAGGCATTCGAGCAGATTCGTTAAATCCGAACTGAGAATGCAGTGCAATAGAACCTAGATTCTTACTATCGATTGCCGCCACCATTACATGTCTTTGCTCGCTGGCCGCTATATCGATTAGCTGAGAAAGGAGCGCACTGCCGATTCCTTGCCCACGTTTGTCAGAGCGCACATGGACACTGTGTTCGACAGTGTGGTTATAGCCCTCGCCGAATCGGAAATTACCGTAGACCCCGTAGCCAACAATTTCACCGGCGATAACCGCAACAATTACTGGAAAACCATCGCCAATTTTTGAGTTAAACCAATTGATTCGTTCAGATACCGGAACCGCGTTCTCACGATAAATCGCATCTGAATTCAGGATAACTTCGTTGTAGATGCCGGTGATAGCCTCTAAATCATCATGCGTTGCTTGGCGAATCTGCATAAATTAATTCTATGCCGCAGCCCAAAATCTGGCTGATTTAGGCCTTGATTTCGATCGATATTGCTAGCCTTTAGCCATGCTAACTGAGGAACAAAAACGCGCCCGTTTAGCAGTGACAATTACTTTTATAACCAATGGCTTGGTAGTTGGTGCATTTGTAGCCAGAATTCCAGATATAAAGAGCGCCTTAGATATTTCAAATTCAACTTTAAGTCTCTGCCTATTGGCGAGTGCACTCGGTGTATTTGCTGCGTTGCCGATTGCCGGCAAGCTGTGCGCTAAATATGGCAGTTCTCCCGTGGCATTTTATGGATCGTTGGCTATGGCAGGTGCTTGGGCTGCGCAAAGTTTAACTTTGTTCGCTTTTTGGGCGTTTGCTTTGACTGCTTTTATGGCTGGCTACACACTCGCTACGCAAGATGTTGCCATGAATACACATGCTGTAACTCTTGAACATCACAGTTCGCTTAGGCTGATGAGTGTTTTTCACGGCATGTTCTCTCTAGGCGGTCTAAGCGGTGGCATAGCTGGGGGATTGGCTTCGCAAATCGGCATCAGTTACCGATTGCAAACATTGATAATTTGCACTGCGATTACTTTTTTAGCTTTCGCAGTTAAGAATCGTTGGTTGCCTGGTTCAATCGATAAGCACGAACTTGAACCTGGTATCAAAATGAAACGTCCCTCGATTATTTGGTTATTTGGAATTTTCGGACTCTGTTCCACAATTGGTGAGGGCGCTGTAGGTGACTGGGGTGGGGTATTAACTCGCGAAACTTACGGTGCTTCACCATTTGTTAGCGCGATTCCATATGTAGTTTTTTCAGCGACAATGATCCTCGGCCGTTTCTCTGGAGATTTCTTAGCAACTAAATTCGGCGCTTCGAGAGTTTTGGCTTTTGGTGGGTTCATAGCCTCTATTGGAATGGCATCCGGATTACTTATGAATTCAACAGCTGGTGCAATCTTTGGCTGGTTCTGGATGGGCGCCGGCTTATCAGTTGCGATACCACTGTTGTTTAGCGCAGCAGGTTCATTGGCCAACAAACGTTTTGCTGGTCAAATAGCACCGGCGCAAGCAGTCGCGATGGTCTCTGGAATTTCCTATTTTGGTTTTATTGTGGGGCCACCGTTTATTGGATTTATCTCCGATTTAACAACGCTTCGAACTGCACTCTTTCTCCCCGCTCTATTAGCATTAACGATTGTCGCAAGTGCCCGATGGGCAAAGAACGCCTAGGTTCAAAAAGTCTTGAAATAGCAGGTTCAACAAGCATATCCTTAAGCATTATTCGCAGCTAAAACCGAAATTTCAAATCCATTTGGGAGAAAAACTGATGAGTACAAATCCATTCCTTACAAAGTCGGTTTTGGAGTACGAACTTCCGCCCTTTGAATTAATTCAGGAAGATCATTACCTTGAGGCGTTTTACATCGGAATGCAGGAGCAGTTAACCGAGATAGATGCGATTTTAGCCACCGCCGAAGTAACCTTCGAAAACACAGTAGAAGCAATGGAGCGCAGCGGAGCGACACTTAATCGAGTGCTTAATGTCTTTTATAACAAATCATCAAGTGATACCAATGAGCGAATTGACGAGATTGAAGCCGAGATTGCTCCAAGACTTGCCGCTCACTCCGATGCAGTTCGACTAAACCCAGCACTTTTTGCAAGGATCAAGTTACTTCGAAAGAACAGTTCTGCATTAAATGAAGAGCAGGCTTGGCTGGTTGAACGTTACTTCCGAGATTTTTCTCATGCCGGTGCCGAATTAAGTGAATCAAGTCGGATTAGAGTCATGGAGATCAATGAAGAATTGTCTTCGCTGCAAACTCAATTTAGTAAAAGATTATTGGCTGACACTAACGATCTGGCTGTCGTGGTAGATAGCGAATCTGACCTCGAAGGCTTAACCACAAATCAAATATCAGCGTGTAAAGCGGCTGCACAATCACGCGGACTCGAGGATAAATGGTTGATCACGAGCATGAATTTCACGGGTCATCCGCTTCTGAGTGCACTGAAGAATCGTGAATTGCGGGAAAAGGTCATGAAAAACTCGCTATTAAAAGGCGATCGCAATAACGAAAACGATACGAAGGCCATTTTGCTTGACATGGTTGGCTTAAGGAGTGAAAGAGCAAAGTTGTTCGGTGTAAAAACTCATGCGGAGTTTGTACTCCAGGAACAAACCGCTGCTAATCCGGCCAATGTGCATTCCATGTTAAAAAAGCTGGCACCGGCAGCACTCAAAAACGCCATACGCGAGGGCCAGGATATTCAGAAAGTTATCTCTAAGGATGAGTCTTTCGAGCTGGCTAGTTGGGATTGGGCCTTCTACACCGAAAAAGTTAGAGCTGAGAAATACTCTCTTGATACCGCTGCGATGAAGCCATATTTTGAGTTAGAGAGCGTCTTAAAGAACGGGGTATTTTTTGCCGCGGAGAAGCTCTATGGACTCACATTTAAAGAGCGCCCTGATTTAGTTGCTTATCATAATGAGGCAAGAGTGTTCGAAGTTTTCAACGACGATGCTACCTCTGTGGGACTTTACATTGGAGATTTCTACACCCGTGACTCTAAAAGAGGTGGCGCTTGGATGAATTCTTTGGTTAGACAGAGCAAATTGCTAGGTCAGAAACCAGTAGTTGTTAACAATATGAATATCTCCAAACCTCCGGCCGGTGAAGTAACGCTGCTCTCATATGATGAAACAACCACTCTTTTCCATGAGTTTGGACACGCAATTCATGGTCTACTTTCAAATGTTACTTACCCTCGCGTTTCAGGAACTGCTGTGCAAAGAGATTTTGTCGAGTTTCCGTCACAAGTAAACGAAATGTGGATTTTATGGCCTGAAGTTCTGGATAACTACGCAATTCATTACCAGACGGGTGAGAGATTGCCGCAAAAATGGATTGATAAGTTAAACGAGTCAGCCACTTTCAATGAGGGTTTCGCAACCACGAGTTATCTTGCTGCGGCCGTTCTTGATCTTGTCTGGCATTCAATTGAGGATGTCTCGCAAGTTACAAGTGTCGCGAAATTTGAAGAAAACGCTATACGCGAATATGGATTGCATTATGAACCTGTTCCCACAAGATATCGATCTACTTACTTTTCTCATATTTTTGCAGGAGGATATTCGGCGGGTTATTACGGTTACATTTGGAGTGAGGTTCTTGACGCCGATACAGTTGAATGGTTTAAGGAAAATGGTGGCTTAACTCGTGAAAACGGTGAGCATTTCCGAAATACCTTAATGAGCCGGGGTGGCTCTGTAGATTCAATGCAAATGTTTAGGAATTTCCGCGGTCGTGACGCACAAATTGAACCGTTGCTCAGACGACGAGGTTTATCCGAATAGGCGCTAAAAATGATTTTAATCAAAAGTTGATTTAACAATTCGCTACGTGGACGATACTGAGATCGAACCAGTGACTTTGTCTAACATGTTCCCCATTTAGTAGAAGTTCCTACTTAATTCTTAATTTATTATGAAATGGCAGATATTTTCGAAACTAGATCGCGCAGAACTTAGATGGAGCCTTTAGGATCCTAGTAGCCCAAATCGTTACACTAACAAGATGAAAGACTTCCGCTATGTTGCAGCGCGTGGGGGATTTGTATTGCTGTTCCTTGGCTTAACTCTTCTCCAGCTATTTTCGTTCCCGGGTCAATTTCAACATATGCGCCAAACCCAGGGACTTTCCCTAATCTTTGAAGTTGCTCTCACATTGATTGTTGGGCTGTGGCTTCTTTGCGGACAGTTTGCTCTCTTTGCACTCTGGAAAATTGTGGGGGAGATGAAAGCGGATGCGTTCTACTCTCAAAAGAATTTGGTGTGGATCGAGCGCCTTCTTCTATCATTTAAGACTGCAAGCTTTATTCCGATTGCCCTCATTCTGATGATCGCACCACAGGCAGATGATCCCGGATTCTTAGTCGTGTTGTCGATCGCAACGCTCTTTGTATTTTCGCTGACAACCACCACGTCTCTGCTCAAGGACCAGATTGTGATGAAGATAAGAATTTAAACCCGGCGTAACTACAGTGGACGATACTGGGATCGAACCAGTGACCCCTTCCATGTCAAGGAAGTGCGCTACCGCTGCGCCAATCGTCCGTGGGTGCTGCGAATATTACCCCACATACCCAGATCTTCGAAAACCACTAGAACTTAAGCGATAAAGCCTTTGCCAAAGAAGGCGTTAGCCAATCAATATAGGTCGCCGTGAAATGCCATTGATCAAAGTAAACCAATTTGTTATCTACTATCGCTGGGCACATATATGCATCGCATGCCCATGCCACAGTATCGATAAATGTTGCCTTTAGGGCCAGAGCTGCGTTTTGCTCAATTCTATTAATTGCGTTGTTGTCAGCCTTGGTGCGAACTGAAGCACAGATACTGATTGTAACGCCAGGTCTGCTCACGCAATTGATTGAATCAGTTGTCATGCTTGGGTTATTTCCAATTACTACTAGTTTCTTAGTGTAAGAATTTAAAACAGCAAGGGCTTTAGGGAACTCCTTTTCCCATAATGTTTCGGTATCGAAGTCAGACTTAGCGCCGTCTATAACGGCAGGCTTCCATTGGTCTGTAACAATTAGCAGATCGGGTTTTAAACTTTTGATCTTCGGGAGAACTTGTTGTTGCCATTGCGAACATTCAGTAAATGGCCGGTTAAGTTGATAAGACCAAACTGGTGCTTCAACTAACGGACAAGCAAGTTTTGCAAATAATTCAACTCGGTAACCATTTTTCTTAGCTATGGCATCAATGGCCGGCATCCACATGGATGCATGTGAGTCTCCATAGAGAACAATAAGCTTGCTGCCATTTGGATCACCACCTAAACAACTTGGTACGCGAACCTCTGCAAAATCGACTGAACAAGGATTACTCTCTTTTAGCCACTCACTCTTGTCTGTTCTAGCTGTTGTGAGACTTGGAACTAGGTTGGCAGGCAGTTTCGTAACTTTCATGGCAACGGAGAGCGCTGCTGCCACGGGATCAATTATCTTTGTTGGAGTTTTTACCCAGATTAGTTTCTTATTAACTAATTGACATGAATATTTCTCTTTATTAATTGTGGCAAGAGCACCAACTTTTGCGCATGTCCCGCCAGCCTTGTTAGTTGCGCCGTGGGCCGGATTCGAACTGGTTAAAAGCAACGCTAAGACTAAAAGTCGGGCAATTTTTTTCATGATTAACCTTTCACACATAAGTAGGTGGCTATGACGCTTATGACTAAAGCCGCAGTTCCGGCGATAACAGTGACACCAGGGTGGGTAGTTAGATATTTATTGAATCTGAGCGGATTTTCGAAAGCATGATGGGTAAAGATGGCGAGGATAAATGTAATCAAGAGAATTGAAATTGAGTCACCCGTTGTTAGAGGTGATACTGCAAGTTGGCGATGGAGTTCGATCATTGGCCAGTGCCAGAGGTAGAGCACGAAGGACAAATCGCCCAAGTAATGCATAACGCGATTACCCAGTAAAAATGAAAGTTGCTTGTTAGAAATGTTTAGTAAAACGGCAACTGCTAGCAATACCGGAATAACTACGGGGCCTGGGATCTGGTTGCTTGAACTGACTGCGAATAATGAGCCAACGACAATTAGGAGAGCTGCCCATTGCAAAATATTTGACCATTCACGGGTACCGATGATTGCAACAAAGGCACCAAGACTCAATTCCCAAATCCGTGTAGCAGTAGAGAAGTAGATCATCGTTGGTTCAGTGGTGAAGATTGTTAAAAGCGAAATGATAGAGAAGGCCGATAACGCCGTCAGTAGACCATTTTTTACACGAACCTTAAAGATTAATACAATTAAAAATACGATAACTGGCCACACAATATAGAACTGTTCTTCTACGGCAAGTGACCAGTAGTGTTGCAATAATGGTGAGAAATCACCGGCTCCGAAATAGTCAACTTTTAATGAGTTGAAGTGGGAGTTAGCGAAAAAGAGCGTCGCCCATCGGGCATCTCTAAGATTTTCATTGCCAATGACTGGTCCTAAATATTTAAAAGCGAGTGCGACTGTTGCCCAGATGACCAAAAGCGCAGAAGGCAGGATCCGCCGAATTCGGCTAGCGTAGAAGTCTAAGAGGTTCTGGCCGATATTTCCGCTGGCAGAAAGTCTCATTAACTGTTCTGTTATCAGGTAGCCGGAGAGCAGGAAAAATATATCTACGCCCAGAAACCCGCCAGGTAGTAAGTTTGCAAAGAGATGGTTGGTGATTACGGCAATGACTGCCAAGGCACGTAAGCCTTGGATCTCACGACGATGTGAGAGTTTTGCTGTCATCAGCGTTCGGTTAACGATTCGATAACCAAGCCTGGTGAATTAGTGCTACCAATGAGCTCGCCATACATAGATCTGGTTTCATTGTCCCAAGTCACTTTAGAATTACGAATCTCAACATCGGTTGAATTCATGATATCGAAAGCATTGTGCTTTCTTCGGATTACGTCGGTAATTCCATTTGGGCGTAGATCTATCCGGTGCGGCCATTTAGATTGGTTGATCATTGTTTGGTTAATGTTTTCAAAAAGCACACCTTTAATAAGTTCCGGATGCGCCGCCCAAACAAGCGTGCTAGCTTCGGTTGTCACATTGATGTTTCGGAAAGTAATGTTTCGCACTTTGCCTTCATAGGTTCTTTCAATATTCCCATCGGTGCCTTTTTCGGGATCATCCCAAGAGAAAGCAGTGACATGTAGAGCTTCGCCGTGACCCCACCACATTTCACTGAACGCTCGGGTTTGCACGATGCAATCGGTTATCAAAACATTAGCAATGGTGCCACCTTCACGCGCACGTACTGCAAATCCACGATGAGAGTCGCGAACGATGCAATCGCTGATAATCACGTTGGTGATATCGCCTACTGACTCGGTTCCAAGAGTTATTGCCCCTGAAGTTGATTTGAAAAAGCAGTTATTAATAATCACGTTATCGACCAAACCATATTGAGATGTGGCGGCACATGATTTTAATGAGATGCAATCATCGGCAGTTTCAAAATGAGAATTCGTAATTCGAACATCTTGGCATCGATCAATATCGATCCCATCGCCATTTGGAATCATGAGGTCACTAAGTATCTTGATACCGGTGATATCTAAATTATTACAACCGGTAAATCTGACTGCCCAGAATGCGGGATCTGCAATAGTCACGTCGACCATCTTCACGCCGTATGAGTCAATCAGGAAGATAGTAAATGGACGTTCTAAATATTGATCACGGCCACCGATCGGACCCCGCATCTGATGAATATATTCACCGCGGGTGGCAATAAAGGCGTCTGCATTTCCACTAATCGTTCCGAGTCCAGTAATACTCGCACCATGGGCTCTAAACCCCACTATGAAGGCTCGTCTAGGCAGAACGACTTCATTTACTTCGCCCTCAGTCAACACCTCAACGGAATGTTCGAGGGAGTAATCGGCGTAGTCACCACTTGCGAGCAAGATAGCGCCGGATTCCAAATGCAGTTCCACTTTCGGAAGCAATTCAAAACTACCTGATAAGAAGGAGCCGCCCGCGGGGATTAGTACTCTGCCACCACCATTTTCGGCTACTTGGTTGATGGCTGCCTGAATATGTTTTGCATTATTTGTAACGCCGTCGGCAACTGCGCCACATTGAGTAATCGAGATTTGCATTATTGGTTCACGATTCGATTATGCGACCAAAGTAAATCATCAACTCTTTGGGCAATAATCGCTAGATCTTTAGCTTGGCCTGTTACCGAGAAAGTATGAGTCTCGCCAGCCAACAACGACACAATTTGAGAGTCGACTTGGGTTCCAAGTGCCAGAAGTTCAGGCATAAATGAGAGTTCATGAATGTAGGTGTTTGCCTTGACTGTCACTTTCAAAACTCCTGCTTCAACTTTAGAACTCGCCTCGAGATCGTGCATCGGTGATTCCTTAGCTGGATTTAAGGTTGTTCGTCGTGATGCGCGAACTTCTGGGCAAGTTGCAAGGATGAAACCTTCAAAACTTCCGTCAGTTATTTCGGGGAATATTTCCGCTGCTGGAGTTCGAGAAACACTATAGCGATCAAGCTTGACATCAATAGTGTGAGTCTTTATGACGACGCCGGTTTTATCAATCAACGAAAGTTCAACCTGTGTTTGCCATGGATCAGGAAGATCGTTTAACAAGGTTATTTGAGCGCCTTGATCAACGCGTCCAACGACAATTGCTCTTGGTTGATATGCAGACTTCATTGCGTGCCAAGCTAATTTACGAAATCCGGTGTAATCCAGTACCGCCCACGAGATCGCTGGCCACATATCGTTAAATTGCCAGAGGATCGCACCACTGCAGGTTTCATAGAGACTACGGAAATGCTTCAAACCAATTTCAACAGCTCGAGCTTGCCCTAAGGCCGCCGCGAAATACCAAGCGTGTCCACGAGTTGGCGGGTTTGCGAATTCGCGAGATAGACCAGCTGCAATCTTACTCATTCCATCGAAAGCTCTTTGGTGGTAGGCAACTTCGGGTGAGGTAGCAACCAAATCATCGGAACCGATTGCGCGCGTCAGCATCGACCAAGAACCCGGACCGTTAAAACCGAATTCAGCGGCAAAGCTAGGTGAGTATTGCTCGTAACGCTCATAACCAGTTTCATTCCAGACATCCCAAATATGGATAGTTCCAGAATCAAAAGATTTCACATTATCTGAGTGAGTACTAAATGGGGAGCCCGGAATATAAGGACGAGTAGTGTCAATTTTCTTTAACGTATTAGGAATAGTTTGCAGGTAGAAGGTTTCACCCCAAGGACGTCCTTCTAATCCCTCTTGCCAACCCCAATATTGGAAACCTTCAATACATTCATTTCCACCATTCCAAATTACCAAAGAAGGGTGACTGGCCAAGCGACGAACATTCTCGTCAACTTCTGCTTCAACTTCTTCAAACATCTCAGGAATTTCAGGGTATGCCGCACAGGCAAAAAGGAAGTCTTGCCAAACCACAATTCCTTCTTGATCACAGAGATCGTAGAAGTCATCGGATTCGTATAGGCCGCCACCCCAAACTCGGATGCCATTGATATTAACTTCCAACATATCTTTAATTCTTTGGTGATATCGCTCGCGCGTAACACGAGTTGGAAATGGGTCATCTGGGATCCAGTTAGCACCGCGAATCCAGAGGCGTTCACCGTTAACTTTTATCGCAAAATGATTTTTTCCAGGTGCAGATTCCGAAGTATCTAGTTCGACGAGACGAAAGCCAGTTTGTTTTGTTTCGCTTTCAAGTTCCTGTCCATCAGCTGCCAGCAAAGAAATCTGAACGTCATAGAGACTTTGCGCGCCACGACCGCGCGGATGCCAGATTTGCGCGGGCCGTACTGCGAATTCGAAATCAGTCCGAACGCCAACGATTGCCTGCTCTTGTCGAGTTAAAACTTCACCATTCTTACTCTTAACGGTGATTGCAATTTTTTTGTTAGTTAATTCGCCGGCACAGGAAACTTGGGCAGATAGTTGCGGAATCCCATCTTTTAACGTTGAAGTAACGGCGGTAGATTCCAAGTAAGCATCTGTCCACTTATGAAGAAGAACCGGCTGCCAAATACCAGATGAGATCGTGATCGGACCCCAATCCCAACCATAGCTACAAGCCATTTTGCGTTGATAGTTATATGGCATCTCATATGGTCGGGGATATGCAGCGCCCAAGGCAGCTAGTTTTGCTTCTGCATCAGAAAGTGGGGCAGCGAAGGAGATCTTGAGCTTTACATCGCCTGCGTTTAGTAGTTCAGTTACATCAATTCGATACGAGCGGTGCATATTTTTGGTAGTTAGTACAACGTTGTCATTTAGCGCAACAGTGGCGATTGTGTCGAGCCCCTGAAACACCAAATGTTTTGTTGCAGGAGATGAATCTTGCTTGAGCAAAGTTGAATACTGGCTATCTGTTTTCCAGATCCAGAATTGGTCTTGTTCCTTGCCATCGATCGAAATGTCCTTGATCAGGCCCGCGGCCATCAAATCAGTGTGAATACAACCAGGAACCGTTGCGGGAATTGTCTCCGGTAATTCGATTCGGTTAATTCCAGCGGGATCATTTCGCCAAACATTGTGTTGATCTTTAACTGGCGAAATATCCCAAGCATCGGCTTTAGGGGATAGTTTTAAAGTCCATTCAGTAGCTAGGGGTGTTTTGGTATTCATATGTTTTAGCGTCCGTAATCGTCTTCGACGCGTTCGATGTCATCTTCACCAAAATAGGTTCCAGTCTGAACCTCTACGAAGATCACATCAGTGGTCCCAGGGTTGGCAATACGGTGAAGCACGCCGATTTCAAACTGTACGGAATCACCAGGACCTATGTTGCGAATCTGGCCATCTACGGTTACTTCGGGATTTCCAGCAACTATGAACCAATGTTCAGCGCGCTTTGCATGACGTTGGTAACTAAGACGTCCCCCAGGTTTAACGCAAATGGTTTTCACCTTGTAGGTTGGAAATTCGCCAAGAACTTCATAGCTTCCCCAAGGACGCTCAGATTTTTCTAGTGACATGGTTGCCTTTCGTATTAATTTCTCTAATTCAGATTAGAGAACGCCTAAAGCTGCACCAATTAGGCCAGCATCCGTTGTTAGTTTTGCAGGGGAAACTTTCAAATCACTTAAAAACCCGTTGAATTTAGCTTCAGCTTGAATATGTTTCATTAGCGGATTCCAATAGATATCACCGGCTTGCGCGACGCCTCCACCTATAACGATATGTCCGATATCAAGACTTCCAACGAAATTAATAAGTCCTACGGCAAGCGCGCGCGCTCCGGAATCGATTGCTTGTAAAGCGAAAGCATCACCAGAGCGAGCAGATGCAGCGACATCTACGAAGGAATTGCTATCTCCTTGCCAACCTAGTTCTTTTGCCAGCGCAACCATGTTTGGTCCACTTGCGTACGCTTCTACGCAGCCTAGTTTTCCGCACGCGCAGGTCTTACCTTGGAAATTAATTGAACTGTGCCCAAAATAACTTGTGTTACCGGTTTCGCCTTCGAATAACTCATTGTTCAGAATGAGACCGCCACCGATACCTGTCGAAACCACGATTCCAAGCATGTTG
>JACCDP010131451.1_pt1 | contig 13223 bp, 11 predicted proteins | sample 7445841 | NCBI WGS metagenome assembly JACCDP01 (sample SAMN15323441, study PRJNA562643) | freshwater metagenome | isolation source: river surface water | place: USA:Blue River Watershed | collected 2017-08-17
CCGGGCTGTCTGGTGCCGCGGCCGGCTTGGCGTGACGCGGCACCGTGGGTTGGCTCTCAGGCGGCAGGGCGGGCCGGTAACGGCTGGGCTGTGGCTCGGGTGGGGTGGTCGGGATGGTCGGGGTGGTCGGGGCGGTCGGGGTGTGCGGTTTTGGGCCGCCTGTGTTGGCCCGCTTGCGGCCTTCGTCGCGGGTGCGCCTGAACAGCAGCGCCGCCAGGACCATGAGGGCGGCGGCGCAGACAACCCAGACCATCTCAGGGATGGGGCGGGCGGCCTCGGCGCTGGGTGTGGGTGCCTGGCCCCGTGCAGCCGCGTTGTCTGCGCCGGTTGCGCGCAAGGCCAGCAGCTCGGCCCGGGCCTGGTCGGCCGGCACGCGCCCCGCCTGTTCGGCGCTGGGCAATGGCAGGCGCGAGCCGCTGAGCAGCCGGTCGCCCTGCGAAAAAGCCTGGGGGTTGAGCTCGATCAGCGCCAGCACAAACTGCTCGAGCGTCACCCCGGCCGGCGCATGCCCCAGCGCAAACTCAAGCGCCGACTGGCCGGGTTTGACCTCGGGTGCGTCGGCCGGTGCAGTGCTTGCCGTGGTGCCCGCTGCACCGCTTGTGGCAGGCCCACCAACCGGTTGCGCTTGCGCGCTGCCGGTCATAAGGGCCACAAGCATCATCGGCGTCACAAGCGCCAGCAGCAAGGCCCCAGCGGCGAGCGCCCGCCGGATCGCTGGGGCTTGTCGGGCGCCTTGACCGGGCATTGGGCCGGGCATTGGGCCGGGTGTCTGAAAAGAAAGAGGGTGGCTGCGCATCGGGCCCAGACCTTAACACCAAACCCCGGTCGGCCCAAGTTGCAGCCGGCCGGGGCGGATCGGTTTATTGCTCGAGCAAGATGCGCAGCATGCGCCGCAGCGGCTCGGCCGCGCCCCACAGCAGCTGATCGCCGATGGTGAAGGCGCCCAGGTACTGCGGCCCCATGGCCATCTTGCGCAGGCGCCCGACCGGGATGGTCATGGTGCCGGTGACGGCCACGGGCGTGAGGTCCTTGAGCGTGGCCTCGCGCGTGTTGGGCACCACCTTGACCCATTCGTTGTCGGCAGCAATCATGGCCTCGATGTCGGCCAGTGGCACGTCCTTCTTGAGTTTGAAGGTCAGCGCCTGGCTGTGGCAGCGCATGGCGCCCACGCGCACGCAAAAGCCGTCGACGGGCACGGCTGGGCTGCCGAATCCCTCGCCCTGGCCCAAGATCTTGTTGCTCTCGGCCATGCCCTTCCACTCTTCCCGCGACACGCCGTTGCCCAGATCCTTGTCAATCCAGGGGATGAGCGAGCCGCCCAGCGGCACGCCAAATTGGGCCGTCTCGTCGGCGCCCATCGAGCGCTGGCGCGCAATGACCAGGCGATCGATCTCGAGGATGGCGCTCTTGGGATCGTCCAGCAGGGCCTTGACCGGGGCATGGAGGGTGCCGAACTGGGTGAGCAGCTCGCGCATGTGCTGCGCGCCGCCGCCCGAGGCCGCCTGGTAGGTCTGGGTGCTCATCCACTCGACCAGACCGGCCTTGTAGAGCGCGCCCACGCCCATGAGCATGCAGCTGACGGTGCAATTACCGCCGATCCAGTTCAAGCCGCCTTTGCGCAGAGCGGCTTGAATCACCGGCAGATTGACCGGGTCAAGAATGATGACGGCGTCGTCTTTCATGCGCAGGGTCGAGGCCGCATCGATCCAGTGGCCCTTCCAGCCGGCTGCGCGCAGCTTGGGGAAGACCTCGGTGGTGTAGTCCCCGCCCTGGCAGCTGATGATGACCTCGCATTTTTTCAGCGCTTCGATGTCGCTGGCGTCTTTCAGGGTGCGCTCGTTTTTTGCCATGGCCGGCGCCGCACCGCCTGCATTGGAGGTGGAGAAGAAGACTGGTTCGATCAGGTCGAAGTCGCGCTCGGCCTGCATGCGATCCATCAGGACCGAGCCGACCATGCCGCGCCAGCCAACCAGGCCAACGAGTTTGGAGGACAGTTTCATGGCGATACCCTTTTCGTGTTCAGGACCGTGGGGCCTAGGAACCCGGCTCATCGAGCCGGAAGGGCGCGACGAACCGGGCTGGATCAGCCTTTGGTCGTCGTGGTTTTGATAGAGAAACCCGCGCTCATCAGCCGCCCGGGCCCGAGGGCTTGAGCTGGAGGTTGGGGGCGAGCCGTGTTCATGTTCGGGATTCTATCAAGCCTCTTGACAGGTTCCTGACGCGCGTGCGCGGGCAGGATCATGGAAATTGGGGTCAGACACCGATTTCTTTTGGTTTTACTTTTCCAGGGCGGTGCGCTGCCCCGCCGTACCCGACTCCGCGAATGTCCCCCGAGGCAGCTGGCGCTGCCTCTCCTCCTTTATTTCGCTGCGCCGGGCACGGCGTGTCAGTGCACGGGAGCCGCCGGGGGGATTCCAGGTCGTGACATTGGGGTCATGAAATTGGGGTCAGACACCAATTTTTCGGCGCTCCCAGCCTGCCCTCGGCACGCCCGAGCCCCATGGCACCCCCATCCCCCAAGATCGCCTGCGACCGCTTCCAACTTGGTGCGTTCATCCGACTGCTTTGGTGGGACATGAACTTTTTTTGTGCACAAAACGGGGCGTGAGCCCTTGATTGGGGAGGATTTCCTCCCGATGCAGGGCGATGAAGCCAGGTCCGATCAGGCCCGCTGCTTGCTAGAGAGCATGCAACCCGTCTCTTTGAGGTGCCCCATGAGCTCATTCTTCGATCCGTACGACGCCGACAAACCGCTTCTGATGCGCTGCAGCTGCGGCCGCCACGAGTCTGCTGCAGAGCACCAGCGTGAGCTCGATGCCCAATCGGCTGCGCAGGAGCTGACGAAACGAAGCCAGACCAGCGAGTTCGAGGCCTACAGCAACGAATTCATCCAGGCCAGCCTGGTCAAGTCGATCTTCCCGCAGGACGAGGTTCGCCGGCGCTTTTTGCGCGCCGTCGGCCGCAGCACCGCCATGGCAGCGATTTCCAGTGTCTTGCCGGTGGCCAGCCTGCAGGCGATGGCTCAGGAGCGCGGACAGCTTGAAAAGCGCAACCTTAAGGTGGGCTTCATTCCGATCACCTGTGCCACGCCTTTGATCATGGCGCACCCCCTGGGTTTTTATAAGCGCGAAGGCCTGGATGTGGAGGTGGTCAAGACCGCGGGCTGGGCGCTGATTCGCGACAAGATGCTCAACAAGGAGTACGACGCGACCCACTTCCTATCGCCCATGCCGCTGGCCATCACCATGGGGCTGGGGTCTACGGCCACACCCATGCATGTGGCCACCATACAAAACACCAATGGCCAGGCAATCACCCTGGCCAACAAGCACAAGGACAAGCGCGATCCCAAGATGTGGAAGGGCTTCAAGTTTGCCGTTCCCTTCGAGTACTCGATGCACAACTTTCTGCTGCGCTACTACGTGGCCGAAGCGGGTCTGGATCCGGACCGCGACATCCAGATTCGGGTGGTGCCACCGCCGGAGATGGTGGCCAATCTGCGCGCGGGCAATATTGATGGCTATCTGGGTCCCGACCCGTTCAATCAGCGTGCGGTGTTTGAGGAAATCGGCTTCTTGCACCTGCTCACCAAGGACTTATGGAGCGGTCACCCCTGCTGTGCCTTTGGCACATCGGCCGAATTCATCCGCCAGAACCCCAACACCTTTGCCGCGCTTTACCGCTCGGTGTTGACCGCCGCTGCAATGGCCCGCGATCCGAAGAACCGCGAGCTCATTGCCAAGGTCATTGCGCCGCAGGCGTATCTGAATCAGCCGGAGACGGTGCTCACGCAGGTGCTCACCGGCCGCTTTGCAGATGGCCTGGGGGGCATCAAGACGGTACCGGACCGAGCCGATTTCGATCCTATTCCCTGGCAGTCCATGGCGGTCTGGATGCTCACTCAGATGAAGCGCTGGGGCTATGTCAAGGGCGACGTCAACTACCGACAGATCGCCGAGCAGGTCTTCCTGCTGACCGATGCCAAGAAGCACATGAAGGCTTTGGACCAGAAGGTGCCCGATGGGGCCTACCCGAAGTTCAAGATCATGGGGCGCGAGTTTGATCCGGCCAAGGCCGACGCCTATGCGAAGAGCTTTGCCATTGGGCGTGCGGCCTGAGGCGCTGACATGCAGACCCTCAAGTTCAAATCGGCTCTGCTATCCCTGATCCTGCTGGGGCTGATGCTGTCGATCTGGCAGATCGCCACCCAGCCGAAGCAGGGGGCGGCGGCGCCCGCCGTGGCACTGACTGCCGAGCAGATCGAATACCAGAAGATGCTGGGCAAGGACCCCACGGCAGCCGGTGGCGCGCAGTCGGGCGGCAAGTCGGCGGGCTTTCCCACGCCCATGCAAATGGGTGAGACGGTGTGGAAACACTTGTCCAACCCCGCCTATGACAACGGCCCCAATGACAAGGGCATCTTGATTCAGCTCGCCCATTCGCTGGGCCGGGTGGCACTGGGTTTCCTGCTGGCCTGCGCCGTGGCCATTCCGCTGGGATTCGTGATCGGCATGTCGCCCCTGCTGCATCGGGCCTTCGACCCCTTTATCCAGGTGCTCAAGCCGATCAGCCCGCTAGCGTGGATGCCTCTTGCGCTCTACACCATCAAGGACTCGTCGGTTTCGGGCATCTTCGTGATCTTCATCTGCTCGGTCTGGCCCATGCTTATCAACACCGCATTTGGCGTGGCCTCGGTCCGGCGCGATTGGCTCAATGTGGCGGCAACGCTGGAGGTCAGCCCGCTGCGCAAGGCCTTCGAAGTCATTTTGCCGGCTGCAGCGCCGACCATCCTGACCGGCATGCGCATCAGCATGGGCATTGCGTGGCTTGTGATCGTGGCGGCAGAGATGCTCGTGGGCGGTACGGGCATCGGCTATTTCGTCTGGAACGAGTGGAACAACCTGTCCCTGACCAATGTGATCTTCGCCATCTTGGTCATCGGTGTGGTCGGCATGCTGCTCGACCTGTTTTTTGCGCGCCTTCAGAAATGGGTGACTTATGTGGAGTGATACGCGCCATCAGCAGGATCTGCCTGCCAGTACCGCTTCGGCGATGGCAACCGATAAGCGGCATGAAGGGACCCCCGCGGAGGAGCGCATGGAGAGTTTTCTCAAGGTCGAGCAGTTGAGCAAGACATTCGTTGAGGGCAAGCCGGTCTTCCAAGGGGTGTCCTTTGGCCTCAGTCGTGGCGAGTTCGTCTGCATCATTGGCCATTCTGGCTGCGGCAAGACCACGGTGCTTAACGTGTTGGCCGGTCTGGACAAGGCCAGCTCGGGCCATGTTTTCATGGACGGTCGCGAGGTGCGGGGCCCGAGCCTGGAGCGCGGGGTGGTCTTTCAGGGCCATGCCCTCATGCCCTGGCTGACGGTGCGGCAGAACATCGCGTTTGCGGTCAAGTCCAGATGGCCCGACTGGTCGTCTGAGCAGATCAATGCCCATGTGGAAAAGTACGTGGCTCTGGTGGGCCTGAAGGCGGCCATCGACAAAAAGCCCTCGCAGTTGTCGGGCGGGATGAAGCAGCGTGTCGGTATCGCCCGGGCGTTCTCGATTCAGCCCAAGATGCTGCTGCTCGACGAGCCTTTTGGTGCGCTCGATGCGCTCACCCGTGGGAGCATCCAGGACGAGCTGATCGACATTGTCCGCAAGACCGGTCAGACCGTTTTCATGATCACGCACGATGTGGATGAGGCCATTTTCCTGGCCGACCGTGTCTTGCTCATGAGCAATGGCGCGCAGACGCCCTCGGGCTATGTCCCTGGGGGTATTGCGGAGACGGTGATCAATCCCCTGCCCGGTGATCGCAAGCGCACCAGCCTGCACCATCTGCCGGGCTATTACGAGCTGCGCAATCACATCGTGGATTTCCTGGTCAGCCGCGCCAAGCCGCAGGATGCGCACTGAGTTTTTCGAAGACCCTTTGTCAATTGTTCCCCTGGAGATATCAATGAACCGCAACGACGTGACCGAGAAAATCATTTCCACCAAGGTGTCCAAGGGCATCAAGTGGGAGGACGTGGCCAAGAAAGTCGGTCAGAGCAAGGAATGGACGACCGCCCTGTGCCTGGGTCAGATGACTGCCACGGCCGCCCAGGCCAAGGCGATCGGCAAAATTTTCGGCCTGTCGGCTGAAGAGCAGAAATGGTTGCAGGTCGTACCCTACAAGGGCTCGCTGCCCACCGCCGTGCCCACCGATCCCCTGATTTATCGTTGGTACGAGATCGTCAGTGTCTACGGCACCACCATCAAGGAGCTGATTCACGAGGAATTCGGTGACGGCATCATGAGCGCGATCGATTTCAGCATGGACATCGTGCGCGAGCCCGATCCCAAGGGCGATCGGGTCCAAGTGGTGTTGTCGGGCAAGTTCCTGCCCTACAAGACCTATTGAACGCGGCGCAAGCGCAGCGCGGACCGGCGTTCGCGCCGCTGGGCTTGCCGGCAGCCTTATTGGGCCTTGATGCCGGCAGCTCGGATCACTTCGGTCAGGCGCTCCCGGTCGCGACGGATGCGGGCCTCGAAATCGGCGGTACTGCCGCCAACGGCCTCGCCTCCGGCAGTCTTGATGATCTCGATGAAGGCCGGATCGCGCAGGGCCTTGTCGGCTTCGGTCTGCAGGCGGGCGACGACTTCAGATGGGGTGCGCGCCGGTGCGAGCAGTCCGAACCAGCCGTTGAGTTCGAAATCCTGCAGGCCCAGTGCTTCGTTGACGGTGGGCACATCGGGCAGCTGGGGTGAGCGCTTGAGGGCGGTGACCGCCAGTGCCCTGAGCTTGCCGGCCTTGACGAATTGCAGCGCCACCGGCAGGTTGACAAAGCCCACGCCCAAGATGCCAGCGACATGGTCGTTGGTGGCAGGTGCCAACCCCTGGTAGGGGATGTGCGTGAGCTTGATGCCCGTTCGGTGAGCCAGTAGTTCCCCGGCCAACTGCCCCGAGCTGCCTATGCCCGGCGAGCCATGGTTGATGCCCCCGGGTGCGTTACGCGCCATTTGCACAAGCTCGCGCAAGGTCTGCGCAGGAACGCTGGGGTGCACCGTGATCACATTGACCATGGAGGCCACTTCGATGATGGGCGCCAGATCGGTGGCAGGGTTGAAGGGCAGCTTGGCAAACAGGGCGGGATTGCTTGCCAGGGTGATGCCGTTGAACAGCAGGGTGTAGCCGTCGGGCGCCGACTTGGCCACAAAGTCGGTGCCGATGTTGGTGGCGGCCCCCGGTTTGTATTCGACCACGAAGGGCTGCCCCATGGCCGCTTGCATGCGCTGGGCCAGCGCACGTGCAAAGATGTCGGCCGTACCGCCCGGCGGCGCAGGAACAATGATCTTGATCGGCTTGCTGGGATAGACCTGCGCGCGAGCAGGCACCGTGCCGATCAGGGCGAGGGCGCTCAGGAGTTGGCGTCTTTTCATGGCAATCTCCGGGTGACAGAAGATGGCTCGGTGGAGCGATTGCCCGATTATGTTCAGCGCAAACCGATTACACACCGGGTCTGACCCCTAGCACGGGGTAACCGCCCCCCCATGGCCGCGAGGCGCGGCTCCTGCATGCTCGTGGATAGGTGGGAGCGCTGCCCCGGGCGCGATTTAGCCCAAGGCCTTGAGCACCGCGTCGCCCATTTGCACCGTGCTGACCCGGGTGGTTCCCGAGCTGTAGATGTCGGCGGTTCGCAGGCCTTGGGCCAGCACTGTCTTGACCGCCGCTTCAATTCGATCGGCTGCCTCGGCCTGGTTGAGCGAAAAACGCAGCATCATGGCGGCGCTGAGGATGGTGGCCAGCGGGTTGGCAATGCCCTTGCCGGCAATGTCGGGGGCGCTGCCATGGCTGGGCTCGTACAGGCCTTGGTTCCTGGTGTTCAGGCTGGCTGAGGGCAACATGCCGATGGAGCCAGTGAGCATGGAGGCTTCGTCGGAGAGGATGTCACCAAACATATTGCCGGTCACCACCACATCGAATCGCTTGGGCTCCTTGACCAGCTGCATCGCTGCGTTGTCGACATACATGTGGTCCAGGGCAATATCGGGGTAGTCCTTGTGGACTTCGATAACGATGTCCTTCCAGAACTGGAAGGTCTCCAGCACATTGGCCTTATCGACGCTGGTGACACGCTTGCTGCGTTTGCGCGCCGCCTCAAAAGCCACGCGCGCGATGCGCTCGATTTCGGGGCGGGTGTAGCGCATGGTGTCAAAAGCCTCGTCGGCGCCGGCAAAAGCGCCGTCAGGACTGGTGCGCCGGCCGCGCGGCTGACCAAAGTAAATGTCGCCGGTCAGCTCGCGGATGATCAGGATATCCAGGCCCGAAACCAGCTCGGGCTTGAGACTCGACGCGCCCACCAGTTCTTCGTAGCAGATGGCCGGCCGGAAGTTGGCGAACAGGCCCAGGTTCTTGCGCAGGCCCAGGATGGCCTGCTCGGGGCGCAGGGGCCGGTCGAGCTTGTCGTATTTCCAGTCGCCGACCGCGCCGAACAAGATGGCATCGGCCTCCTTGGCCAGCTTGAGTGTGCTCTCGGGCAGGGGATGGCCATGGGCTTCGTAGGCGGCGCCGCCCACCAGGGCCTGTTCCATTTCCATCTTCAGGCCCAGGGCCTTGAGCACCTTGACGGCTTCAGCGACGATTTCGGTGCCGATGCCGTCACCAGGGAGAACTGCGATTTTCATGGTGTTCGTTTCTGTCAGGAGGTTACTCTTCGGCGCAGGCACCGGGTATTGCAAGGGACGGTTGGCAGTCAACTTGTCCGGCTGATGTGCCAATCGCCCCGAGGGCCGGGGGCCTGCGTTCGCTGCAATCAGAGGCCCGCTACGGTGCGAGCCAGCCAGGGCTTGGAAGCCAGGCGCTGGGATTCGAAGGCGGCGATCTTGTCCTTGTGGCGCAGAGTCAGACCGATGTCGTCCAGGCCGTTGATCAGGCAGTACTTGCGAAACGCATTGACATCGAACGCAATTTCTTCACCCTGGGGCTTGACGATGCGCTGTCGCTCCAGATCGACGGTGAGCTTGTAGCCGGGAAAGGCGCCCACCTCGTTGAACAGCTGGTCGATCTGCGACTCGCTCAGCACAATGGGCAGCAGTCCGCTCTTGAAGCAGTTGTTGAAAAAGATGTCGGCGTAGCTCGGTGCCAGAATGGCCCGAAAACCGTACTGGCCAATGGCCCAGGGCGCATGCTCCCGCGAGGAGCCGCAGCCGAAGTTCTTGCGTGCCAGCAAAACGCTGGCGCCCTTGTAGCGCGGCTGATTAAGCACGAAATCCGGATTGAGCTGGCGCTCGCTTTCGGGTTTGCCGTAGTAGCCCGGGTCCTTGTAGCGCCACTCGTCGAACAGGTGCGGCCCGAAGCCGGTCTTGCGAATGGACTTGAGAAACTGCTTGGGCATGATGGCATCGGTATCGACGTTGGCTCGATCGATCGGAGCCACGATGCCTGTGTGGGTGGAAAATTTCTGCATGGTGTGTCTTCCTTGCGAGGGTGTGTGGCAGCAATGCGCCCTCAGATGAACTTGCGGATGTCGACAAAGTGGCCGTGCACCGCGGCCGCCGCTGCCATGGCTGGGCTGACCAGGTGGGTGCGGCCACCGGCGCCCTGACGACCCTCAAAGTTGCGGTTGCTGGTCGAGGCGCAGCGCTCGCCGGGCTCCAGGCGGTCGGCATTCATGCCCAGGCACATCGAGCAGCCGGGCTGGCGCCACTGAAAACCCGCAGCCGTGAAGATCTTGTCCAGGCCCTCCGCCTCGGCCTGGGCCTTGACCAGACCCGAGCCGGGCACAGCTAGGGCCAATTTGATGTTTGGCGCGACGCGGCGGCCGATTTTCTTGATGATGGCGGCAGCCTCACGCATGTCCTCGATGCGGCTGTTGGTACACGAGCCAATGAACACCTTGTCGACCAGGATGTCGTTGATCGGTTTGCCGGGCTGCAGCGCCATGTAGCTCAGCGCCCGCTCCATGGCATCGCGCTTGACCGGGTCTTTTTCCTTGTCGGGGTCGGGCACCCGGTCTTCGATGGAGAGCACCATCTCTGGTGAGGTGCCCCAGGTCACTTGCGGCCTGATCTGGCTGGCGTCCAGCACAACCTCGGCATCGAACTTGGCATCTGCGTCCGAATGCAGGGTCTTCCAGTACTGCACCGCCAGCTCCCATTCGGGACCGCCGGTGAACTGACCGGTCTTGGGGTCGGTGCCGGGGGCCATAGACCTTCCCTTGACGTACTCGATGGTCTTGGCATCGACCGCCACCAGGCCGGCGCGGGCACCGGCTTCAATGGCCATGTTGCACACGGTCATCCGGCCTTCCATGCTCAGATCGCGGATGGCCGAGCCGGCAAACTCGATGGTGTAGCCGGTACCACCTGCGGTGCCGATCTTGCCGATGATGGCCAGAACGATGTCATTGCCGGTCAGTCCCGGGGCCAGCTTGCCCTCGACCAAAACCCGCATGTTCTTGGCTTTTTTGGCCAGCAGCGTTTGCGTGGCCAGCACATGCTCGACCTCGCTGGTGCCGATGCCGTGGGCCAGCGCTCCGAATGCCCCGTGGGTGGCGGTGTGGGAATCGCCGCAGACCACGGTCATGCCTGGCAGCGTGGCGCCATTCTCAGGGCCAATCACATGCACGATACCCTGGCGCTTGGACAGGAAGGGAAAGTAGGCGGCAGCACCAAACTCGGCGATGTTCTTGTCGAGCGTGACGATCTGCTCCTTGCTGATCGGATCGGTCAGGCCGTCGTAGCCGTTTTCCCAGCCGTCGGTGGGCGTGTTGTGGTCAGCAGTGGCCACCACCGAACTGATGCGCCAGACCTTGCGACCAGCCTCACGCAGGCCTTCGTAGGCCTGTGGGCTGGTGACCTCGTGGGTGAGGTGACGGTCGATGTAGAGCACCGTGGTGCCGTCTTCTTCCGTGTGAACGACATGGTCGTCCCAAAGTTTGTCGTACAGAGTGCGTCCCATGCTGGTCTTCCTTCAGGGGATGGGCTGTCCAAGATGGGCTGCCCGGTCAGAGCTTGGAGCTCGGGTGAGTGGTTAATGATGGCTGGCGATGCCTGGACGGCATTTTGCACCGAGGCCGATTTATGCGCCGGGCCTTGGTTCGAAGTGCTTGTTTTTCCAGGTGGTCCACGAAAAAGCCCGCGCGGGGCGGGCTTTAAGGTCTGGCGCTTGTCTCAGCGCTGGGCGATTGGCTTGACCTGCCGTGCAGTGGCGCCCGTGAAGAGCTGACGCGGACGGCCGATCTTGTACTCGGGGTCGCCGATCATCTCGTTGAGCTGGGCGATCCAGCCCACGGTGCGGGCCAGGGCAAAGATGCCGGTGAACAGATTGACCGGAATGCCGATGGCGCGCTGCACGATGCCCGAGTAGAAATCCACATTGGGGTAGAGCTTGCGCTGGACAAAATAGTCGTCCTCCAGAGCAATCTTCTCCAACTGTTTGGCCAGCTTGAACAGCGGGTCATTCTCTAGGCCCAGTTCAGTCAGCACCTCGTTGCAGGTCTCCTGCATGAGCTTGGCGCGCGGGTCGTAGTTCTTGTAGACCCGGTGGCCGAAGCCCATCAGCTTGACGCTGCTGTTCTTGTCCTTCACCTGCTTGATGAACTCGCCGATCTTCTCCACGCCGCCCTGGCGCTGGATGTCGTTGAGCATCGTCAGGGCGGCCTCGTTGGCGCCGCCGTGCGCCGGGCCCCACAGGCAGGCCACGCCGGCCGCGATGGCGGCAAACGGGTTGGTGCCCGAGCTGCCGCACAGGCGCACCGTGGAGGTGGAGGCGTTCTGCTCGTGGTCGGCGTGCAGGATGAAGATGCGGTCGAGCGCGCGCTCGAGCACCGGGTTGACCTTGTACTCCTCGCACGGCGTGGCAAACATCATGTGCAGGAAGTTGCCCGCGTAGCTCAGCGCGTTCTTCGGGTACATGTAGGGCTGGCCCACGCTGTACTTGTAGGCCATCGCCACGAGCGTCGGCATCTTGGCGATCAGTCGGATCGCGGCAATCTCGCGGTGCTGCGGATTGTTGATGTCGGTGCTGTCGTGATAGAAGGCCGACAGCGCGCCGACCAGGCCGGTCAGCACGGCCATGGGGTGGGCGTCACGGCGGAAGCCGCGCAGGAAGAACTGCATCTGCTCGTTGACCATGGTGTGGTTGGTCACGAGCTTGGTGAAGCTGGTCTTCTGGGTCGCGTTGGGCAGCTCTCCGTACAGCAGCAGGTGGCAGGTCTCGAGGAAGTCGCACTGCATTGCCAGCTGCTCGATCGGGTAGCCGCGATACAGCAGTTCGCCCTTGTCGCCGTCGATGTAGGTGATGGCCGACTGGGTGGCCGCGGTCGACAGGAAGCCCGGGTCGTAGGTGAACATGCCCGTCTGGGCGTACAGCTTGCGGATGTCGATCACGTCCGGACCGATGCTGCCCTTGTAGACGGGCAACTCGACGCTGGGCGCGCCGTTGGAGAACGACAGGGTGGCTTTGTTGTCGGAGAGTTTCATGGTGGGGTTCCCTCGGTTTCCGGTTTCTTGATCGGCTTCGTGTCCAGCAGGTCCGGCGCCTCAGCGTGCGGCCCGCAGCATGCCCAGCACTTCGCGCACCTGTGCCGTGTCGATATCGGCTGCCGGCTCCTTGCGCTTGAGCAGCAGGTCCAGCAGGTCGTTGTCAGCCAGGTCCATCAGCGCCTGCAGGCCCTGCGCCTGGCCCACGGTCAGGGTGGATTCGTGCCCTGCAAAAAAGCGCTCGATGAACAGGTCGTTTTCGAGCAGGCCGCGGCGGCAGCGCCACCGGAGCTTGCTGAGCGCACGCTCGTCGAGCAGCGCACCCAAGTCGCGCTGCAGCTCGGGCTCGGTCACGGTGTCCATCTTTCGGGGCGCAGGGCAACGGGCAGTCGCGTCAGACGGCGCGACGCACCATCAGTTCCTTGATCTTGCCGATCGCCTTGGTCGGGTTCAGGCCCTTGGGGCACACATCCACGCAGTTCATGATGGTGTGGCAGCGGAACAGGCGGTACGGGTCTTCCAGGTTGTCCAGCCGGTCGCTGGTGGCCTGGTCGCGGCTGTCGGCGATGAAGCGATAGGCCTGCAGCAGGCCGGCCGGGCCAACGAACTTGTCGGGGTTCCACCAGAAGCTCGGGCAGCTGGTGCTGCAGCTTGCGCACAGGATGCACTCGTACAGGCCGTTGAGCTCTTCGCGCTCTTCGGGGCTCTGCAAGCGCTCTTTTTCAGGGGGAACGGTATCGTTGATCAGGTAGGGCTTGATGCTGTTCTGTTGC
>JACCDP011025180.1_pt1 | contig 13219 bp, 19 predicted proteins | sample 7445841 | NCBI WGS metagenome assembly JACCDP01 (sample SAMN15323441, study PRJNA562643) | freshwater metagenome | isolation source: river surface water | place: USA:Blue River Watershed | collected 2017-08-17
AATAAAAAAAATGATTTATGGATATACACATATATTTATCACACAATATGTTTACAGGTATCCAAGATTTGCGAAATAATGATGAAACATCAAGAGTAGGAAATAAATGGTTATCAGATGAAGATGCTAAATTATGTCAAGAGATTAAATCTAATATCTCATACAATGATATAGCTTTGGAACATAAAAGAACAATAGTAGGAATAAAATCAAGAGTAATATCTCATATTATGTATCCTAAATACAAGAACGAAAACATAAGTATAGATGAATTAGCATCTATTTACAATATTGAAAAAGATTTGATAGAAAAATATATACAAAAAATAGAAAATCCTTCAACAAAACAACAGACAACAAATAAAAATAAAGAAAATAAACATACTATTTGTGATAATACATATACAGATAAAATAACTTCATTAAAACTTAATTCATTAGAAAATAAATTGATGATTTTAGAATAAAAATTAGACTATATTATCAGTATTATTACAAAATAAAGTATTTCCTTTCTGCTTATTCCTCCATTTCTCTTGTGCTTTTCTTCTATACTCTCTCAATTTCTCTGGATTTTCTTCCTTGAGTTTTTGTAAATACTTTGCCCCATTTTCCATAACTTGTTTTTTATTAGTCTCATAATATTTCTTATGACTATTACTATAAGTATATTTTTTCAGATGCTCTTTTAGTTCTTCATTTTCTTTTTTCAATCTTTCATTTTCTGCTATCAGTTCTGATACAATTGTATTAGTAGTATCCATAATATTATATAATATATAATCATTCAAGTTTTAAATGCTTTATTAGAGTAAGAAATGAAACAACATTCTGATGATTACAAGATTACAGCAGTCAAGTATTATTTAGAAAACAATAAATCTATGCGTTATGTATGTAAGAAAATATTCAAATGTAAATATCAGTCCTTATCAAAATGGAAAATTAGATTTCAAAGAGAAGGTAAAATTGAAAGAAAACCAAGAAATAATAAAGACCTTAAAATCACACCAGAAATAACATCATTTGTTAAACAAAATATTAGACTACATCCTACTATCACATTATGGGAACTTTCTAAACTTGTAGATAAACATTTCAGTATCAAATTATCAGACCATACTATATACAATATTTTACATCAAAACAAAATAACAAGAAAGAGATTAAAAAATAAATACTATCCTGAAAAGAAAGAAGATCAAGAAAAGGCTGATTTATCAACTTTTTATAAACAACTTTCAGTTTACAAATATGATAAGACTATTTGTTTAGATGAAACATCTATTTATCTCAATATGACTTCGTCTTATGGTAGAAGTAAGACTGGTACAAGAGCAATTTATAAGACTAATAAATATCCTTTCAAAAGATACAATATGTTATGTGCTATAAGTGCCAATAAAGTAATAGGATATGTTTTGTATAAAGACTTAAAAGGTTGTATAAAAACACAAAATATTATAGACTTTTATAATGAAGTGGTAAAAGACAAATACAAAGACTACCTTATAATAATGGATAATGCTGTTATACATAAATCAAAAATAGTAAGACAAACCATAGAAGAAAGTGGTAATCATTTACTTTATAGTGTTCCATATCATCCAGAAACAAATGCTATAGAAGAGTTTTTTAGTCAGTTAAAACACTATATCAAAAAGGAAAGTCCAAATACTTATGATGATATACAATTAGTCATTAAAGACATAATCAAAAATAAAATAAGAAAGGAACATCTAACAAATTATTTGAAACATAGTTTTAGAATGTATAAAAATAAATAAGTTTGTCTCATTTTTCTTTTCGGTTGGTGTAATCATAAAAAAAATGATTATATAGAATATTATATATCCAGCATACCAAAGATGCAACAAGAACAAATCAAACAAGAATGCGAAAAGCTATTTGCTGAAATAGTTTCTTTGGATGCTGATATTGATAAGGCACTTAACAGCCCATACTCAGACTTCATAAAGATGTTCTTCATTGCAGAGTACAAAGAGAAAGTATATGAAAGCATGTTTAGTCCACACTTCAAGAAAACAGATGAAGACATATTGAATGAACTTGAGCGCATCATTCATAGTATGTATACCTATGAGGACATCTACAATTACCAGCACAATCCACAGCATTTCCTATTTGCTGATAAATTCTACTCATTCTTCGAGTACATAGAAAGCAAAGGTTGTAACATCTTAGACCCATGGAATGACACTGAGGTCTATGATGATGAACCATATGACACTTTCTAATTGGAATTATTATGCGCTGCGGGCGCTCTTAGAGTTTTAGCAATATTTTGTAGTCTTTTATTTACCCAATGAGACATTTCGGACTCTGGCAGATAGATTGTCAATATCGTCTTGGCAGTACTCTTCATAATATTTAAGTGTCTCGAGCCATGATAATGCCTGAAAAGTCCCTTCAGTCTCGTAAATGGACCAAAATTGGTCTAGAACACTCTGTTTCAATTCTTGCATACTTACAATATTTAAGCAAATAACCATTATACATATTACAATATGAACGTTTTTGAAGTAGATGATATTATCTATGATGATCCGATAGTACCCACTGGGCCTATCGATAATACACAAGGAGTTTCTATCATTATACCGCTCTATAATGGTATTGAGTTTCTGGAACAAGCTGTTTTGTCTGTAGTTAACCAAACTTACGAAAACTGGGAGCTTACTATTGGTGTCAATGGTTACCTCCCTGGCTCTGATGTAGAACAGGCTGCAAATGACATTCGAAATAAATACAAATACCATAAACACAAAATCATAGTCAGACATTACACCACTGAGGGAGCTCCATTAACTCTAAATGCCCTTGCTAGCGATGCCAAGTATGACCTAGTAGCCTTCTTAGATGCGGATGATTACTGGGAGACTACTAAGCTAGAAAAACAACTTCTTTACACGAGCAATTATGACGTTATAGGGACCCATTGCAGATATGTAGGCAATATGAACTTCTGTCCTAGTATCCCTTTAAACAATGTATCATCGCACAACATCTTCGATATTAACCCGATGCTACATTCTTCTATACTTATCAAGAAAGAACTAGTGCAATTTGAAGACCATTTTGTATATGATTATAACCTATGGTTCAAGCTTTTCTATGAAAAGAAGAAATTCTTTAATGTTCCAGAAGTCTTGATGTTCCATAGAGTGCATAACAGAAGTGCTTACAATAATACAAATCAAAATCATTTGGAAGAATTAAAGGCCAAATGGAAAAAAATATATGCAGACAGAAGTGAGCCCTAGGCGCCCTTAATGCTTCCTGAAATATTCACTCCATAGTTCTTTTAGTTCACCTACTCTGTCATTATTTTTAGCATTGAATGCACTCTCTTTGTGTATTCTATGATAGCATAAAATCTTATCAATATTGTAGAACTTTCTTTTCAAATAATATAGCTTGAACCACATGCTATAGTCATCTAGTCCAGGTACAGGCCTTACATAGTTTTCATCTTCCCATATGGCATCACGTTTATTGATGATAGCACTAGAATTGATGACAGGGTTATAATCAAAAATATTATGGAACAATGCAAAATCTCCTACAGGAATGGGAGGCGAACCAGATTTTTCTCCAAAGTATTCACACTTGCCACCAACAACATCATAAGAGTTCAAATAAGGAACTTGCAGCTCAAGCTTCTCAGGGATCCAATAATCATCTACATCTAAGATAGCAACGTAATCATATTTGCAATCTGCGACCATAGCATTCAGAGTTTTCGCCTTTCCCTGTGTGTCATAATATTTTACAAGTACATCATATTTTTTCTCAGGGTCTAAAGTTTCTATGATACCCCTTGCTTGTGATTCAATATCTGAGATTGGACCATTGCCATTCAGGCCAATAATCAACTGCCAAGACTTGTATGTTTGCTTCATAATAGAACCTGCAGATTGCTCCAAATATTCAATACCATTATATAGTGGTATCAGTACGCTAACGCCGCTAACGCCGTTCGCGCTGATATCTGGTATTTCAGCAATAAAATCATCATCAGATACTTTGATACTACCTATGTCATATACGTTCATTTCTTGAATATTATGTTGGTGTAATTTTTATATGATAAAAATGCTTATAAGGAAAGATTGAAATATAGTATATATAATGTCGAAACTCAATGTCTATGTCATCTATTCTCCTCATTTGGAGAAGAGGCAGAAATATATCAATAGTACCATTGATTTTTTGAAGAAGACAACTGAGAATATAGGTTTTACGTTTAATATCAATATCATAACGGAACCATCAAAGGAGTTCATAGATAAAAATATTGAAACTTTCAACAAACGCGTCAAGTATGAAAAATACCCTGACAATACGCAAGGGAACAGAGAGTTCAATAGTCTCATTCAGCCACTCAACTCCTGCCAAATTTCTAACTATGAAAAACACAGAGAAATCTATAGGCATATTAAGGATAAATCAGATGATGAATTGCATATGATTATAGAAGATGATGTTGTCATAGGACAAGAATATATACACAATACAGAACAGTTATTTCAGAAGCTGTATAACAAGGTTTTTGTCAACTGGGATATTCTCTTCACCTGTTTGCCTTCGTTGAAGCAAGATGATAAAATGCAACTTGTTCCTGTGAAGGATGTCTTCAGCACACTAATGTGTAAGAGCTCTTATTTAGTAAGAGCATCACTCTGTAAAAGACTTTATGAATATACTGACACTTTCAAATTCACAATGAAAAATATGCTTTCACGTTTCTTCTATGAAAATGAAGACGTTAAAGCTGTGTATTTGAATAAACATACATTTTTAGAGGCCTCCAAGATTGGCATTGTTCCTACTACAGTCAATCCCAATAACTTCTTATTTCAGAACAATCATTATATACAATTATCTAATCTCTCCAATAATGCTGAGATGACAGAGGATACAGTGAAGCAAGCTGAGAAACTGTATGAAGAATCCACATCAATTGACAGTGCAGATATACTGCATATTATGGGTATCATTTATTTTAAACATAAAAATTATGCAAAGGCAAAACAATTTATGACAGATGCTATAAACAATATGAAGAAAAATAATGGATATCTACAGCAAAATAGTGAACTACTCAATAACTGTATCAATATTTATCAATTCGACCAAAGCATGCTAGAAGAATGCAAAAAGAGCGTTCCTAAGTATTCTTAGGCCGCCTTAGGCTGCCTTGCCTTAAGCTTCAGGGGGTGTCAGCGCACTCTCAACATGATTGAGGCGTTCAATAACATTGTTTAATTGAGCGCCAAACTGAGCTAAAACAGTCGTCATTTGATTGAATTTTTCAAACAAAGCGGCAACATCTTCTGGTGATGCATATGCGCTTGGTAGAGCTGCAAGTTTATCATTCAAAGTAGCCAAGCTAGCATCATGAGCCTCTAACTTGCTATTTACTGGAGATAAATCTACATCTCCTCCAGCAGAGACAACGCCAGAGCTGCTAGCGGCGCTAGCATTACTTAAAGCATTAACTCTATTTTCTAATTCATTTAACTTAGCATACAAATTTGCAAAGACCATTCCTATTCCTATATTTAACAAAATATAAAAAAAAATGATTTCTTAACCCAATCGCATATAAAAAAATGATTATATTCTTCTTTAGATAGAAGAACAAAAATGATTATACCAATCAGGTGTTTCACTTGTGGAAGAGTTATGGCAGATATTTGTGATTACTATGAAAGAGAAAAAGCCACTCTGGAAGAGAACAAAAACATAGATCCTATGTATAAGAACTTTGAAAAAATACATACCAAGAAAATATTAGACGAACTAGGTCTCAAGCGATATTGTTGCCGACGCAATCTGATATCCAACATAGATATGATGCATATTATCTAAGATATTATCTTCTATACCATTAAGGAGAAGCTTCGATATGGCTACTGACAATGAGTTTGATATACAAAATGTTGATAAATATATTGAAAAACGCATTGAATTAAAGCTAAATGACTTGTTGCAAACATTACCAGACAAACCATTACCTACTAACATACCACGTATAAGTGACATGACTATATCTGAAATATATAAAAACACATTGCAAACAGCTATTGATATATTGAATGATATAAGCGAATTGTATATAAATAAAAATTATGTTGATAATTCAAATTATTCGGCGCTTTTTATGCACGTTTTTTTGAAAGATAACAGAACAATTTATGTAGGCATTATGCTTTGTATCATTTCTTTCATTTTATATTTTATTGATGGTGCCTCTGTATAGTACATGAAAAATAATAACTTCTTTACAAATAAGGAATTATGATATACTTCAGTCAAACTATACCAAATCATTATTATATTGTGCTTCTTGGTCTAGTATTTTTTATTTTGAATAAGTTAAATACACAGGTCCTATTATCCCTTATCATTATTATTGTTATAATATATTTTATTGCATTCAGATATCAAGAGGAACAAGCCTTACTACAAAGCTCTGTTGATAAATTGGATAACAAAATCAAAAAGGAGGTTGCAGATGTAAAACAGACAAATAGTAGCATATTTTACATCAAAGACGTATCCAAAAATTTGAAATTCTTGATGAAAGACCAAGAGCTTCTCGCTATTATCAATAACATAAGGTTCATCAAGAAGTTTGACAAAACTAGATATACTAATATCATCATTAATATGGATAAGTTGATGAAGGTATATGTATATATATTGGCGGATAGATATGATGTAAATACGTACATGCCACTTTTTATAGATATCAAAACCAGCATAATGGAAATATTTTATTCATTAATATTTGTAGTACCCGAAAAATTCAAACACATCTATGGTTTTGACCCCTATATTGAATTGGAAAGATCACAGAATGAGTTTTTGGCAAAAGCTAACAAAATGATTAGCATTATCAAAAACTATAATAATATTGCGAAGCAAAATGTATACTTCAGTCATAATAAATATACACCATATGAAAAAAATAAGGAATCTGTCTTGCCTTAGACAATAACAGATGTCAAACCAGATAACGTAGTATCTATATTAAAAACACTTGGCTGCCATTGTTTATTCATTTGTATACCTGATAAGTCATGTATATCATTACTATATAACTTTCCGTCTGCATTTGGATTAGCCTTCCATACATACTTTCCGTCCCAATCAGATGCATTTAAAAGTCCTCCTCTTAATTTTCTTGCATGCTTAGCTTGCCTCTTGGCTTGCTTAGTAGGCTTAGCAGGCTTAGTAGGCTTAGCAGGCTTAGCAGGCTTAGCAGCATTTTGCAATAGAGGAGTATCTTCTGAAGAAGCTTTGTATTTTTTGTAATATTTAGGTATGATGATAGAAAATGTTCTCACAACTGCAATAATCTTTGCTTGACCTTTAGGACAAGTCAAACACCCTCCATTTTGTTTTTTCATACAAGTAGCACAACCTGCTTTATACCCTCCTTTTAGTGTGTTAAACTGGCTGCCATAATTTGCTTCACCTAGACTACTATAAGAATCGTCACCTTGTAACGATGCTATTTCAGAATTATAATCAGCTTTTCCTATTTTTAAATCATTTTGATAGGATGTATCAGAAGCATTTCTCTGCGTATTTAATAGATTTTTATCACTTTCTAAATCAAAAAAACCTCCCCGTAGTTTTCCTTTCATTGATTTTCTATTAGATATATATATAAAAATATGATTTGTTATGTAGAGTAAATAGCGATGATTGAACTTAGTCTTGACACTCTGAGACAATTGTCTGATGACATGAAAGATAATCAAAATGATGATTGCGAGTTAAATGCCAAATATAATATCAATATCAATGAATTGGAAGACATCGTGTCAGAATATGTTGACGAATGCTATATAGAAAATAATATATATAAAATATTTCCATTAGTAACAATGTCAATGCTAGGCTTGTTTGCTCTGTTTCAATAGAGCATAATAATATGTTTTTTTTATGTAAAGAAAGAATATTCTTATGAATACAATTTTGCCCTTTGGTATTTCAAGATTAAATACAGCATCCTCTAAGTTTAATCTTGATAGTGGCTCGGTTTTGATTGGCCTAGATACAGGAACACAATTGACAGATATAGACAACGTTTTCGTTGGCAATGCTGCAGGTTCAAAAAGTACAGCAGTTTCCGAATCTATTTTCCTCGGCATGTATGCAGGCCAAGACATTCAGACAGCCAAAAAATCCATCATCATTGGTAACGACAAATCTACGCAATATTTAAACAAAAACAATATAGTTTCCATTGGGTACAATGATATTTCAGCTGAAACAATTGGCATTGGTTCTAATATAGTCAGCACAGGTAATAACAATGTCTTAGTAGGTAGAGATATAAACTGTAGTGGAAACACTGTGTTTTCATATGGTAAAACTATCAATACGAAGAATAGTCTCTATTTTTTCAATTCATTCATACGCCATAATAATGATATTTATATAGACGGCTTCAATAAAATTGGCCTGCTAGATATAAAGTCCAATACTGATTATAATAATTCTAATCTTTTCCACATTTCCTACGAGTTCAATCAAAATGTCAAGTATCCAAATACAATTTTTAGAAATGAAACAGATATTATATTTAAGTTCTTGCCAAAGACAGAAAGTACATTTAACTTCAATCTTAGTTTTTATGATGACAATAGTAAACTATTGATTGAATTTGTTTTCAAAAATAATGTCATAGAGTACATTAATAGGGAAACAGCATATACGAATCAATATTCATTCATATTACCATCAGCGACTTATATATATGACAAGTATAATACTATTCATATCATTAATAATGACAGGAATTATATGTCGTTATCCATCTATATTAACCCCGTATACAATGGTACTATAGTTGATAAAAATAAATCAGGGAATATTTCTCAAGGGAAAATTAGCAACATAACAAATACTGCCATAAAAGGCATCAAACTCTCTTACAATCTAGGTGATCAATATAACATAATAAACTCGAATTATGTTTTTTCATATGATTACAAAAATAAATATGTTTCAGATACTTCCGAAATACCATATCATAATAGCATAGATTATGAGGCATTTAATAATGCCGCATTGCCAATATCGTTTAAAGATTTCATCATATCTGTAAATAATGTAAATACAGGTGACTACAATGCTGTCTATGGAAAGGAGCTAAATATAAGGGGGTTGAATAACATATGCATTGGTAAATCACAAGTTGTAGAAGGGGATAACTCTGTTATTATTGGCAACTATATATCGACTGGCGGCTTATTCAAAAGTTGCACGAACAGTATCATATTGGGTAATAGCAATTTCATCAATAATTTCAATAAAGATGTTATTGTAGTCGGAAATAGTAATTTTACTGCGTCTTATTCTGATGCAGAGTATTATGAGTTTTTGGAAAAGTCACCTTTAATTATTGGAAATGGAATAGATGATATATCTTACAACTTGAATATATACAATACAATTGGCAAATACGAGAATATGCAAGGAAGCAATGAACTACTTATGACTGGTATAAAATGCAAATACGACAGCTTCTTACCAGTCGCGATAGGGTTCTCATGTAATACAGATGTGCCAATACAAAACATTTACAAATACAACGAAGTATCTAATGTATATACAGTGACAGAAACCGTCGAAGAGCCTTACACATACTATATAGACGAAGTTCAATATACTGATACAAGAACATCAGAAATACAAACCATCAAAATAGACGTATATGTGGATAATCCCAAGATACTGTCTGATGATAAGTATGCCCTCTATGTAAAACACGGCATTTATTCAGATACCTTGGCATTATATAATACGTCCAATTATAACACGCTCTTTTACAAGGCAGAAAGCTCTAAGCAAAATACATATTATTCCTTGCCTGAAACACTTGATCCTGCTACATATAATAGCGATGATATCATGTTTCTATCTTACAATAGGGTTGACGATAAAAACAGCATGCTCTATTGGAATACAATAGAACAGGCTTTCTTGAATGCTGATATCAGTGCGAAGAATTTCGTTGGCGTTGGAAGCAACCTAAGGGGTGTTAATCTATATGATAGAGATACCTCTATGTTGGCAGAAGGAACAAATCTTTATTTTACACATCAGAGAGCAGGGGCAATATCACAAGCATCGAATGTCATCAGTATGAATTATACATTAGAAACTTCTAATTTGATTTCTCATAGAATTACTAGACTATCTACAAACCAAGTATCTGAAGGAGATGCTAACCTATATTACACTGACGAACGATTTGATGAAAGATTAATGACAAAAAATTTAGATTACATTCACAATGGAACTAGTAATAAATATATAACAAACGATATTTATACAAACAGTCTGCTGATAACAGGTACGTTAACTGTAGGGAAAATACAGGTTCTTGGTATTGATTTCCCAAATAGCGGGCAGCAAATAGAGTTTGCATCAAAAAACGAAGTAGCTGTATTGAAACAACGGGTTGATGATCTATCCATTCTTGTTAATTCTTTGGCAACTAGAGTGTCTGCTTTGGAAGCCTAGTCGAACCTTAGCAGACACTTGGTTTTTATGATATCTTGTGTATGTGTTATGGGTTGCTTATTTTTGTTCGAATTGTTGTCAATCATCTTCATATAGATATCATCGTAATTATCAAGGGCATAATCTATTACATTGTTGTTGAAAATCCAGCGGAAAAAGTTCAGCTGACCTACAGTAGTCTCTATATGCTCTTTTGTTTCCATATTAATGAAGAACGTTATTCTGTTATGTCTGCGAAACGAGTCAAAGTTAAACTTGCTATAGGATTTTAACTGCGCCCTATAATCCTGATATAAGTTTATATGCCTCATATTTCCTTCAACATTATCAGGTAGTTCATTATAAATGTTTTTATTATCATCAATCCAATAATAAATATTGCGTGTTTTAGCATAATGTGTGACAAGCCATTCTATAATACGCAGGGACAACTTGTGCTTTCCTCCAATAATATCTTTCAAGATATATTTATACTTTTCATTCTTATTGTAGAATTCTGTTAATGACGTCAATAATAGACATTGTCCTAAGTCATTCATAGTTATTTGATACAATGTTATATTCCTTAAGTACTTGTGCGTTATGAACTGTTATTTATAACGAAAAAAAGAGTTTTCATTGTTTAGTAAGAAGGGCTACTGCCGATTTCAAGGGTATTCTGGCGGAGGTCAGGCTCGATTGTACTAATCATCCAAGGTCCGACAGGAGTCTGAGGATTAGGAATTTCAGAACGGAGCTGCAAATTGGCATTACGCATAGATTGTCCTACAGTGTTAACGCCAATGTGATATCCTGCAGTCAGGTAATTCTGATCGTGAATATCACCGCCGCCGGAAGGGTTAAGTTGAGCCCATTTGGAATCAGCCGCATCCTTTGGCAAGAGATCTTGCGCTGTTAATCTGTCTCTAGGGAAACAAGATTGGGTGTTAGCACTTTGTGAAAGTTCAGCAGACATAGATGGTGTTTCCATAGCACTAGGATAAGGAGCATTTTCAAAGTGCTCCTTGAGCTTATTCGCATCTGAAAACTTTTGCTTATTTTGAGAAGCTAAGGGTGCATATGCTTCATCGCCATTTGCACTACTTCCGCCAAATTGCCCTATACCGGAAGTAATATCATTTAAATTAACAGATTGATTGGCATTGGTTGCAACAGATTTACGAGCCGGGCCAGGGCTGCTAGCTGTACCAGGTGCTGCCTGTTGTGGGGGATTTTCCATTGGTTCTAAATATGCACTACATTTTGAATTATACGTTAGCAGCAATAGCAATGAAAGCAATAATAGTATGACAATTGAAAATGAAACAACTACCGGCGTATTATTAGTACCCATTTTGTATATACTTACTATCTCTATCTATTATTGACAACAGATAATATTCTAAAGAAAATTATTTTTATTGTTCGGTAGATTTTATTTTATCTTCTTGGTTTATGATATTTTCATTTATATGTTTTACCTGCTCCTCCCATACTTTGCCAGAACTTATCTGCAGCTTTTGAAACTCATTTTCTATACCTCTATAGCTTGCCAACAACATATCTATTGTTTCTTGTAGCTTGCGAACTCTATTGTCCGTCTTCGCCTTGAGCTTCCTGATATTTTCAAGTAGTTTATCTTCAACATCTACTTTGACATAGCCGCAGCTATATACTGCCTCATTCTGTGTATCTGTTATATCAATTGATTTGATAACCCATTTATGATTGGCGTTTTCCTTGTAAAAGTACAGGCCTACATGTTGTATCTCACAATTTATGATACACTTCTTAAGGTTTTTAACATCCCTTATAATCTCTATAATATTATCAAAGCTGGGGACAGCTTTATTATTTATAATATATTTTGTAAGATGATTATAAGAAATAATGACGTTAATAGTGTGTGTCTGAGTACAATATGATTTTTTATACATCTCATATATTTCTTCTCTGGATAATGACTTGCTAAACCATTCACTAGACTGTTGGGAGACTATAGTAGTTGTCTCGTTATCAAAATCTGTAAGTTCATTTATTACATCACTATTTATGCTGCCAGGTATATAGAGGGATACCAAATATCCTTTATTATCTACAAATTTATGTATTGATTTAATTTTAACATCAGATAAAAAATATTTTATAGGTGTTTGCAGTAATGACACATACTTGTTGTTCTTTTTAGTAGGCTGTGTAAACACGAAAGACATTGTAAAAATAATAATCTTTTTATTCTGTTATTAAGTAAGATATAGCTATAATAAATGGCAACGCAGGAGAACGAAGACAATTCACTTGCCAATATTCTTATTGAATTTATCAAAGATGAGCTTCTTAAGTCTGATATTCGTAGCGAAATTGTAGGACCAGTTCTTATGTATTTACTATACTATATAATTCCAATTATTATAACCATTATCTTGCTGAACTTTATATTAACACTACTTGCAGTTTTTATTGTTTTTTATACTTGCAAATAAAAATTATTTTATGCTTCTTATTATAGAACAAGAACTAATGGTAGAATTAGAAGGTGGAGCAAGAAGGCCAGGGGCACCCAAGGCAGCCAAGGCACCCAAGGCACCCAAGGCACCCAAGGCAGCCAAGAGAGGACTTTCGCCTGTAAGACACTCTAAAAAGAGCAAAAAAGGAGGTCAAGAAATTATGG
>JACCDP010429440.1_pt1 | contig 13216 bp, 23 predicted proteins | sample 7445841 | NCBI WGS metagenome assembly JACCDP01 (sample SAMN15323441, study PRJNA562643) | freshwater metagenome | isolation source: river surface water | place: USA:Blue River Watershed | collected 2017-08-17
GAACCACCGATACCTTGCCAACCACCTGAAGTGTTTCCCCATGTTTGTTTAATCATATGGAAATTAATCTCTTTCCAATATCTATATTCTTCTTGGGTCATTTGGGTTGAGGTTTCTCTTTTAACAATCTTCTCATTCCAAAACTTAACCAATCTTTCTCTGTCATCACCACTAGTTAGTTGTGGGAATGTGTTTGCTAGGTATTCATACTCTGAAATACTTCTCATTAAGTCCGACATATCGGACAATTCTATGTTTAACATCATGATTGTACTAATTTAGTTACAATTTCCTTAACGGTACCAATGTCCGCTTTACCTTGGTGTCTTTTATTAAACTCTCCGATTGATTTACCAATCAACACTTGTGGGTTGGTAACAACACCTGAGAATCCTTGAATAATTTCAGTAAGTGCATCGGTGATTTCTTGAGGTGTCATTTGTTTTGGTAAGAATGCACGAAGGACAGATGCTTCATCACATTCTTTACGAGCCAACTCATCTCTACCAGCATCTTCGTAAATCTTTTGAGATTCTTCACGTTGTTTGATTGCCTTATTTATTAGTTTGATTACATTATCATCTGATAAGTCACCTAAACCATCTTGTTTTTCTGCAATAGTGATTGCTGCTTTGATGCTACTCAATGCAGATTTTGCAGTTTCATCTTTTGCTTTGAAAGCAATTAAAAACGATTCTTGTATTTTTTCTTTTAACATCATTGTTTTTTACTTTTTCTCCATCCCCACGGTTCCGGTGCGTTACTCGCTAAGGACGAAATTTTTGTATCATTTGTTTTATCAAGAACTGCCACGAAAGAGTTTCCTCTTTGGGTATCCAAAATTCTATCAACCTCTTTTTCAGTATAGAGCGGTTCCAATGTAACCTCATCGTGTTTCCAAGATTTCCACACATCAAAATCTTTCAAGTCTTCAAGAGTAATTGATTGTTTGGTTTCCACCAAATCTTGGGGTTGGTTAATTCTCATAACTTGAGTTAGTGCCTTGTAACCACTATTCTCAACGGACTCACCAATTTTTTCATAACCCCTCCAAACTTCGGAAGCCCATGTATACCTCGGGTTGATTGCAATACCAAAATTTAGTTCCCCATCATAATCAACACCCGCCCAATCAACTTCTGGTGGTTGATTATGGAAAACTTCTTGTCCTAATTCATTTTGTCCTAGATACTTCATTGTTTAATGTGTATGTAATAAATCTTGATGTACTTTTGAATCTAACAGTGATTTTTTCAATGCTCGATGTTCACTGTTACAAACAACAAAACCAAGTTCCGTTCTGTAAATTCTTAGATACTTCAAATCCCAACCATCTCTATAATCCTCCAATGAAAAGTATCTCCATTCGGCTTTACCACCTGATTCGGTAAAGTATCTTTCCAAGAGTGTAACCAATTCATCTTTGGTGAAAAAGAAATGTGGATATTTCTTTATGGTTTCATAATCAGAATGTTTGTCGTCACTCCAATAATATCCACAATGGAAATCTCTGGTATCAACATTGAATCTGTTGTTTTTTGGACATAACCAATCTATGTCCCTGAAAAATACCCATTGGTCTTGTGGTTCCATGATTATCGATTATCTTCAATTTCTTTTACAATCGAGAAGTTAATTGGGAAGTAACTCTCGGTACCATCTTCTTCTATCAACAAATAAAAATTTGTACCCACATCAAATCGAACCACATCATATCTGTTGTATTCCAATATAGATTGGGTAGTTCCTGATTGTAATAGTACTTTTATATTAAAATGTTTACGCATCTTCGTCTGTGAATTGTTTTATATACTCCTCAATGAAATTCTCCATGATACCATCAACCGGTTTGGATACCTCTATGGGTTCATTGTTCAATTTGGATTCATAGTAATTGATGATACCTCTTACCGTGACGCCAGATTTTACCTGACCATCCAATAGGTTGGTGAACTTATTTATCGTATCCTTTAATGCCTTCTCTTTTGGTGTCATTGTTTATATCCCCTCAAATTCGATTTTTAATTTTTCTATCTCGACCGATACATCCACTATTTCTCTTTCAATCATTTCTCTGATATTATCAGTGTTGCTCAGTTGGACTGTGTCTTGTCTAGAAATCCCAAAAACAAGAAATTCAACAGATGCACTGCAATTACAAGATTTTTTTGCTGAGGATAACTTATGATGTTTTCTCTCTAACCTATCAATCTTTTCTTTGAGTTCCTTTGCTTTGTTAAACCTTTCTAATTCCATAATCAAGATTTTAAATTACACAAAATAATAGGTAACCCACTGCAATACCTGCAAGAACGTGTAAAATTCTATCGTATACTCTATTTTCCATCTTTCAATTTTTGTACGTCCTCCATAATCCTTGTAACATCGCTACTATTCAAATAACCCATCACATCATTGGTGATTGACGTATTGTATGTTAATTCACCATTGGAATCCAACACTGCTAATTCGTACATACCGTCTTTTCCACCATATGAAAAAGTGTGTGAAACCACCGAAACACCATATCCGTTTTCAAACATCATTCTGGCCTTCTTACCAACCATAAACGGAGGTTCGTTGATTCGTTTAAAATTCAAATCTTCAAACGTTTTCATTTTTTTTAAATTAAATGTTACAATTACAAATATAATTAATATTTTGGAATATCCAAAAAAATATTAATTTTTATCCCGACCAATGTAAGTAGTATTGTTCTTTGTTTTCTTTTGATAGTACGTATTTGATAGTGTCGCGAACAATCTCAAGTGCGTTTATGTACCAAGTGTTATCACTTTCAGTTACAACATAAACACAAGGTTGACTATTAAAGATTTTATATGTTCCCGGTATAAATGCCAATACTTTTATTGGTTCCGCCATGTTAAACTCACCACGGGAGTTTGAATAATTATACCTTTCCCCATCATTTCGAGTAGGTCTTTCTTTTTCAAGTTCCTCCAAGAAAATGTCTAACGCATCTTTTTCAGAATGTACATCAGGTTGTTTAAAGATATTTCCCGATACGTGATGAACACGATATCCTCCCTTCTGTCTAAATAATTCAATTGTCTCTTCACAACGAACCAAAGATTCTTCCCAATTTGGTTGGAAATAATATTCATCACCCGATTCATAATTGAAGATGTCATGTAAAGTTGATAATCCGAGATTCCTAAGGATTCTTTCAATACCACCTTCATTATATGAACTTCTGAAGTAACCAATTTTAAAATAGTGGTCAGGATAATCGGGATGAGTTTCCTCAATCATATCAACACCATCATCACAAGAACCCCATTCATCCAAACCTAAAGGTAACGCGTACTCTTTAAGTTTAGACCTAATTTCATCTTTCTGTTCTTGAGTTAAATTTTCATATTCACCAGCTTCAGCCCAAAGTTTTTCCGAATAACTTTCGTAATTTTCTTCGAGTTCTCTATTTCTCTCAAAGTTATCGTATCGATACAAATAAATGTCAAGTCCCATCGTAATCTATAATTAAAATTTAAAAATCAAATCCTTCTGATGATTTACTACCACGGATACGATACATTGCCATCTCCAAAATGTTCAATGATTCATTTAAACCCGCACGGTCATCAATGAACACGTTTGCGTAAATCTTTTTATCGTTACCGTAAGGTAAATCAATTGGTGTGGTGTTAATCCCATCGATTTCCAAACCATTGTCCATACAATACTTAGTAATTTCAGGGTAACGGTCTTCTTTACATGCGGTGAAGATAACGACATACGCACCGGTTTGTTTTGCAACTGTCAGTACTTCAAAAACTCTTTTGAAATCCCTGTTTTGCATCTTCCATGGTGATATGGTATCATCATAATCACACGCAATGATTATCTTACCGTACATTTTCCACTCATCCTCCAATCTTTGAAGATATGGGAGAGACTCGGGGTTCTTATCGAAGTATTCTTTCATTGTACTCATATCAACGCTTATCAAAATAGGTGGTGAACATGGCTAAAAGTGCAACACATACACAGATGCCGATTACAATGATTCCTACTACTTGGGCCACTGGATGTAGTTGTTCCATATTATTTTATTTTATTTTTAACAAGATTTAATGCCTGTCCCAATAAATTAAGACCTAACCAATATGAGGGGTCCTCAATATCCGGATGGTCCTCTTTCATCCCAATTCCCCAAATGTTATCAAGTGGAGATGCTTCAACAAAGATTCTATCTCCAGTACTTAACATCGCCGACATTAAGTCAGGGTTTTGAGTAAACTTGGCTAAGTTTCCCTCATACACAATTGCCAGACAATTCTTTTCCCAAACGGATTTATTAAAGTTCTTAATCATTCGACCAAACCTCTTTTGTTCCCTCGGGTTTGACTCTTTCATAATCAATTCTGCAATCTCATTGTCTTCAAAAAGTAATGCTTTTTGATGCATCATATATTGTTCACATGAATTGTATTCGACCTTGTCGATTACCATTGGTGCTTTGTGCCATTGGGAATAAATTCCACTCCAAAAGAACACGTAGTTATCTGTTATTCTCATTTGAATACATCTAATTGTTTAACTAATGAATGAATTGTTTTGTGTCTTGAGAACGTGTCCACAATAGTTCCGTCTCGAATATCTTTTACACTATTTGTACAGTAGATACCGTCAAAATATTGGACTAGGAAGTCAAAACCTACACTGAAAATACCGTGGGTAACCACTAAGTAGTTCTTACCATAATGTTGTGGTTGAACTACACTTGATAACTTTCTTTTCTCTTCGATTGCCTTAGCTATCTCGATAAAGGTTCTACCACCATCACAAATATCATCAAAGATGAAGAAGTCCTTATCGGCATCGTGTACTGACATTGGAACATCGGTGTAATCAATTGCACCGGTTTCAATGTTACGATGTTTTGAAGAAATTATAACGTTGTGTTTGTATTTTACATTCTCAGCAACGTGGAATACTTTTTTCAATGCACCAGCATCAGGAGAAACAAACCGAACCTTTTCAAAATTATCCGCACTCCATGTTTCAAATCCTTTTGAAATGAAATAATCACGTAAAGCGAAGTTAGCAATCTTTAAGTTATCAATCTTAACAAAGTTGTCGATACATGCTTCCAATACATCACTATGTGGGTCCATAATGATTACCCTTTCATACCCTTGAGAATTGATGATTGGCGCAATTACATCTTTAATGTAATTGATTCCACCTTCCATAAACTTACGGTCACTTCTACCCCCGATACAATATGGAATATAAAGTTCAATGTTCTTAACACCAACGTTTCTCAATGCCTTAGTTGCACATATGATTAGTTCAAGGTCACTGAAAGTGTTCAACCTTGATTTGATAATGATACCATGTGCGTTATTAGAATGTCTGAGAGATTCAAATGTGTTGTAACCATCTTCAGTCAATTGTAAAGATTGTTGACCATCGGGGAAACGACTTATCTTGTACTTAAATGAAAGTATATCGTTTGGGTTTACTAAATTTAATACTTCTGCCACGGTTTTTATTTTAAACGTAAACGAATTTCTTCAAATGATACAACATTTCGTAAAGTGCCATCTTTGTAAATGGTTTGGAGTTCTCCTTTTGATTCGGTATCCCAATCACAATGGTCGTGTAATCGATAAACTAAATTATCATCTTTGAAGACCGACAATAAACCGGTTGCAGATTTCTTAGTACCGTCGTCGGTGATTGGGTCCTTGAAGATTTCACGACCTTCCCCATCCACTTCAACGTATGTTGCCTTCATCGCGAAACCAAATGTATCTCTTGTATTATATTGATATGTGAAAGAACCAACACCTAATACAATGTTTGTTGATGCAAAACCTTTTGCTTCCAATCTCTTACAGATTTCTTCAGCTCTGTCGATTGTGATTGAGTCACCGTAGATTGCACCAATATGGGAGTCAAGTACTTTATAACCTTGTTCGTTGACCGTACCACCGAACACATCCCAAAGTAATTCAATTACTCCTTTTACTTTAGGTTCATTGTGAACATCTTTCGATTTCAATAATTCTGAATCTATCATAATTGGAGGTTTTGAGTTCAATCCACAAATAATATCAACTGGGTCGCCTGAGTCAGGACGAATAACCAATTTACCATCACGAGCCATAATCTCTTCTTTCAAAGTGACTACGTGTTCAGTACATACTTTCCATAAGTCCCATGTATCTGATACAACTGATAAGATTCCTGTTGGATAAGTTTCCAATAATCTGCGGAATGTACCAATCTCATCTTCTTTAGAACCCGCACACATTACACTGTGTTCGGTAGCATTAACACTACCGACAACAGGTCCTTGTGCTCCATAGAATTTACGAGCTCCGTGGATAACAGGTAAAGAATCTGAACCCATGAATGATGTTGCATGTCCAAGTCCCGAACTAATCGTTGCCGCGATTGAATCCATACCTCTCATTGAGAAGTCGTGTCCTTGCCAATCGATGAACCACGCCCTTTCAGGGTCAGTTTTTAACATCCATTGAGTCAATACTTTTCTATATTGATACGCAATGGTTGCCGATGTCATCGGTTTCCATAATAAATTTGAAATGATTGTCTCCAAATAATTCGTAACCCAATAGAACTCGGGTTCGGTGTTATAAATCGTCAACACCGGAACTTTAATTGGAACCAATGTTCCTTCTTCAATTCCCTTAACATGAATTGGAAGATATCCTAAATCATGTAATTTTTCAAAATGTGAGACATCGTACTCAGTACCTAAGTACCAAGACATCTCTTGTTTGATTTCAGAGATAACTTCTTCTTTTGGTCGTTTAAAGAAATAATTTTGAAACATATCGTGGATTTGTTTCATAACCATTTGTTGACCGAAAGATACCACTTTGTCACATCCCTTGGGTGCGTACTTGTTACTACGTGGTGTGAAATTTGAATAAACCAACGTTGTCCCCTTTGGATATTGTTGGTGATGTCCGGTTTTATAACCGTCAGTTAAAAGAAGTGGATTCATATTTGTGATTTATTATTCACAAATATAGAAATATTTTTTGATATCCGAAAAATTTTTAAATAAAATTTTTCACAATTTTGTTTTTATGTGTGCATCTCTTTCCCCACTAAACCACAAAGAAATTCTGAAACCAAATCCGCCTCAGAATTTCTCCAAGAATGATTTAAATAAACATCGGCATTTTTGTGATAATGGTAATAGTTTTTTTCAAGATGTTCTTGAGCCGCTTTAGCCGTTAAAAATGAATTAACATAGAACTCTTCCATTGAATATGAATGTCGTTCTAAATCTTTACAATTTTCTTCAATCCAATCAGGTAAACCAAAGTCATGGTCATTAACCCACATATCCCTAATTTCATCTTCGTTAAACTCAATCTCCGAATCACTAAGATATTCAATTAATTCATCAACGGTTTCAATTTCAACACCATAACCTCTATCCAAATAAATGTGAGTGTCACCATTTAAATCGGCATCATATACTTTCTTCCAATCCCTAATTTGAAATAGGTGTGGCATACGAGTACCTCTTGGGTCCTGTGTTGTCATCTCTGTTGCAAGTTCCATCAACTTTGCATACATTTCATCCGATACTTCTATTGTTTTCATTTTTCTAATGTTGGTTTTAACCACAGAATATTTTTTTTGAAGATGTAATTTCTAAGTTTTGGATAATCATTGAGAACTCTTAAAGTTTTAATCGTATCGTGCTTAAAACATTTAAACAATTCTTCTCTAATCCTCTCTACAGAAACCACCTTCATTTTTTTGTTGTAATCGTAATCTTGAATCACTAAATCCATAAACGCACCAATTGTAAATCCTTTGGTAATAGAGAATCTAATGGCTCTTAAAATACGAAGTGGGTCATCGTTGAATGTATCATTAACATTTAATGGTGTTACTAACATACCCTTCTTTAAATGTTCCAACCCATTGAAGAAATCAATTATCTTACCATCTTCGTCTTTCGCCAACGCGTTGAGGGTAAAGTCTCTTCTTTCTAAATCATCGAATAAAGTACCGGGTTGGATGATTGGTTGTCTAGTACCAGGAATGTAACCTACTTCCTTTCTTGCCATGACAAAATCGGCAACACCTTCGTACTTATGTTCTTTCGGGAACTTAGCACGGATTGTGAAACAGTCGGGTGTAACCAAAAATAGTTCAAATCCTTCTTCCTTAAGGTAACTCTCAAGAATACCGAACATGTCGTGTGCCGAAGTAACATCTTTTAACAAACCATCACTTGGTACCGCAACATAATCCACATCTTTAGATTCTAACTCTAAGATTTCATCTCTAACTTTACCGCCAACCTCATAAAATTTAAACATGTTCTATATCTTGATGTAAACAATCGGGTAAATAAAGTAGTGTTGGATTCTTCTTTTGAATATCAGGAACATCACCCTGCAAAGACATAATCTTATTGAACTCCATCACGTCAAATCTTTTGGTGATGAAGTGATATCCACTTTTAGTTGGGATAACAGCTTCGATTTTGGAACCTTCGGGACGTAACCTATCAATTAAACGAGCGATTTTATGTACGGCCTCTTCGTCCTTGGTGTCAATATCAACAATCCAACGTTTTTCTAACGTTTTTAATTGACCAACAACTGAATCGAATAGGTGTTGTTGTCTGTGTTGACCATTACGAATTTTGTTTGCTAATGCAACCATCATTTCCAAAGACACATCTTGGTGATTTTGTTTTTGTATATGGATGTATGCTCGAGACTTGAACATCTCACAAAGTTGTTTGATTTCTTCGTATCTCTTTTCAAGATAATCAATACTCTCAACACAATATGTTTTGATTGTACGAACCGATTGATGGTTCGCCTTATCTGTAGTTTGGTCCTTTTTCCTTTTGAAAACGTAGAGCATATAAAAGTCCCCTTCGTTTTCGAAGTTCAAAAGTGGTTTGATTAATTCTAAATTGTCTATCATTCTACTAAAATTGCCTCATCGTAAACTCTCCCGTCCTCTGTTCTCTTGGTAACAATTCTAGCATTAACTCTAGCCCCTGTCTCGTAGAATTCAGTGATGAGTTTTGAGTTTGGGATTGATGATTCGTTTACCGGTATTTCGGTATACTCATCATCAAACATTAAAATGTAACGGAAGAACCAACGGTCCTTAAATTTGTAAATTGTTCCTGAGCACATAGTGTCGTTTTCTGTGTAACCTGATGATTTAAATATTTTCATTTTGTTTGTTCCTTCACCTATTAAGTATTAAAATTGATGCAATTGTTACGATAATTGCAACTATTGACCAAAATGCTACTCTCTCACTAAATTCAATCTGGTCTTTCCTTCTTCCTTGGTTTTCCATTTTAATAGTGTTTAACGGTTGTTCTACAAAAATAATATCTAATTTAGAATATTCCAAATTTTCAATTAGATAAATCTAAAATATACCCAATTAATCTCATTGGTGTGTTCATTGGTACATCAAAATTATTTAAAATTCCATACTCTTCTCGAGTTTCAAAAGATATTGCCCTATATAAGAACAATGCAACATTTGGGTTACTAATCACTCTGTTAATTGATTCAACTGTAATGACATTACAATGAAATGTATTTTCTTGAAATGAACGCAAATCATTATTTATCGAACAAATTCTGACAAAAGGTTGCTGAATCCAGTGTAATCCACTGCTTATATTATAACGTGGAGGTGGTGGAATTGTATAACCTTTAAGTAATTTGTATTCACTCAATGACATTCTTTTGGTCTTTCACATTATTCAAATAATTTTGATAACCCTTACACAAATTACCATCAGACACATCCCAAATATTTTTATGTATCATATGACAAGAGTGTGGTTTTCCCATCCTCTTGGAAAAACGGGTTACAACATCGTTGTTCTTACTTTTAACAACCCAAGGACATTCTTTACACGTTGAGTTATTCTTCTTCAAATCTAAAAATGTTCATTTGGGATGACTTACCCGAATTATCTAAGAAATCCGCAGGTTCTAATTCTTGACCCTTAAAAAATATTCTATCGATATAATCCCAATCACCATCAGGGAAATCAACAGAACCATGACAGTAAGTGAAATCCTCAACAGTTGGTACCGATTCCGATTCAATTTCAAATTCAAAGATACCTCCTTTATTTTCATCAACGGTTAAGAATATGTTCTCACCTTTTTCAATTGGGAATCCTCGATGAGAAACATAATCATCCCAATCTTCATCTACAGATGAAATGTGTTTAACATCTCCAATACCAAAAGATAAAATAGAATCACCATTTTCATCTTCCAACTCAAAAATCATGGTATCGTTATCTAATGCTTTATTCACGTGGAATAAATCACCATCATAAATGTCAATGTCGAGATTTTCCAAATCAAATCTAGTTTCCCAAAGTTCGTCGTAACCATTTTCTTCTTTGAGTAATTCAATTTGTTCGACTTGTTCGTCTGTTAGTTTTTTACCGATGAACTCAGCACTCCATCCGTAAGTTTTTAAGATATATTTCATTTGATTAATTTTCGTTTTGGTATTGAGTGGTCGTCATAATGTCGGTGAGATAGTATGTCCAACATGTGGGGGTATTTTTCCTTGAATATGTTCTGTCTTTCAAGGAGGGTTAAATCCACGGTACAACCGTCACCAAACATTAACCATAACTCGTCGTCCTCAATTAACCTATCAGTAAAACGAGTTATATTAGTTATCTTAACCTCCCTAATATATTCACGATTTATACCCAAATTTTCATACCAATTCAGGTATTCCTTGTATGCAATCTTGATGTTTGTATTTGACATCTCACTAAATTTTTATTGTTGTCCACCCATCCCAAGTTTTCCAAAAAGACTCAAGATGTGTTGAACGTCCATGGAATTAGCCGCGTTAATGAAATCACCGTAACTGTCTTGAACTTCATGTAATTGAGATATATTTCGGCCATTATAATCCCAAGTTACCCAAGTTTCGTCTTTTGGATGTAGAACCTTATACTCAGACATTTCCGAAATCGATTCTCTTTCCCTTATTTCGTCGGTGATTATTGCCAAAATAGATGATGGGATGGGTATCATAAAAGGACTAATTGTATGGTCATCTGATTGCCAACCCTCAATTAAATCTTCACTATCTTTACTCGAGATTGCCCATTTTACATCAGTTTTTTTATTGATGATATAAATAATCTTGTAATCTTTCAAATATTTATCCCAATACTCACGTTGAGTCACACACCATTTGGTATTTGCACCGTACATCTTTGCAGATTCATAACTGAGTGGTATGAGTACTAACCATTCATCATTACTGTATATTTTCTTGACTTGTTTTTCGAGTTCTTTTATACGTAATAATTCGTCGGCCTCTTCAACCTCATCTTTAATCTGTTTAAAACTACTATACGTACTAATATCATTATTCTTAATACGATTATGTTTCATATGTTCCTCAAATTTTGTCAAACTAATTAAGTTATCTCTTTGGAACATATGTCTAAGTATATCACCTTCAGTGGTGAAATTTGACTTAAACGTTTTAATTAAAAAGGGTAAGTATTTGTACGAACCGCTAGGGTCCGCTTTTGCCAACAAATCAATCAGATTTATATTTAAATCTTGATGTTGTTCTTTTAATTTATCTAACCTTGACATAATATATTTCTCCCAATAAAACGTTCAACCATTTCTTTTCTTGAATTACCATTTTCCTTATCAAAAATAGTGGGGTCAACAAAATCACCACCCCTACTTTTTAAACGATAATAAACATTAGTTTCTTCGTGTTGATAAAAAAGATTCTCGTTTAGGTATTTCCTCAAATCGAGTTTTTCTTTATCACTACAACCATTAGATATCATAATAATCAACATTCTATCACAGAATGCCATCGTTATCAAATTAAATTTGTAATGTGGTTGTAGGTAATCGTAAACCTGTATATTGGTGTGGACCATAGTCTATTTTTTTTGTCTGATGTTTTCGTTGATTGCATACAACAAGATACAAACAACCACAAGTAAAAATGTAATCATGAGACAATAATAAGAAGAATATTTAATATTTCAAAATTTTTTTTGAAATCACCAATAACCAATATCTTTTTTGAAATATTCTTCGTTTTTCCTATTTAAAAAGGATTTAATGAGTAACTTGACCATACCCAAATACCCCATCTTTTTGAATCTGCGGTCATCTTGACCAACATAGTGTTGGAATATCTTGAATTTCTTTGGGTTATATTTTTTACTTAAACCGAAATCTTCGCTGTGGTGGTATTCTTCATTAAATTTACCCAACTCCACAAATCTATCCGTCCTTGTCATAAAAAATGTCCCGACAGCGAACGGGGTGAATTTACTTACTATCTTATTTACAAAGTTAAAACTAGCAAACGCTAACTTAGATTTCCAATCACCTGACACGGACCTTAATTTAAAGGTTAATAAATCCAAATCGTTAAACATCATTTCCTCCATGGCATCATGAATGGCGGTGTTACTAAATAATTGGGTGTCTGCATCAATAAAGAGAACATATTCTGTGGTTACTAAGTTACTACCAAGATTTCTTGCCTCAGCAACTTTCCCACCATTAATCATTTGTATGTTTAATCTATCTGAATACATGTTAGATAGATTATTTATTATTCCCCTGGTTCTATCTGTTGAATGATTGTCTGCAATAATAATTAACGTCCCATCAATTAGTACTTGCTTGTAGATTGAGTCTATAGTTTTTTTTATGTACTTATCCTCATTATAACAAGGAATCACTATTGTGACTTTATTTTTGATTTTTTGGGGACGATAAAGTGTCATAATTATGAATTTTAAATTCACCATTGTTATGTACAATGTACGTATTATTTTCAATCCAATCCCCACAATTTAGATACCTAACGTCTTCAATAATTTTATCTTCGGGATTGTGTATGTGACCACAAATAACGGTGTCACAACCTCTTTTCTTGGCTTGTCTCACCAATTCAACTTCAAAGCTTGTAATGAATTTAACCGCCTCCTTAACGCTATCTTTTAAAAACTTAGACAGAGAACGTTTGTGACCAAATTTCTTTAGGGTCTGGTCGATTGAAATCGCTAAATCATATCCAATTGAACCTAGCACACCTAACCATTTCAATTTAACAACACCATCGTACATATCACCGTGACATATAAAAACATTACCGTACTTATACTCATCACATATTTCAA
>JACCDP010418808.1_pt1 | contig 13215 bp, 7 predicted proteins | sample 7445841 | NCBI WGS metagenome assembly JACCDP01 (sample SAMN15323441, study PRJNA562643) | freshwater metagenome | isolation source: river surface water | place: USA:Blue River Watershed | collected 2017-08-17
TCACTAATTTTGCACCATGTTCAAGTACATCCTGCTCGGCTTCACCATTTATTTTGCATATCGGTTCATTTTCAACTTTCTGATTCCTGTAGTGAAAACAACCCGGCAAGTGAAAAAACAGTTTGATAGTGTTAGAGAACAACAAGCGTATCAGCAACAGGCCCAACAATCCTATCAACACCAACAGACCAAGGCTTCCCCAGTCCAAAAAAACAGCAAGGTGACTGATGATGACTACCTGGAATTTGAGGAGATCAAATGATGTCCCACTCTGCTGATAAACTAAAAAATAACCTCCTTTACAGTTGATCAACTTTAAATAGCTTCAACGATTGTCCAATATAAAGATCGGGGTTCCCAAATGGGAACCCCGATCTTTATAAAGCAGATGACTCGATTAATATCCTGGATTCTGTACCAATTTCGGATTGGTGGTAATAGCTCCCTGTGGAATAGGGAAAAGACGCCTGTTGGGATCGGCATTTGTTTTGAAACCCCATTTGTCTTCGTATTTGCCAAAACGAATGGCATCATTCCTTCTCCAAGTTTCCCATGCCAACTCTCTTGCACGCTCTGCGTAAATGTCGTTAAGGGTTACAGCTGTCCAAGGCGCAGAAGTGGTCCTATTGGACCTGATGGAATTGACCAAACTCAATGCAGTTTGTCCATTGGTTGCTGTTCCTCCGCGCAGAATGGCCTCAGCTTTCATCAAGAGCACATCTGAGTAACGGAAAATGGGTACGTCATTGTTCTGGTTGCGGCTGGTAGGATTGGTGAAATCGGCCAGGAACTTGATGTTTCTGGTACCCATGTTCCAGGCAATCTCATCATTACCGCAATCAAAGGTTGCAGGATTCTGCCGAAGTGTCGGGCCTGCTGCGAGTTCAAGGTGATAGGTTATTTTGGTACCTCCATCAGTGCCTGCATAAAACTGGTCGAAGCCTTTCTTGGTTGTTTCAACTTGTATCGGACTCCCATCAGCCCAATACTGCTTTCCGCTCAACCATTGCTGGTTGCGAATATCGTTTGCATCTTTGAAATAAGCAAAATATTCGGGTAGTGTCATCCGCGGGCCGCTGGGCTTGTTGTTGATAAGACCGTTCCCGGTTGTCTTGTTCATTACGGGATTTACATTGGTACCAGGTGTTGAACCAGAGTAAAGGTACTTGATACCCAGGTTCCTGTTCAGGTCATAACGGGCGTGGAACTGGTATCCATTTGATGTGGCTGCATCATATGGGATGGCAAAAATGATCTCTTTAAAACTTGGACCATTCTTGGGATAGAACATACTTAAGTAGGTTGCCCTTGGCTCAATAGCATAAAGCGACCCACCACCTGCACCAATTACCGCATCGCAAGCAGCAATCGCTTCATTCCACTTGGGAGTGCCGGTATACACTTGAGCATTCAGGTACAATTTTGCAAGCAAGGTTTGTGCAACATATTGGTTGGGCTTGCCATACATGACTGGCCCGCCAGTGGTGCTCAGGTTGGGTATTGCTGCCTTCAACTCAGATTCAATGAATGCGAAAACAGTTGCCCTAGGAGAATTTGTTTTCAGCTCCTTGGAGCCATATGCGGTATCAATGGGAACATTTCCAAACAAATCCATCATTCCCCAATAGGCAAATGCACGCATGGTTTGCATTTCTGCAATACTTTGTTTCTTGGCCTGTCCTTCAGGGGCACTGCGGAGGATGTAAAGGATCTGGTTGCTTATACCAATCATGTTGGAGAAATAGTTCCAGTTACCGTTCAACAGTGGATTGTCCTTGTCGTAAGTATGAAGATGCAATTGCATGAACCTTCCACCATCAAACCAGTTACCGCCATAAGCAGGCTGGATTGATTCATCAGTGCTATGACTCTGGACCTGCCAGTACCCGATAGAAAAGTCGGCACGAAGCTGTGTATAAATGGGTCCCATTACAGCATTGAACTGGGCCTGAGAGGTTGGGAAAACATCAGGAGTAAGCGCGGAGGTAACAGGTACATCCAGCTTGTGACATGAACTGATCATCACTATTGTAGTGATCAGCGCCATTGTGGTTTGAATTATTCTTTTCATCTTGATTGATTTATATTTTGTTTCAACTCATGCGTGCATTAGAATGATACATTCAAGCCAAACATGAACACCCTTGTCTTTGGATAAAAGTTATTGTTGTCAACACCTGGAGCCACGCCACCCTGGTTGATCTCAGGATCAATACCAGTATACTTTGTGATGGTGAGCAGGTTTTCCGCTGTTGCATATACCCTCAGGTTTTTAATGCCCTTGATCTTTGCATCAATGTTATAACCCAAAGTGGCATTGTCAAGCCTGATATAATTTCCATTCTCAACATAGCGGGTAGAGAAGAAGCTGTTCCTTGCATCTCCCACCTTGTCTGCAGCGGTCAACAAACCAGATACATTGCTCACGGCTGCGTTTGGTGTATAAGAAAGGTTGGCCCTTGTAGCATTGAAAATCTTCGCGCCGAACACTCCTCTGAAGAAGAAATTGAGGTCGAATTTTTTGTACTTAAAATTGTTGTTCAGGCCTGCAAGAATCTTGGGCTGTGCATTTCCGATATAGAAATAATCTGTTCCGTTCAAAGGAGCGGTGGTAATGGTGCCATCCTTTTTCCTGAACTGAGAAAGACCTGCAGTATTTTTTCCTTCATAGATGAAAGAAAAGAATTGACCCAAAGGCTTTCCAGTTTTCAAGATTTGAAGTGATGCTCCTGTTTGACCCTGTCCACGGGGCCCTACATACAAGATGGAATCACCATTGGAGTATGGATTCGTAAGGCTGGTGATTTCGTTGGTATTGTTGGCAAGATTCAATGTTGTGGTCCAGGAGAAATCCTTGGTTTGAATTGGAGTTGATGTCAACATCAACTCAATACCCTTGTTACTGATGGAACCACCGTTTGCCCAGATGCGTCCGCCAGGAACGAGTGCAGGGCTAACGCTGTATTGGAACAACATGTCTTTGGTCAGTTTCTCATATACATCAATCGAACCGCTCAGGATTCCTTTGAAGAGTGCGAAATCGATACCGATGTTTGACAGGGAGGTTTTTTCCCAACGAAGGTCAGGATTGGCTCCTTGTAATGGTCCGTATGAATTGTCGAGGATACCATTGTTATAGTAAGAACCAGTAATGCCATAGACAAGCTTTGCATTGAATGGTCCTATTCCTTCTGAATTACCTGTCACACCATAGCTGGCACGCAACTTAAGGTCGCTGAAGATGTTCTGGTTCTCCATGAACTGCTCATTGTTGATCCTCCATGCAGCACCTACAGATGGAAAATAACCCCAACGATAGTTGGCACCGAAAACGGAGCTTCCGTCACGTCGGATTGAACCCTGCAAGAGGTATTTGTCGCCGAAATTATAGTTCAAACGGGCAAAATCAGAAATCAGTCTTTTTTCACCAACACCACCGGCAGACCTGATCCTGTAACTGGAAATGGCATAGGGGTTACCCAGTGAGAGGTTGGTGTACCCTGTAAAATCTGTGATGAAGTTTGTGCTGGAAGATTGGATTCCATCTCCAGAGGTTGTGTTCAACCAGGAGAAACCAACCACTGCATTGAGGCTGTGGTCACCGAATTTCCTGTTCCATCCCAGATAGGTTTCAAGGTTGTTCTGCTTGTCAGTATAAGAGCTTCTGAAAGCCGAACCATTCACCCCAAACAGGCTGTTGGCAATCAATGATGTACCAGAGAAACCAGGGTCAGGATTGCTGTAGAACTGAGCAGGGGAATACTTTCCATAATAACTGTTGTAGAAAGCAGAGTTGTTGTCTGTAGTGCTTTGGTGTGATACCAAAAGGTTATACGTAAGATCAAAAGGCAGTTTGACTTCAGTGGTCAAACTGGCAACCAGGTTGCTGGTGGCCTGATCATCCCTTGCATTGTCAACCAGTCCAACGGGGTTAAAATAACCAGGAATGTTGAAGTTCTCAAACCAGCTGCCATCTGCATTGTAAACAGGTGAAACTGGCAGATGGCTTGACATCTGCTCGAGAATATTGTTCTGAAGGGGAACCAAAGCAGCCTTTGTATTTGAATTGGTCACATTAAGATTGAACTTGACCTTGTCATTCAAAGCCAGTTGTTCGATGTTCAATCTTGCGATGATCCTCTCCTGAGCACTCCTGATCATGATACCTTCACGGTTCACATAGTTTACAGAAGCAGAATAAGAACCATGGTCACCGCCACCGCTGAAGGAGAGGTTGTGGTTATGAGAAATGGCACTGCTGCGTTGAACCGCTGCCTGCCAATCCGTATTGGCTCCCAGATCATCAGCAGGGTTATAAGAAAGCCCTTGAGATTTGATGTAGTCCCTGTGCTGGGCAGCATTCATCAGGTTCAGTCTGCTGCTCACTTTTTCAACACCGGCATAACCGCTGTAAGAAACCTGTGATTGGCCTTTGCGTCCTTTCTTGGTAGTGATCATGATTACACCCGAAGCTGCACGGTTACCATAAATGGCTGTGGCTGCCGCATCTTTCAATACGTCAATGGATGCAATGTCTTCTGGAGCAACAAGTGCAATGTCAGCACCTGGAACTCCGTCAATAACGAAGAACGGATTGCCCGGGCTGTTGATGGTAGATGCACCACGGAGGATGATGGCAGCACGACGGTTGGGGTCACCACTTGCCGTGATGTTCAAACCGGGAACCTTTCCCTGCAGCAAACGACCAACATCCGTAATCGGACCGCGGTTCATGTCCTCTGGCTTGATGGTGGTGATGGCAGAGGTCAATGCCTTCCGGCTTGCCTTTCCATATCCAACCACAACTACATCGCTCAAGACAGCAGAAGAGGTTTGCATGACAACGTTGATGGAGGAAGAGGCTCCAACAGTCTTGTCAATGTCAGCATATGAAATGAAAGTAAAAGAAAGCACATCACCTTGCTTTGCGCGGATGTTGTAGACACCCTGACCTGAAGTAACTGTACTCGTTCCTGATTTTTTGTTGGCCACGGTTACGCCGGAAAGTGGCTGTCCGTTGACATCTGTCACCTTTCCTGTGACATCTTTCTGGGCCTGTTGTGCAAGTGCAATACTTGCCTGCACGAGCACTGCAAATAGCAGTAAAATTCTTCTCATAATGGCATTTTGGGTGATAAATATACCGTCATCAGTTGATGACGAAGTAACAATTTATACTTTTTTCGCTTTCAAGATGAAATTGAAATGCATAATTTACGCAATCGTTCCCGAAACAGATGTAAAAATAAAATCTAAGCATGTAAACCTTGTTAAACAGGGATCGAAGCCTTGAACAAAATGCCTTCGTTTTTCTTTTTCTCCAGGTGAAAGCTGCCACCAAACAGGTCACAGCGATTGACGATGTTTTTGATGCGAAGATTGGAGGACAAGCGACCGATCTGGAGTTTTTTATCATCACAAAACACTTCAAGCAACATAAAATCATTGTTGCTTTCAAGATGGATGGTTGCCTGCTTGGATGCAGACTCGTGAACGATGGTGTGTAAACATTCCTGTATTGCCCTCAGGATGGTCAGCTCATGGTCCTTGTTCTTTTTCTTGCTGGGCGAAAAGCTCTTGTGATCAAAAGAAATGGAAATAGTTTTCCCTTTGTTCAATCGATTGACCAAATCTGTTACAAGTTCTGTCAAAGGAATATGGGCCAGTGAATCCGGGTTGATGTCATTGCAGATTTTGTTGACTTCATCGACGGCACTGTACATGATTTGCTTTACTTTCTCTGTAAACTCTCCTACCGCTTTGTCCATCACCGGCAAAAATTCCAGCATCATCCTGCCTGCGGTAAGGATTTGATTGACATTTTCATGCAAGATATTGGCAATCTCCTTCCTGTCCATTTCGGTTCTTTCAATGACAGTCTTGAGAACCACATTGTTCTGCTTTTCCAAGAGCGAGGCAACCTTTTCTTGCAGCTCCTTTGTGGTAGTAATATCAACATGTGTTCCGACCAAAAGAAGTGGCTTCCCGTCTGCATCCTTTTCTACCACCACACCCCTGTCCAATACCCAATGCATCTTTCCCTTCCCATCAAAAATCCTGTATTCTGTGGTGTGGCGATCCTGTTTCATGCTCTTGTAATCAAGGTCAATTTCCCTGAGCAGGTGGCGGTCATCCGGATGGGTGCTTTTCCACCAGATGTTCTCTTCCTGATCAGCCTTTAGCTCAGCGGGAATAAAACCAACAAATGGATTGTATTGTGAGGAGTACCAGGTTGTTCCGGTTCTGAAATCATGCGACCAAGCACTGTCTCCGAGATTGCTTATGATTTCCCTAACGCGGCCATAGCCATCGGATAGAGGCCGGGCCTCTTCGACCAATTGGATAGCAGTTTTGCTCTTGCTATTTGTAGGTGTTTTTTTGGATCTCATGATGGTTGATGATGCAAAATAACTACTTTTCAAGGTAGTATACCTACTAATACGGAACAATTATATACTAAAAGTTTTAACCTTTGGCTTTTTTCAATTATTTCGGTTGAACACTCTCAGGGCACCCTCATCTTTATACTGTACAATCAGTGTTTTCAATTGCCCTTTTAGGTTGGCAATCAACCCCTGCAATTTGGGGTCGTCAATAAGGTTGTGGAGCTCTTGCCGATCATTTTTGAGGTCAAACAGTTCCCATGTATCATAAGGTCCATAAAAACGGATCAATTTATACCGTTCTGTACGCACACCAAAATGAGGAGCAACATGGTGTGGCTGAGGAAATTCATAGTAATGGTAGTATATTGCTTTTCTCCAGTCCTTTGTGGCGGGCTTTTCAGCCAGCAATGGCAGAAAACTTTTACCCTGAATGTCTTCGGGAATTTTTGCACCGGCCATGTCGATGATACTGGGTGCAAAATCAATGTTAACCACCATGCCATCCACGATTGTACCTGGTTTGACCTTTCCTGGGTATTTCATTACAAATGGAGTCCGAAGGCTTTCTTCATACATGAAGCGCTTGTCGAACCAGCCATGCTCTCCCATGTAAAACCCTTGGTCTGAAGTATAAATAACGATGGTATTTTCTGAGAGTCCGGCCGAATCGAGGTAATTCAAGATCCTGCCAATATTCCTGTCCATTGACCTGGCGGTGGCAAGATAGTCCCTGAGGTAACGCTGGTATTTCCATTTGAGCAGGGCAACACTATCATCCTTTACCTTGTTGTATTCAAGCTCAGCCTTGTCGTAATATTTTTTGTAGACCGCTTTCTCCTCAGCAGTCATCCTGCCAAACATGCCCATAGCCGGCTTGGTATAATCAACCCCCATTTTAAGGTCATCGCGCAGCACCATTGTTTTGTCAATGGTCATGTCCTGGTCTGCTGCGGCTCTTCTTCCCTTATAATCATCATTGAAATTGGCTGGAAAGGCAAATTCCTTGTTTTCAAACTCTGCGAGGTCTTGTGGGTCAGGCATCCAGTTCCTATGCGTTGCCTTCTCTCCCACCACCATGAAAAATGGCTTTTGCTTGTCACGGCCATCCAACCATTCCAATGCAAAATCACTGATCAGGTTGGTAACATATCCCTTGTGCCTGACCGTATCCTTGTTCATGTGTACAAAGTCCGGCTGAAAATACTGTCCCTGGTCTGGCAATACCCTCCAGAAATCAAAACCTCCGGGCAGGGTATTGAGGTGCCATTTCCCGATCCAGGCGGTCTGGTAATTGTACTGGGAAAGTACGCGTTGAATCTGTTGTTGATTGGCATCAAACGCACGGCGTGGGCTGTTGTCACGCAGACCATTGATATGGCTGTATTTACCAGTCAAGAGAACCGCTCTACTTGGGGCACAAATTGAATTGGTAACAAATACATTCTTGAACAAGGCCCCCTCTTTTGCTATCTTGTCAATATTGGGCGTTTGCATCAACTTGCTTCCGTATGCACTGATGGCCTGCTCGGTATGGTCATCTGAAAAAATGACCAGGATATTGGGGCGCTTCTCCTGTGCAATTGACACAATTGAAAAAAGGCAAAATGTCAAAATAGAAACAACTGAGCATGCTTTTTTCATAAGTGTCTTTGATAGATCAATACGGCGAATTGTACCTTCCAATTTTTCTGCGGTAAGCGGGAAGATACTTTTTATACATGAAGGAGAGTTCTACAGATTTGTAATTGACTGAACTCGTTTTTGAAGGGGAAGCACTCAGATCGTAACTCAATCCAAATTGGAAGTCATTGAATACATAGCCAACATAAGGGGTTATTGCGTCGTTCACACGGTAATAGAGCCCAAAATTGACCATCCTTACCTTTTTTTCCTCAAATCCCCTGGCACCATGTTGAATACCCATGATGGCGCCCAATGATGTGACTGACATACCATCCTGGTTAAGGTGTAATGCACTAAAATTTGCACTGATGATATCATTGATGGCTGTTCCAAAATCTGCATGAGCACTGTATCTTGGAGAAATCTTTTTTGTAGGGTCGTTCAACAGACTCCTCTTGGTTTTGATGAACCGATAACCAGAAATACCAAGATTCAAAAAAGAAAACTCCGAGTCATAGGTGTACAACAATCCTGCAGTTGCAGATGTGAAGGAAGTTGAATTTCCAAGATTTGTTTCTGCGGAAGGAAGGCTCCTGTTAAAGCCCATGCTTGAGAGTTGTTGATCAAATGTCAATCCGCCAAGGTCAACCCTGGTGCTGTTGTTGACCACACCCAGTGCAACGGAAATGCCATTGCCATTGTCGTCCAATGCCTGGTGGTAGCTTGCATTGAGGTTGACAAAATTGCTTTTGTACAAGCCATCCATCGCCTTTTCTGCGAGAATCATCCCGCCCAGGCCAAAATAACTTTGTCCTTCAAGGGTCTTTAATTTTCCATCAATGGAAATGGTTTGAGTACTATAAGGAGAGATGGTCCCAATCCATTGGCGCCTGATATTGCTTGCCACTCTCCAGTCTGCATCACTGGATCCAGTCAATGCAGGATTGATGGACATTGGTGATACAATGAACTGTGAGAAATTCGGTTCTTGTGCTTGTAAGCATACAGGGAGAGATGCCAACAGAGCAAACCCAATGAATATGGACCTTAAATGTTTGATTGAATTTTTCATGTCATCGCATTAACAGTACACTACCAGTTTGTTGAACCTTGTTTCCATTGATATCAATACCCTCCGCAATCCACAAGTAAGCATCCATGGGTTGCTGCTGTCCAAAACTTATACCGTTCCATCCCTCTGCTGTTGTTTTGGTTTCGAATACCTGTTTTCCGAATTTGTTGAAAATCTTCAGGTAAGTCAACGACTTCATTCCTGCGATATAAGGAAAGAGCAGATCATTCACGCCGTCTCCATTGGGGGTGAAAGACTTGGGAACAAAAATATTGACCAAAGCTGAATCAAATACCAGCACCTTGAGTGTGTCTACCGTAACACATCCAGCAGGCGAAGTCATTTTAATATAATACGACTGCGTTTGGTTGTAGGTAAATACTGGATTGTTTATCCTGTAGAAATTCAGTCCCCACGATGGTTGCCAATCATAGCCATAATTGATTCCCTCAAAGGTTCTGGCCTTCAGCTGTATGGGCCTGGCTGCGTTTGTGCTCACCGTTTCCAATCTCGCAGCACGGATCGGTTCAGCAATCATGATCAGGCTGTCTTTAGAGATGGAATAGGTACAAGAAGGCACGCTGGCAGAAAGGGTGATCTTTTTCAATCCTCCTTTCTTGAATAGTGTAGTGGCATTGTAGAACTTGGAGGAGTCTTCTCCATTGAAATTCCATTTCCAACTGATGTTCCTGACAGATGAAGTATCAGAATAATTGACGAATTGTTTTACGGTATTGATACAGTTGACTGGGTCATTAGAGAATGAAATACCAAATGTTTTGAGGTCTGCCATCTTGATGCTGTTGACCGTCATGTTGGTACAACCCAATGAATCGGTCACCCTGGCGGAGTATGTACCCTGCATATAGGCATTGAAATTAACGCTGTTGGCATTGCTGATCAGGGTGTCATTCCTGTACCATTGATACAACTTGGCCAATGGGGTAATGGACATGGGCTGGAATTGTCCAATACAAATAAGGGTTCCATTGGGCGCATTGATGGTATTCAATGGCAATTTATTCAATCGCTGAACAATGCTGGCAACTCCACCTACAGAGGAGCTCGTATCACTGGAACAATACGCATCACTTACATTCATGATGGTCATGCGGTATACCGAATCTTTCGGGAGATTGGATTGAACAAAAATTGAATTGGACATCGAGAAGCCACCAACCTGGGTAAGGAAGCCATCTTTGTTGTCAACATAACTGATAGACCATGGGCCTGTTCCGGTGAAACTGAGGTTCAAGGTATCATTGGCGTTGACACAAACATTAGAAGGTCCTGTTATCTTCACCCTTGGCGTTGGATTGACCGCAACCCTCAGCTGGAAGGGATTGCCAAGACAGCCATTGGTGCTTGTCTGAACCTGGTAACCGGAATACACAATACTGTTGCCTGAATTGGCCAATGTTTGCGTTACACTTGACTTGTAGGTGGTATCATTTGAAGTGTATCCTCCCAAAGCAAATGATGGATTCACTTCATTGAATTTCCACTTGTATAGGGTATTGCTGGGCACACCTGAAGGACTGAATACGAATTGTTTTCCGTTACAACTATTGGTCGTTTGGTCTCCGATTTTAGCAATGGGCTTGACAGTAACAAAGACGTTGAACGGCTTGAGCGCACAGGTTGGATTGGAAGGATTGATGGTGTACACCGCCAATGCATTGGAGTTGATTCCGCTATTCAACGTGTCGTATACCAGGGTTTGTGGTGTTGTTTTCTGGGTGAAGCTACTCAATGATCCTGATGGCAAAATGGTTGGAGCCTCCCAGGTATAGGTGGTGCGCATCGGCTCAAGGTCAACTGGCAAGCTGAACTGGCTTCCACTACAAATTGTTATGTTTTGATCTGGTACAATGGGGGCAGGATTAACAGTGAAGGTTACAAATTGTGTACTGTCTGTACAGCCATTGAAAGTGGTCCTGTAGTTGTAAGTAACTTTTACTGCTTTAATTGTAGTATCGAGCAGGGTTTCTTCAATGAGAAAACTTCCTCTTGAAGACAGGTTGCTCAATCCTGCAATACTATCCCTGGTCCAGGTGAATATTGTACCTGGTGTATTGCTGGTTGGAATATAGGTAAATGGCGTACCACTGCATATATCAGGCAATGATTTAGGACTGCTCAAAACAGGGATAGGATTCACAACCACACTCAATTTGAACGGATTTCCCAAACATCCGCCTGAGCTGGCTCCTGGAATGATTGGTGTAAGGCTATATTCTGCAATGGATGGGAAATCAGTGAGGTTTTTGAGGCTTCCTGTGACGCTGGTTGTTGGTATGATGGTATTTTCAGTTCCACCAATCAGTCCAACGCCAAGACTTGGCCTGCTCCAGAGGAAAACAGCCCCAACGCTGTTAGGTGGAGTAATGGCAAAGTTAGTTCCGCTACAAACAGGAGTAGTTTGGTCATTCAGCGTAAGCACCGGATTGACCACTTCATAAACAGTTTGCTGGTTGGTACAACCATTAGCCGACAATGTAAATACATAGGGAACCTGTACCGTATTAAAAGTAGTATTGGTGAGCTTCTCGCTGATGCTGTTGAATCCCTGCGTCAACGGTTCGGTTATCCCAACCACATATGACCTGGACCAACTGAAGCTGACATCCCTGGTGCTGCTCACGGGTGTATAATTGAAAAGGCTTTCAGAACAGATAGGGGTAGGTTTGATTGGGCTTGAAAGCATGGGTTGTGGATTAACTACCACAGAAACAACCTGGGTTTTTGCATTCAAACAACCATTGTAGAGCAATGAGAACCGATAGTTCACCGTTACTGGATCTCCTATTGAGTCAATGAGCAGTTCATTGATGTCTGCATATCCAGATGAGGGGGCATTTTGAAGTCCTGTTATTCCATCCCTCACCCAAATAAAGGCTGTTCCTGGAAAATTGCTGGTGGGCAAATAACTAAAACTGGTTCCGCTACAAATGGCTGGGAGGTTCAAGGGGCTTGTCAATGTTGCGGAATTGGCTTTTACATTCACTTTCACAGTGAAAGGAAGGCCCACACAACCATTGGCAACTGGAGTGACATTGTAATAAGCACGTCCGGTTGTTGTATCACTGTTGGTATTCCTGAGGGTCTGGCTGATCAGGGTTTGTAATACATCCTGAGGAGAACCTCCGGTGATTCCATTGCTATAAGTAGGTTCAACCCACCTGTAGAGTGATCCTGCTGGAAGATTGTTGGGCATGGCCACGGTGAACGGACTTCCACTACACACTGTAGAAACCAAAGTATCGGTGATATAAGGTGAGGCTTTCACTGTTACCGCAATTGAGAATGGCTTACCGACACAATCCCCAAACCTTGGTGTCAACTTGTACGTAGACATCACATCAATGGAGTTGGTTGTATTGGTTAAGACCTGGCTGAAACTAGGCACTGGCGTAGTTTGAGCAACTCCACCGAGAACAGCATTGGGAATATTGAAAACTGGTGCATCCCATGTGTAACTGGTGATAAACGGCAAGGGAGATGGATTCATTGAAAATGGATTCCCAGGACAAATGGTGGTATCCTTGTTCAAGATAGTCGGCGTTGGGTTAACGGTTGCAACAAAAGAGAACGGCTTACCGGGACATCCTTGTGCAATGGGCGTAACCGTGTAAGTAGCCTGTGAAATATTGTTGGATACATCCAACAGCGTTTGTGTGATGCTTTGCACTGGAGAGGTGTTGGCAGAAGCTCCGACCAGCGCACCTGCCGGTGAAATCTCTGGCAATCCCCAGGTATATGATGTTGTTATCCCTGTAAGATTGCTTGTTGGAGAAGTGGAGAACTGTGCCCCACTGCAGGCAATCCTTGATGCAGTAGAAACAACTGGCAATGGCCTTGATGTGACAACAAGCGTGAATGGATTTCCTGTGCAATTCCCACTCTTTGGCACGATGGTAAAGGTTGCATTGCCTCCTGCATTCACACCTGAATAACTGAGGTTTCCCGTAATGGCTGTATCACCAACAACATTGATGTTCTTGTCTCCTGAATTTAAAAAAAGTCCGGTGGCAAGTGTTGGAGAACTCCATGTATAGGTTGTACCCTGCGGAACAGGATTAGGAGTGGAAATGAAATTGTCTCCGCTACAACTTACAAGAGTCTGAGTGCCAA
>JACCDP010729335.1_pt1 | contig 13215 bp, 7 predicted proteins | sample 7445841 | NCBI WGS metagenome assembly JACCDP01 (sample SAMN15323441, study PRJNA562643) | freshwater metagenome | isolation source: river surface water | place: USA:Blue River Watershed | collected 2017-08-17
CAATAATATTCGGATCGAAGATAGGATGCGGTTGAAAATCTGAAGTATCGGCATCAAAGCCCTCAAAGATACAACGGAGGTTTTAAGTTTACCGACAATCTGCTAGTACGATAAAAAACCGCTGGGATTCACACCAGATTCCAGCACTTTAACCACCTGTTTTGTTTGCGCATCAATTACCTTCACCATTCCATTGCTTACATAATCTTTGGCATCCGCAACAAACAAATACTTGCCGTTATTGGACAATCCCAGTCCGTACAACTGCTGAAATCCTTCCGCCACCACGATTGCTTGATCTATGTTGGTAGCGTCAACCGAAACGATCCAAACACGATTCCCAGACGCATAATAGATAGAGTCCATCGTTTTGTTTAGCAACATTTGGGAAATGGGTTCTTTGGGGATGAGCGTTACGGAAGGATAGGCATCCTGTTGCGAATCGAACCGTTTTAGGGTAGACATCCAGTCCGAACCTGTGGAAGCGACCCATAATCTACCCTTTCCGTCTACTTGAACAAATTTTGTTGTTGAATCGCCCACTAACATCGATTGCTGCGCGGCTGTACCATCGGCATTGAATAAATACCCTCCTTTTCGGTAGGAAGCCACTGCAACGATATTGCCCCAATGTACGAGGGTTTCTGTCCACCCGTTCACCAGAATTTCTCCTACTTTTTGCAAACTTGTTGTATCCAAAATTGATATTCGGTTGGCATACAATTCCGTTAGCCACAATCGATTCCCAACGGGCAATAGATATCGGGGAGAGCCTAAATTGGAGTTTACCGCCGATTGTTTCAGCGTTTGTGCATTCAATTTCACCACTTTCCCAGAGTTATTGACAACCAAATACACCGAACGATTCCAGTGGATGGCACTTTGCAACACATCCCCCAAGGGCTTATCGTTTATTTTCCGATACACATCGGATTGTAAACGCAGTGAATCCATGTCAATTTCATCCAGCTGCGCATTCCCCCACATAAAATTCCCTTCGCACAAAACCAATACTTTATGCGGTGCCGATTCCACTTTGGGTTCAACGGGCAACTCAGGCTCGCAAGCCGAAGCCCCGAAGGCTATAACCAACAAGGCTATCCCGCCCAATAGGCCGAAACCTCTACTCTTTAGCCCACTGAAACTGTTGTTTAACTTAAAAAATGACACGATTTTAGTATCAATTTTTAACAAACGGAAGGGTAATCACCCCTTGATTGGTTAAAATCACGAAGCGATAAATTCCATCACTCAAAAATTCGACATCGGCCTGAAATCTAAAAACTCCGTCTACCGTTTCTGAAATTGCCGAAACCGGAATTCTAATAAATCTACCTTGATTATCGATGCATTGTATTCCCAAAGGCTTTGCACTCACATCCACTTGTACTTGAGAAACCACAGGGTTGGGGTACAACGAAACGGCACCGTTAAACGGAATGGCTTGGGTGGATTCCAACATCGAAAACTCCAGGGCATCCAAGGCAAAAAATGCAGGCGTATTCATGCCCCATTCGCCTACATCCGAACTACTCAATCGGAATTCCATACTATCCACCAACGGTCTAGTTACTTCGGCTACTTTCCAATCTTTAATCATATAATCTTGGGTGGAATCAGAAAAAGTAAAATCGGCCAACGGTAGAACCATGGTATCGCACTGGTAACTGTTGTCCACGATATTCTTGCCATGAATAAGTACTGTTAGCGTGAAATAATCAGGATCCTGTCCGTTACTACCTCCAAATTTCTTGCCCACGAAATCGCCAAACAACATACTGTTGTACGCATAGGTGGTGTTGGTATATTTGAAATTTTTCAATCGTAGACCCATACTTGAAATCAAATTATTGCCCGTAGCAGGGTCTACAAAATACAATTTTGAACCGTTGTGACCCACGGCCCAAGCTTGATCAAATACGCCATTTGCGCCGGTTCCGGGCTTGGCAGCGTACAGGTGTTTGGTATAATCAGAAGGCTCCTCGGTGGTATATATTACCTTAGACAATGCCCAACCACTTTTCCAATAACCATCAGCCCATTCGATGGGCACGTAAAAATATTTTCCCGTTCCGTTGTTATCGGCATTTCCGTAATACCCGGTAGTTTTTCCGTCGCTTCCATTAATAACCTTCAGGGTGTCGTAATCAGCAAATTCAAAACCACTCTGAACTTGGGATTGTAAGGATCCAACTCCCAAGAAAAAAGTAAGAGAAAGTAGTGTAATTTTATTCATATTTTTTAAAATCGCAAAGAGGAAACTACCCGCACCGAAGCACCAGGCATGGGCCGATTGGGTACGGTTTGATAGGTAATATTTAGTAGATTATCGCCTTCTAAACGAAGCACCAACACGTTGGTTTTCCAAGCTTTCTGGTAGGAAACCTCGGCTTGAACCAAACCAAATCCGGGTAAATATTTTTTATTATCGGTTTGAATGTATCGCTTTCCGGTGTATGCGTATCCTATTTCAGCCGCCAAATTTTTCTTTTGCCACACCATCGTTGTTTTTCCGGATAGGTTGGGGATGAAAATTTGGTGATACGCATGGGAATTAATGGCTTGTTTCACCCAAGAGATATTGCGTTCCCATTGGTTCACCCAGATCCAGGTTCCGTAAGTGGGATGCACCCACACGTAGGCTTTGGTTTTTGATTGTCCACCGTAATACATTCCACCCCCTTGTAAATTGGTGGGCATCCAAAATGCGCCCGCAGGAACCCAAACAATGGGCTTATCTAAATATCGACCATACACCAACCACTCCAAACTTCCGTATTTCGTCCATCGTCTTTGCCATGCCAATTCCGTCCCCGCGCCTTGCTCATAGGTGAGCGTAAGCCTATTTCCGCCAGGAACAAACCAGTATAGATCGTTTAGTGTTGGTCGTCTAAAGGTTGAATGTACATTAAACTTAACCGAAGCCACCGAGGCCGAAGGTTTCACCACCCAAGAAATTGAAGCCGTTGGGATGCGCTCTTTTGCCTCGTACCGTGCGGTAGCCACGCGTTGCCAATGCCAAGGGATGGACATGAAATTTCTTTCGCCAGCCTTGTACCAAGCAACGAAGATGGCGGGTAGTATTCTATTTACCGGTTGTACATAATGTGAAATATCGGCTTGTTGGGCTTGAAAATCACCCCCTATCAACAACAAGGTATTGGCGTTGGGTTTATAATACCATTCGGATTGAATGTGGGTAGTATTGGCGATGGAGCGTTGAGGAATACCTCCCCCAACCGTATTTCCATCCGTGTATTCCATGAAATCACGAATCCATCCAACCCTGTGCGTGGATTTCCAACGATGGTTCAATTGAGAATTCGCTTCCAATACAGTCCGAATTGCACGATCAAATTGCGTTCCCAATGGAGTGTATGAATTCAACATCAGCCCCAACCCTCGGTTTACTTCCGCCACTTCGGAATGCCATACCCACTGGGTTTTATTGCCTCGATATTGGATAGAAGTACGCGCCAATTTCCGGGTTAAAGAGGATCCGGTCATGAGTCGATCGGTAATCATCAATCCGGGATCTTGGAATTTAAAATTATTCTCTTGGTGGTTATACGCAGCCGTGGCCGAAGCACTCCACTTCCCTGCGGTGGATTTAGCTGCCTGCACTGATTCTAAATAATGCAAACGCCTGGCCGAAGGAGATACTACCGCCGCCGAAATACCATATTCTCCAAAACTCCCTGCGTTCAGAGAAACAAATCCTTGGTTAAAATTACGCTGACTGCCAACCAACAAATCGTTATTCATGGCGATACTCCCGCCAACGCTTCCGCTCCCCAACAAGGTGGCATTGCCGCCTTCTACCAATTTAACAGACATCCCAACTGGCATAAATAAAGTAAAATCTCCCATTCCTAACATGGGATTGCAAATGGGTAAATTATTCCATAACACTTGGGTTTGGGTAGGATCCGCTCCTCTTCGAGAAATAGTAGCCGATCCGCTCACGCCATACGATTTTAAATAGACGCCTTCCCGTTGCAATACATTGGCTAAGGACATCCCATTATCTGAATTTTTGATGGTTAATACCGATCGACCTAACGTAGCCAAATCAACTCGTCTAGCACCTATTTCAACTGTAACCGTATCGATGCCAGCCGAATCTTTATAACGCAAAACAGGTTCTATCCCTTTATTCACTCGCGAAAAAAGGAACAACTTACTGGCTATGGCAACGGACCAAATCATAGAAATTTCTTTTGCTCCTAGAAAATAGTGAGTACAGCCAAAAGAGTTTTACCCATTCTAACCGGCCTCGCTTTTCTTCCCGAAAGCGTGCTGTTTTTGCTAAAGGCAGGTCTTCTGACTCCTTTCTGTGAAACGCCTTCCCGCTTTTGGCAGTGGCATTAGAGGTTTCACATTCGATTAACTTGCGTTAATTCAGAAAGTTACAGCTGCGGGTACAGTATCGGATTCTCACCGAATTCCCTTTTCATCTTTGTTCGTCATGCAAAACGAATTAAGAACCATTCAGCAAGTGCAAATTTAATAGTTTTGTCTAAGAAATTAGTGCTAGGTGTAGGCAAAATGTGTAAAAGTGTGTAAACCTCAATAAAATCAAGGCCTATACAAGTAGCATTATTTCATCACTTTTACTTTGTCGTTGTGATTTAAGGATTTAGCAATCACCATACTGGGGCCTGTGATGATGGTTTGACCTTCTTTTATTCCACCTAAAATTTCATAGTAATCCAAATCTTGAATCCCTGTGGTGACTTCCACTGCGGTTGCCTTCCCTTGATCCAAAACGAATACCCAAGTTTTTACTCTACCGGCCGGAACACTCTCTTGTGTTGGACCATTTTTATCCTCAGAGCTTGAAGTATTTTTCATTTCGCTGGAACTTGCTGTGAATTGAACCGAAGATTTTGAATTGTCATTTTCAAACGGATTACGCGTAATCACCGATGCGATAGGTACCGCAATTACATTGTTTTTTTGATCCGTTTTGATATCCACCGAGGCCGTCATTCCTGGAAGAAATGGAGATTTACCGGCGGAAATCAAATCCGAATAACTGTTCCTCAACAATCGAACTTTCACGATAAAATTTGTAACCTGATCGTTCAAATTCTGGGTTTGGTTAAACACCGCAGAGTTTGCAATTTCAGTTACCACTCCTTTAAACAATCGGTTGTCGTAGGCGTCGATTTTCACATCGGCGCTATCTCCCAAATGAATTCTTACAATATCATTTTCATTCACCGTAACCTGAACTTCCATGACGTTCAAATTACTAATGCGCATAATTTCTGTACCCGCCATCTGCGCGGTACCTACCACGCGCTCACCTTTTTCGCTTTTTAAATTGGTAACAATACCCGATTCGGGGGCATAGATACTGGTTCTACCTAAATTGCGCTTGCCTTCTTCCAATCGAGCAGCTACACTTTGAACATTATAACGCGAGGCCAAGGTTTGCTTTTGGGTTGCCTCAAAATCAGCCTGCGCCACTTCATACTGCGTGGTAAACGATTCCAATTCTTGATTGCTGATAACCCCTTGATTGAATAATTTTTTTTGTCGATCCAAATTCAACTGCTGTTGTTTAAAGTTGGCTTTGGCACGAATTAATTGGGCTTCCGAACCAGCCTGGGTAGCTTTGGCATTATTCAAATTGGCTTCCAACTGGGATACGGTGGACTCATACAATTCAGGATTAATTCGCAACAACAATTGACCTCGGGTTACGCTATCGCCTTCAGTTACCTTCATATCGATGATTTCTCCGCTCACGTCTGCCGAAATTTTCACCTCCGTTTCGGGTTGAATTTTACCGGTAACACTAACAATCTCGGTAATATTCTTCCTGCCCACAACTTCAGTGGTTACTTCTGTCTCTTTTTTCCCACTTTTGAAGATTAAGGAGAGTACCACGGCTACAGCTACCACAGACAGTATAATCCAAAGAGTCTTTTTGTTTTTCATGATGTTATTATTGAATTACGGATAAATAAAAATCCAACACAAACGCTCTAAAATAGAGATCGTGCTGGGCAGAAATATAATTAAAGTTGGAGTTAGTGTAGTTACTTTCGGCAATTTGAAGTTCCACCGCCGTTGCCGCTCCTTCAGCAAATCTAGCCTTTACATAATCCCTATTTTCTTGTTGCAAGTCTACATTGGATTGTGCGGAGACCAACCGCGTTCTAGCATTTTTATAAGCCAACATGGCTTGATTGATCTCGTTTTCTGCGTTTTGCACAATCTGTAAACGAGTTAATTCAGCGCGTTTAAAAGCAATATTTGCGGCCGTAATTTGGTTATGTCCTCGCAATCCTGCGTAAATAGGAATGCTTAAATTCAAGCCTACAGATTGACCGAAATTATCTTTCAACTGCTTAGAAAAAGAAATGGTCTCGGTGTTGTATTCCAAAACTGGCGCATATACGGCTTCCATGGTACTGGGCAACCATCCAATGGCCTGGGTTCCATTGACCGTATATCCCGTAATTCGTTTTGCATTATCGGAATACACCGTGTTCAAATTAGCCCCCAAACTCAAGGTAGGTTGTAAGGCCCCCTTAGCGATGGAAATAGATTCCATGGCCGCAGTTTTACGAAATTGTGCTGCTTTTAAATCGGGTCTTCTCGCCAGCAAAGTATCCATTAAAACCATGGGATTCAATCCATCCAGATACTTCAAATGTTCCTCCGTGGTAGTAAGCGATTCGGGGAGTGGTGCAAACGAAACAGAATAAGGGATTCGCAAGAACTGCTTTAATTGCAATAAAAATTGCGCCGTAGAATTCTTGGCAGCAGCCAACGTATTGACATTATTGGAGTGCTGTGCTTTGATATTGAGCAATGTGCCTTTATTGGCAGCACCTTCTTTGTAGAGCAATTCGGTACGAGATACTTGGACTTGTGTAACCGCGGCTGCTGCTTCCGCCGCCTTCTCCAAATCCAACGCCTGCAACCATTGAACATATGCTTGCGCCGTCTGCAGCAACAGCGAATACAAACGGGTATTTTTATCCTCCACAGCGGCATTTCTCAGCATCGCAGATTGTTGCAGCGCATTGCGATTCTGTCCCCCCGCATACAATACCCAACTTCCCTGCAATTGAAAATTGTTACTCCCAATAGTTTTTTGTACAAATTGGTTGGTAAATCGATCGATACTTCTACCCGACTGGTAAAATTGCCCCGCATTTCCGTTGAGCGAAGGCCCTAAATTCAATTTGCTTTGTTGCCAATCCAAGGTAGCCTGTTGTACCGCCAAATCACTCAAATTAATATCGATGTTTCGCGTAATTGCCGTAGCCATCACCGTAAAAAAAGACGATTCTTGTACCGTTGGACTTTCCGATGGAATAACCAAAGCATGATCAGCGATTGCTGAATAATCGCCTTGTTTCACCCATTCTACCAATTTAGTCAATTGCTGCGGGCTGCTTGGAATGGACTGCGCGTGCAGGGAGCTATCGGCGTATCCCACCCCCAAGAAAAACAAACGAAGCAAAAGCAAACGATTCATCTGCCTACTACTCCAAACCTGTGCGTTGCGCATTCAACAAAGGTAGTAATAATGAATCGGTTGGAGGTTTGATTACTTAAAAACTCGTCGATTAACCCAATTCAATAATCGACATACACCCTAAGCACTACATTTTGTGGCAACTATCCACTTTTTTCACCGATCTGGACTCTATGAATTTTTGCATTCGCAAGGCACTTTTACTGCCCGTTAATGCCGAAATCGCCACGCCTAAGTACAAGTCTGCATCCCGAACGTGTTTGGTATTCAATAACGACATCAAGCTATTGGTTCCGATGTAAAACCAGCCCACTCGAACCATGGCACCGGCTCTAAAACTTCGGTAATCGTATTCCAACGCCAGGGGCATAGAAACTTCAAAGAACGGCGTTTCGTACCGGGGAGCAACCATTAAAAAACTTTGGTATCGAGCATGGATACTGTAACGAGATCGCAAACTCTGTACCCATTGTGTATTGATGAAAAATTGCTTTTTCAGCATATAATCTACACTAAACACCAACCGTGTTGGCAATCCAACCATAAGCTCTCCTCGCTTGGTCTCCAAAGTCTGCAACTCCGTTTTTAAAATATTATCCAATCCATTGATGGAATAGTCCATGGATAAGAAACGATCTCGATCGTTCTGCATGTCCCAAATTTGAGGTGCCGCATTGAGCAATTGTCGGGTATCCGCCTTCCTGTAACGGATTGCGCCAATATCCATTATACTCAATCCAAATTTGTAAATGTACTGCTTATGATGACTTCTGTAATAGCCGTTCTGCTTGTAATCGGGTTTGTGATAAACCCAACCCAACCCAAGATCTACGCCAGAACCCGATCCACTCCCTCTGTAACTCCCATACTTAATACTCGTTTGATCCAAGATTATTTTCTCGCGGGTGGGATGTGTAAAGGTCATATCTCCAATCTGAGCATATCCCCCACCAATGCCCCATACTCGCTTGGCGGTAATGCCCAGCAGCAATTGCTTTTTCCAAATCTGTGGGATTGCATACGACACATGTATCCCGGTACTTACCCAGGAATTCACACTCACCGTAGCTCTTGGAATTCTGTACTGCTTGTTGGCATTGCTAGCATCGAAATTAAAGTACTCATACGCATTGCGATTAATACTCATATCCTTCAAAATGGCATGCGCCAATGCCTCGCTGATACCGGCTGCCCTAGCCGAAACATTCACATCGGTAAGCAACCCAACGGTTACCCCTTTTAATTTCATCATGATGGAGGGCCCGTAAACCTGGGCACCTGCCGCTAAAAATTTATTATTCCCGTTGATGCGTTCCTTGATCCAGGCCGTATCAAAGGTAGGATTGCCATTTTCGGTTTTGTACTGCGGCGCCATGCCATTGTCAATAAACTTATAGGCTGAATATGGCAAACTCAACTTCAAGTAATTATTATTAGCATTCACCCAGCCTCCCACGATATTGAAATGTATATCGTATGCCGAGTATGCGGTTAATGCAGGATTCACACGGGCGGCGTGTATACCCGAATAATAACCGTGCCCCAAAGGACCGTAATGTTGCGCTTTCCCAGGAATGTTCAATGCAAAGCTCATCAAAACGACCAACCCATGGATCCGGTTTCTTCCTTGACCCATTTGTTGTAGTAGGTTATTGATAAGACTTTTGCGCATCAAATTAAAATTAATCAAAGGTAATTATACTTATCCCCCCTAAGGTTATTTTATAGGTGGATAACGAATAACATTCGCAAATATTGTTCATTTTTTTGAACTTCTGTATGGGGAATCCTAGCCATTGGCATTTTTTACCACTAATAAATTTCATGTTGTAAAATTCACAAAAACACTTCCCAATCGAACATTTTTGTCTATATTGTTGACATTATTTTGTCAATTTTTTTAACATAAAATGATTCTTCACTTCCACTCATATTTCAGTTTGCGTTACGGCTTAATGAGCCCGGAAGAGATCGTACAACGTTGCGAAGCCGAGTGTATGTCCATGAAGATAAAAATCCCTGTTCTACTGGCGGATATCAATACGGTGACGGGGATTCCTAATTTTTTACGATTGGCTAAATCAACCAAACACATCATCCCATTGGTAGGGGTAGAGATTAGAAATGGCGATCACCCACTGTATGTACTCATTAGTAAAAACCAAACCGGATATGCCTCCATCAATGGATTTTTAAGTACGCATCTCAGTACCAAAACCGCATTCCCAACAAACCCTCCTACATTAGACCATGTTTTAGCAATCCAATATTATCAGCCCAAAAATCAGAAAAAAGTCCACTTAGAGAGTATATCCGCATTGGCCATAGAAGCTGATTTACTAGGCTCTTGGCGTTTGGAGCATCGAAACAGCACCGGCGGTTCAACGCCCAATTCCATCCCCTCCAAGGTGATATCAACCAATTCCACTCCACACACGGATATTCCGCTTACTCCCGTCCCAGCATTCATTGCGTGGCATACTACTACGTACCGAGACGATGTAGATTTTGAAACGCATTGCTTACTGCGTTGCATTGCCCACAACTGCTTGCGCACCCGTTTGCCAAATACGGCTACCGCTAAACCTTGGCAACATTGGCAAGGAATTCGAGATTTATGGGTGCGATACAAGGAACATCCCCAACTGTTGAAAACCGGAATGGCTCTCATTGAAGGCTGCTCTTGGCAATTTGAATGGGGAATACAGCAGAATAAAAAACTGTTTACCGAAGACCCCAACGAAGACTTTCGGCTGTTGCGTGAGCTCGCATTGGAAGGATTGCGGTACCGCTACCCCGAATATACCTACCGAATTACCCAACGATTGGAAAAAGAAATGCAACTGATTTACGAACTTGGTTTCACCGCCTACTTTTTAATCAATTGGGATATCTGCAGATTTGCTAGAGAGCGTGGCTTCTTTTACGTTGGCAGAGGGAGCGGTGCCAATTCCTTGGTGGCTTATTGCCTTCGAATTACCGATGTGGACCCCATCGACCTAGACCTGTACTTCGAACGATTCATCAACCCCCACCGCAGCAGTCCCCCGGATTTTGATATTGATTTTTCATGGCAAGATCGAGACGAAGTAACCGCGTATATTCTGAACAAGTACCAAAAACAAGGAGCAGCCCTATTGGCCACCTACAGCACCTTTCAAACCAATGCTGTTGTTCGAGAACTTGGCAAAGTATATGGACTGCCTAAAGCCGAAATTGACGCTTTATTGGACAAACCCAGTTATTACAGTGCTGCTTTATTTGAAGAATTCGCACCCAACCGCCAAGACATTTACTCTCAACCCGGCATAGGCCAAGGGATTCGAAACCGTTCATTGGGAAAAAAATCGTCACCCTCCCATGGCACAACCGCTCAATCAACAACCATCGCTGTATCCCATGAAATGCCAAATGAAACTCGGCAGCAGCACAAAAAAATGCTGTATTCGGAACTACTCAAACACGCCCATAGGATTCATAACCTACCCAATCATTTAAGTATCCACGTAGGTGGGGTACTTATTCCAGAAAAGCATATTTTTTATTATTCCGCATTGGAACTCCCACCCAAAGGATTCCCCATCGTACAATTCAGTATGCTAGAAGCAGAAGATTTGGGACTGGCAAAATTCGATATTTTAAGTCAACGCGGATTAGGCCACATCAAAGACGCCATCACCTACATCGCTGCCAACAAAAAGGAAGTTGTTGATCCACACCAAATTGAACGATTTAAGCAAGACCCCAGAATCGAACGCTTAATCGCTACCGGACATACCACTGGCTGCTTTTATGTAGAAAGTCCGGCCATGCGACAATTACTGCGAAAACTCAACTGCAAAGACTACCTTACGCTTGTAGCGGCCAGCAGTGTAATCCGCCCCGGGGTGGCACGCAGCGGAATGATGAGAACCTTTATCGAACGACATGTACAACCCGAAAAACGCAAGGAGGCCCATCCCGTACTTTGGGAAATCATGCCAGATACCTACGGAATTATGGTCTATCAGGAAGACGTTATTAAAGTAGCACACCATTTTGCAGGCTTGGGATTGGCCGAAAGCGATGTGCTGAGACGGGGAATGAGTGGAAAATTCCGCAGCCGGGAGGAATTTCTCAAAGTGCAAGAAAAATTCTTCCACTGCGCCAAAGAAAAAGGACACAAACCTGAATTAATTGCCGAAGTATGGCACCAAATAGAAAGTTTTGCCGGCTACAGTTTTGCCAAAGGACACAGCGCCAGCTATGCGGTAGAAAGTTACCAAAGTTTGTTCTTAAAGGCCTATTACCCACTGGAGTTCTACACTGCCGTAATCAATAATTTTGGTGGGTTCTATCGCACAGAATTCTACATACACGCCGCTAGAAAAAGCGGAGCTACTATCGAAGCGCCATGCATCAATAACAGTGAAATTCTTACACGAATTGAGGGCAATACCTTGTGGTTGGGATTGGGATTAATTGACGGACTAGAAGAAAAATTAACTCACCGCATCGTAGCATGCAGAACGTTGAATGGCCTATTCGAATCCGTTGTAAACTTAAAATCTCGACTAGAACCAGGGCTAGAACAGCTCAAATTGTTGGTACAAGTTGGTGCACTTCGAAGTTTAAAGACTCCTAGAAAATCACTTTTCTGGGAAATTCACGGACTATACGGCCCTAAGAAAAACAAGGTGGCCACCCCCAAGCTATTCGAAGAAACTCCCAAAGAATACCAACTGCCCTCCCTAGAAGATTCGTGGTTGGAAATTGCACACGATCAACTCCAATTGCTTGGATTTACCTTGTACAACCCATTTCACTTAATACAAGGCTCTCCTTTCACCAAAGAAATAGCTCCACACGGAATAGAAAACCCACACCTATCCCCCATCCGAAGTCGACATTTCCCTCAGTTGTTGGGTAAAAAAATCACCCTAGAAGGATACCTGGTCACCGTTAAGCCTACCCGAACTACTGGGGGCAAAGAAATGAATTTTGGCACCTGGCTGGATGCAGATGGCTACTATTTTGATACGATTCATTTCCCTCCTTCCATAGCGACATCGCCTTTTAGAGGCAGAGGCGTCTACCGAATTTGGGGAACGATTACCGAAGATTTCGGGGTATTCAACTTAGAAGTATCTCGGCAACAAAAGTTGCCTTATCAATCAGACCCCCGATTCGAATAATGATTAATGGTGATGTCCGCCCGCACCGTGAACGTGACCGTGGTCCAATTCTTCTTCGGTTGCTTCGCGAATCGACATTACCTTACCGGTAAAACTCAGGGTTTGTCCGGCCAATGGATGATTGAAATCCATCGTAACAATATTCTCATCAAAGGAAACAACTTTACCGTCCAAGGGATTGCCTTCTTGATCTTGCATCGGCAACATGGCGCCAACTTGCAATAAATCGGCAGGAACATCGTCTCCACCGAATACGCTGCGAGGTAGGGTAATCACCCAATTGCTATCGTATTCGCCATAACCTTCCTCTGCCGAAAGAGAAAAAGTGAAACCATCCCCAATTTTCAAACCGTTTAAATGTTCATCAAAAGCGGGTAACGTTTGTCCGATACCGTGGATAAACATCAACGGATTGGCTTCTTCGGCAAAATCAGCGACTTCGCCATTACTCAATGTAAGTGTGTAAGTAACACCTACTACGTGATTGGGGGAAATTTGTTGCATAGTTAAAAAACACTGCAAGTTAACCCCATTTCCATG
>JACCDP010685271.1_pt1 | contig 13214 bp, 7 predicted proteins | sample 7445841 | NCBI WGS metagenome assembly JACCDP01 (sample SAMN15323441, study PRJNA562643) | freshwater metagenome | isolation source: river surface water | place: USA:Blue River Watershed | collected 2017-08-17
CTCAGTTTTTCCTTCCCGAGTTCTGATTATGCAATAGTATATCCAATCAATCAGGATGAGATCGATTTTCATGTAAACACATAACAAAAATATGGGTATTATAGAGAGACTTAGCTACTACGTTACTATAGTAGCCTAGTCCATGTACAAATCATAACGATATTTAATGATCAAAAAAAGAATAAGGATCTCTTGTAATTGCCCAACGTTGTAGAGGCAGATAACCAGTAAAATCACAACAGATTAACTACAACAAACATAGATGTGCAGTCTCTTATCAACACAGATCGATAAAAAAAAGCTGGTCTGTAATGGTAACCAAGTTGTTTTGTTGATAGCGTAAGTGCACAGAACGTTTGTAAGGCACATATACATCAGAATGAAGCAATTGGCGCTCTCATCCTTAGCGCTCAACTGGATTTCGATTGGTATCTACACAAACAAATAATTTACCACGTCTGATTTTGCCTAGAAATATATAAATCTATCTGCTATTACATCTCCACATACATAAAAAAAAAATTTTAATGCTATTGCAATGTATAGTATGCACATTGGCAACCGTCAGTCTGTTTGAAGTTGGAAAGGCGAATATCGCCGAACCCTTCGTCTGTCCGGAGGACGGTCTCTTCCCAGTCAGTCTCGAGGCTTGCACCTCTTCCTACTATGCTTGTAGTAGAGGAAACACTGAAATTAGGGTTAGTACTAAAGAAATACTGCCTGAAATAAGCATTTGAGCAAGTGCCCTGCTTTCAGAACTTAATGAGTTTTTTTTTTAAACTATGAAAGAGTTGTTCTGGGGACGGATCAGCTTTATTCGATCCAGCCTCATCTTCTTGTGTCATTAATTATTTGGCTTCATGCTATCCTCTAGGTGAGTGATCATCACTCATTCAAATTTAAGTGCTTGACAATATTTTCTAGTGTGTTTGTACGATTGTTTTCAGCTTTGACGTGTCCAGAGCCGAACGAATTCTACTCGATTCCTGATACGTGCTCATCTGTCTACTATATGTGCATCGACTCAGTAGTTTACGAAAGAGTACGACGATACTTTCCTTTTTTATTGATGATTTTTTGACTGTCCATTTCTGTGACATACATAGATTTGTCCAGCAAACGGAATTTTTGATCCTGACCGCCGAATTTGCGCTCTACCAGAAACTGTACCTTGTTACGCTGGTAAAATTTACCATAAAATAATACTTGAAAATACAGTTCTCATTTTCTGTGATAATTAAAAGGTTCCACTGGTCCATCGTTTGAATGTCCGCCAGAAGACGGGAAATATCCTGATCCGGATCCTGAAAGCTGCGATGCTTTCTACGTTTGCGTAACGGAAGTGGCTTTCCCTTCTGTAAGTTTGTATGCAAATTGTGTGGTTCACATTAATAAGATTAAAAAGTCCTTTTTAGTAATGCAACTTTTTTAATGGCGCCAAACAGACTTGTCCGTACGGATGGTGTTTTGACCCAAACACAAGAGAATGTTCATCGACGTATGTGCCACCATTAACAAGGGTTTAAGCTAAGAGGATTTACTGAAATATAGTTTCAATATATTAATATGTTTCGGAATCACTTGGAACCTAGCTAGCACCAGATGCGGAAGTACATACGTATTGTATACCTTTTTTGGAGACGGAATTATGTGCCTCTAAATTTGCGGCCGCATGCGCGTCCTTCTGAACAGTCTATTGCTCTGTAATGCCCACGTCCCACATACACTGTTTATCGAAAAATGGATAACAAAATTTTATTTGGCTAATCATAAATTTAGCATTCTGTTGATATGTGATGACGCAGCAGACTGCTGCAACAATTTCAAGCGGCATTTGCGCAAGTTTACCCACAAAATCGCCCACTGAAAAAAGCTCATTTTCAACCAGCCAGTCTATACTGGCAATCCAGTTTAATCCATTTTATAGCATTAAAATATTGCATGGGCGTAAGTTTTTCAAACATATTTTATTTGATAAGACCGGATAGACCAGTTGGCTATAAAGACTGCTGAAGCTCAGAGAGAAACTGAGAAGAATTCGTTCTTATACAAGTGCTGGGCCTTATCCTCTGCTCCTAAACTGGTTGGGAACTATTTTGAAATGATCAAAACGCCGATTTTTTTCGTCGGCGGGGTTGTTCTACTCCACTGTAAGTTTCATATTCTTTCCGCTCCATTTTTTTTTATTGAAACCGCTTAATCGCTCATCACATTTCCATTGAACGAATGCTTAGGTTTCCTCATAGTCGACGCCGTAAATGCCCAATCCGTAAATTATAAAAATCCTGTTTACGTGATTGAGACTTTGTTAACTAATGACAAATTTCTGTCCACTTAGGATACTGGAGCTCGAGCGAATGTTGACATCAATTTAGGTGAAAGTGACTTCCGCTGCCCAGAAGGTTACCCCATTTATCCTCATCCGCAATGCAACATGTATTACACCTGCTATGGCGGACAGCCAACTTATTTATGGCAGTGTAAACTAGACTACTTGTTCGATCTCACCTACAATGGTTGCAACTGGCCAGAACAGACCTATTGCGGCAATCGCACTCGGCCGGATGGTAAGTAAAACTTGCATTTTCTAATTAATACTGCAACGTACGTACGTCTTTTTTAAATTTCATACTTCTCCTCAGGTTCATCACCCGCTGCACCGATGACGACCCAACAATGGTCCACGCCAGAGTCGTCTGAGACTCCAAAACCACTCGCATGTCCCGAAGATGGATTCTTTGCAGCCTATCCCGATCGCTGTAGCAAAACCTTTTACACATGCCTTGATGGCTCTGCATATCCCACTGTAAAAGTCGACTGCAATTTAAAACTATTTCTTAACCCCAGCTTGTAATTTATTCATATTTCTCATCAGAATTGCCCCGCATACGGAGTTTTTGAGCCAGTAGCAAGAAAATGCATCAATCCAAATTCTCCTGCTTGCAAAACCGGTAAGGCACATTATATATGTGTGTGACCACCTTTTGATAAGTTTGGTGAGGTAGGGCCTAGCTTCTCAGGGTCGTCAGCTTGTCTCGTAGATAGATTGATAGAGATCATCCTAAAAAGTTCGATTCGGTGTCGTTTGGTTCCCTAAACACTTCGTTCTGACACGCGCACGCGTTTTGAATGAATTTACCTCCTGACTGCGAGTTGTGACTGCCTTGTCTATAATCTATATCCATACATCGCCATATATATTTGAGGAAGAAAAGGCAAAGAAAAAAATATATTAATTTCAGCAATTATTTTTTCAAACGTCGACAGGGACTACCTCCAGCGTCCAAGTTTCAACAACAAAATCGGCATTTCAGACAACAATGATTCCAACACTCCCGAGCTCGACATCTGAGCCGAAAACGACGATAATCCCGACACTTCCGCCCTCGTCATCTGTCCCTGAAACCAGTAAAACAACTCCTGGTGGTGCGTTTGTTTGTCCGAGCAATGGGAGTTATCCAGACCCTAATTCATGCTCGCACTATTATACATGTGACAACGGAGTTGCATATCATTTCGTAAGTACACATAGGCGCAATAACTTGTCACGGAACACAATAGCTTAACTGCACACTTTTTTTTCAAATCTTATCTTTAACAGTCGTGCCCGGGTGGCCTTGTTTTCAATCCGCTTACGGGCGTTTGCGACTGGCCTTCCAGCGTCCCTAGCTGTAACAATTCGGGATAGAGTTACCTTCATTTCCAGAGCGCAGTGGCACGTTTCTCACAACTATTTTTGCGGCATTCATGATCTATAATTACATCTAATATGCGAGGTTGTTTTGGGCACTTCTCAGCATATTGCTTTCATCCATATGACTAACGCATGAAATCGTTTTGTTTTTTACGTGTACGTAAGATATTTTTTTGTTGTTATATGGAATAAAATCAGATGAAAGAATACTGAAAATTATCAAGTGAGCAAGCAAGAGGAAAGTATCAGCTCAGTTTCATGCAGATTACCTGGACATAAAGCCAGGTAAAGTGATCTTACTCCTGATCTTTTCTGACTTTGCTCTATCTATTATAGAACTCTACTAGTAAACGAATAGCATTAGATAAAACTTGAAAATAAGTCTTTATTACCAGATAATCCTGCTTCACTCTGTTGTGTACAGCCGGATAGGCTTTAATCGATTCACGCGAGAAAGCGCTTAAAGCGTCATAAACGTAAGCGCAACCCTGTCCGTTGGGACGATGTCTGGGGGATCTTCCCCACCTATTAAGGACCACATTGACTACAAAATTAATTTTTCATATCCTTAAGATATGACCCATTTCTCAAGGGATGGGCCTGTATAATGAAGCTTAGATTTAAATATAGATAAAATGTATTAAGTTTTTAAAGCATGATTATTAGATCTAACTGAGATCTATTGGAGAAATTCTATAAAAATCTGAGGTGGAGTTTACTTATGCTTAACGCATATAAACGTACGTAAGGCTAAAGCTTTACTGAACTGTTCTGTTGAAAAAGACTTATACATGAAGTGAATGAAATGAGACTTATATTATGAAGAAGAATTATTGAAGACCGGGTAACAGTTATCTGAAGGGATCATATTTGGGAAGTTTCAAAGACATAGTTTCGAAACACATACCGTAACGTAGATCTGAAGCGCAATTGAACGTCAATGCATGGAACAAAAATCCCCACAAAATTTCCTAATACCTTTCCCAGCAAATAGTAAAATCGCCAACCTTTGGGCCGTTTTCATTTACCTAGTCACTGGTTTTTAACATACCGCCTGCATGTCGACACTAATAACTTGATAAGGTAACAAAACAAGGCAGTATTTACATTTGGCTTTTTCCCAAAGTCTATAAAAAGTAAACATTTTTGGCTTCGTCGAATAAAAAAAAATGTGGGAAAATGCTTAAACCTAAATAATTGATCAGTATTTTTTTTTTTATTAAAGGTCTCACGGGCGCACTCAAGTTTGAGTATTGCCCCTTTGTATTATAGCATATACTTCGCTTCGCACATATTACATAAAACGCCATCGCATATAAGCGTCATCACGAGAATTCGGTAGCCGATTTCGAAGGACACACTATTTAGATACCATAAATGAAATGGTATATACATTTGATGGGACGAGATGTCGTGAGTTATACATAGCATGAAGCGGGTAGGATAGGATAGCTTTTCCTAGTGGAAAGGAACGGGGTGCTACTTAATTTATGTTTAATAGGGAAACAACAAGAGATTTGGAAAAATAAGGAGTGGAGGGCTTGGCGATGATCTATACGTGCATTGCGGGTTTCTAGTTCACTACCAAGTAGAATATCAACATTATCCGAATCATATGTTTGAAACTTTGCAGTCACGCGCTTTATAATAAGCGACAATCCCAACTTTATTGTGCATTTAATGTTTCTGTTGCATTACGTGCTATCTACAGAAGTGTTTGGGCTCTCTCTTAATTTGGTTTGGCTTAAGCCAGAAGTTTCTTAGTCTGGTCCCTCTATTGATGAAAGTTGCGAAAGAGCATGGTTGATTCAACAATCGCGTATACAAGTGCCGTACCGTAACGACGAAAAATAAATTGAAACTCTTGAACTCTCAAAAGAAAACAGCCAGACCCAGGAATATGAGTAAAACCTTGAACCTTTTAGCAGTTAATCCTTTTGAACTGCTAAGTCAACACAGTCATTTGTATTTTGCCGTGCGTACAGTACTTCGCCATATCCAACTTTCGACTTTGGTTGTCAAGCAAATGATGCATTGTTTGATGAGACTACCCTGTGCGTGTATCGCGAGACAGTGCGGGATTAAGACGCTCCCCAATCGGTTAAAGAAAGGTTCCCCCTAGTTACAGCAAAGAAGAGATTGACTCGTCACCGTTCTCGTATTTCGTTCACTAATAATGAATAAGCGCATCGTAACATGACGAGGTTGCAATGAGAAATTCCGCTGTTTAATATTTTCGTTACTGTGTTTTTCAGCTGATAACGCACGTCAAAAAGGAAAGCATAACAACTAATCCCATAAAATGAAAAACGACAAGTCGGCATTTAAAACGATAAGCAGAACGGTATATTACCGTGCATTAAACCAAATACAACGTACAGTCGTAAAAAGTACGAAGAGTAAATCAGTAGAATGCTGAAATCAATCTTCATCCTCGCCCTCCTCCAATGTGAGTACAGCAATTTTCTTTTTCAATTGTAGTTGGTGAATCGATTCGATTGCAACTTCAAATTTAATGCATTTTAGGCTTCCTTCGAGAAACCAGTGCTTTTGCTCTTCTCGCTAAACAAGAAGTATTTTCCCATTTATTAATTCTGTCAATTAAAAGTCAAATAATAACTTTTATTTTATTTATTACGTCAAAAAGGGACGTTTCGTCTGTCCGACGCCCGACGGATTTTACGGAATTGAAGGACAATGTGTTCCAGAATATTATGCATGTGTTGGGGGTGTTCCTTATTTACAGGTGATATATTATTCTGGGTCGAATGCCAAATCAGCCTTATTCTTAAGAAAGTTTTGATTTTCTAAATCACTCATGTTTATACAGACATGCCCGGGGACGTCAAATGTTTTCGATCACCTAGTGGCCAGATGCGTCCCGTTGGAATCCGCCAGTTGTCGCAGTGAGACGTTGCTATATTATGAAATTATTTGAATTGCGTTCATTTTTATATTTAAAATCAATTATTTCCAATTATTTCAGATCTAGCAACATCAACAACATCGACAACTCGTTCTTCAATGACCAATCCCACCACTATTTCAGTGGGTACCACAACTCGTCCTTCGAATACGCTAACGACGTCGAACGTAGTCGGGCCTACTTTCACTTGCCCTACATCTGAGGGTTTCTATGCCATACCCGATACCTGTAGTGCTGGTACATTTCCAACAATATTTATATGCTTTACTTAATATAATTCTAAAAAACACCTAATATATTATCACCTATTAAGACTACTACGTGTGCGTCAGCGGATCTCCATATGTTTCGGTATGTCTAACCTACTTCGTATTAATCTTGACAAGATTTCACCATTTTCTTTTTATCTTTTTAGACCTGCCCAGAGAACAGCATCTTTGATCCAGAAACTTTGATATGCACTTCCGTCGAGCAATCGTCCTGCAGTAATTTAACAATATTTGTTTCTAATTTAACTAGGAGTTTAATTTATTTATTTACGAATTTTAGAGCCAGAATTCAAATGCCCTAGTCCAGATGGATTTTTTCCAGTTCCAGGTAAAAATCCACAATCTAAAATATGGTTGATTTAGTTGTAGCGCAGTGGTAATAGTAACTAAGTAAAGTTAAAATATACAGTTAGTAGCTTGTACAACAATTTGTATGTAATATAATTCAGGCACTTGCGGCAATTCTTATTACTCGTGCGTTGGAGGACAGGCTTATTTACAGGTAAAATAGACTTAAGGAGTTAAGGTGTAACAGAAGTACAGAACTAAATAATCTATAAAGATTTACTAATAATACAATTTTTAATTTAATTTGAAGAACTGTCCTGGAACTTCCATCTTCGATCCAGCCACAAATAATTGCGTAGCGGAGAGCAACGCGTCGTGCAAAAGTATAAACAGTTGCCTTAAATAAGTTGTAAACATTTTAGTTTCCTTGGTAGTCTAACATTTACCATTATAACTTGGGGTTACTTAGTCGAAGTTTTTCCATTTTTATATAAATGGAAGTATGAATATGGACCATACGGTAGTCCCCACAGTAAAAGTTTAACTTTAATAAAATCAATTGGTAATTGTTTGTCGATTTAGCAACCACAGTGGCAACTACAACAACTACTCCAGCTACAACTACTACTCGGACTACAACCACTACTCCGACTACCACCACTACTCGGACTACAACCACTACTCCGACTACCACCACTACTCCGACTACCACCACGCGTACTACAACGCCGGCAACTACTACCACCACAAAAGCTCCTTTTGTCTGTCCTGGAACTGGACAATATCCTTATCCTGACAGCTGCACCTTATATTACGTCTGTTCTGGAAGCAATTATATTATCGCTGTAGGTTTACTGTAAATGAGGGTCTCATTTTACTTGAAACTAAATCATGTAATTCTTATTCGATTTTCTAGAGCTGCCCATCGGGTCAGGTGTTTAATCCATCTTCTTCATTTTGTGAGCCTCCCATCAATGTGCCTGGATGTAATTTCGTTTGGTCCCAATACTACCAAGTAAGACTTTGGCGATTAATTTACCCGTAAAATCCCACCCCACCCCACATTGAATACCAGCATAAAGCAACAAATGTATGGGTTTGTCATTTATTTTTATTTTCGTTCGTTACAGGATCTGAAATTCGTCGGAATGACCGGTGGTCCGTCTCTATAGAAAATCGAGTATTATAGTCAAAACCTTTGTTACTAGCAACATTTATCCACATTTCCTCGTATTCAAATTAATTAAATGTTTTATAGCAACACCTCGATATCTAATTAACTGCAAATTGCTATATATGCTACATCAGAGAACACATCTATCATGACTTAACTATTCTACATATCTTTATGTCAAGGATTCAGGCGATTTAGTAATCTACTGTAATCTATATAAGACCTTGAGTTTTTTTAATGATGTAATGTTTGAATGTAGCGCTACTGCTGCAACTTCATTTCGGGATTTAACGGGACATTTTTATCGCAATCCAACATTAGGGATTAGGAAAGGCAAACAAATTCAATACACCAAAGGAGTAACAGCGAATTTAAACCTTGTAAAATGTTGTTTCCTTCTAGGCCTGTTCAACTTGGGTTTTCCATCGATATTTCGAATGGAAACAAACAAAGTGTCTTTTAAAATTTACTGGTTATATTTAATAGGCTAATTACCGTACTATTTGTATTATTACTATTTCCAAAATTTACATGGTATATATAGCAAAGCGCAAGTTCTTCCATAAATACGCATAAATACGATAACCTTATTTTACGTAATGACGATATCACCTATTGACGCACGACGTGACTTGCGGCTTTGTTTTGCAAGTTGAAATAACCTGTTGTTATGAGGAATTAAAAGGTGCACATGACTACACCTTTGTAAATAAAATACCTATACTGATCGAATGAAGATTCACATTGACTTTGTTCCATTCGGGTTCCCGGACTTTGAAATTACATTACATTTGATTGACGCTTGATTTTAGACCTCATAATGTTTGTTTACCGTTTCCGCCCACGGATTCTAATGTGTGTTTTTCTCCCATCGCTTATAACGCATGGGTGTAATCTTGCGCCATTCTAGATCAGCGATAACAATCCGATAAAGCAACATAGTCGATACATTAAAATACCCGACATTCGTGACTGTGGTATATATAGTGAGCCTTAGTAACAAGCAAGAGAACATTACTGGAGCATCGTTTGTTCACTGAGAACAATTAGGTAAAATGGTAAAAAACAAGACAACTTTCCTGGCTTTCCTTGTCCTGCACGGTAGGCTAATAAGCGAGTTTTCTAAATTCACTTAAAAACTTTTTCTATGACGTTTTGCTTTCTTCAGGAATCTTGGCGATTGCCGTAGCGGAGAAGTCAATTAAGGCAAGTTTATTTTCTTTGGTTGTACACAATTACACAAATGTACATAATTGTGTTTACTTATATTTTGACAATGAAGATGTCAGGAAGAGCTGATACGGATTTGGGCGTAGTTGATTATCAATGCGAGGAAGGGCTTTACGTTGCTCCGCACGAACTCCGCTGCGAATTGTACTACATTTGTGCTTCCGGCGGAACCCCCACTCATTTATATCACTGCGTAGACGATCAGTTGTTTGATCTCAAATACAACGGATGCAACTTCAAGGAGCTAGTAGACTGTGGCGATCGCCTCGAACCTTTCACTTGTCCGGCCCCAGACGGTAAATTCCCCATCAAAGAAAATGCATGCGATTCGCGATACTACATCTGCGTTAACAACAACGCCACATTACAGGTGAATGACAATTGATACTGGTAATCGTATGTTATATTACCCCTTTTGTACTACGCTTACAGACTTGCCCGGGCGGAGGTATCTACCAACAATCCACGCAAACATGTGCTACACCTGGATCGGTTGTTTGTCCGAGTAAGATGAACTTGACTTTCAATAAGTTAATTTCAAGTTTTCAAGTATCAAATGTTTTCCGCAGCTACTACGACAGCTAGAACGCCCACTACAGGTGGCCCGTTCGAGTGCCCCGCAGCAAACGGAAATTTCCCTAGTCCCTATTCATGTTCGCAATACTATACCTGTGTTGATTGGACGCCTTTCCTTTTCGTGAGCCTTAATTCTTCTTACCATTTTAAAATCGTATATTGTTAGACGGATGGAACTGAATTAATTTTTTTTTTCTAAAAGGAATGCCCAGCAGGCTTATATTACAGCCCCGCCATTGGTCAATGCGATTGGCCAGCTAACGTCCAGTGCAACATTCCTTAATCAAGAATTATAGCTGAAATTATTTTCATATGTACTATGAACAATCCTTTATCTTAACACAATTAATGTTCATCAACGACAACTTCAATACAACTATTGAACAACAATCTGTTGACTATTTCGACTATTCGTTTTGTTAGTTTGAGCAGATTTGATTTAAAATAACCCACTACAACCCCATGGCTTTTTGTATTTTTGATAATTTAGTGGCATTTGTTGCATTAATTCACTTTATTTAATTGGACGAAAGCAAATCACAAGATATGAATTAAAGCCAGTAAATAATATTCAAAAGTCCCACCAAATGTCCTTGGAACAGGAAATGAATTTGGCAACCTTGCGATATTAGGAAAGAAAAATATTTACGTTCTTTGATTTCTTGATGTGGTGCTTGCAACGTGGTGTTCTAACCACTGTTGATTCCGTTGGCTACTCGTTTTTGCCTTTCACCATTTGTACTTTTATCCGAAATTGACCTTTAGTAATATTTCTGTCTGTCTTCCACTACGTATGTATTTAGTGCACTGACTCAAAATTCATTGGGTAATGGAATCTCATCAGTTAAATCACATTACTTAATTTACTTGATAAAACGTTCATAATGTTAACACGTGATTATGTACCATAAAAAAGGCGGCAAGAGGACACAAGTGTGGAAATGAGTAAAGGATTGAAGGAGGAGGTCAAGGTGGTTGTGAACTCCTTACTAGTGCCACATTCCAATGGTCTTTCAGTGGATCGATTGCTGAAAGAGTACACTGATGCTGAATTTAAACCTTTTCCTTTCAGGTAGGCAAAACAGTTATTGAAATACAAAGAAAGAACAGAAGCAATTTATTGTTATTGTCTATAGGGAACTTGGATTCAACTCACCGTTGGATTTCTTAAGGTCGATTCCAGATGTTGCTAATGTTGTTACCCTGAGGAGTGGGCACGTTTTTGTTCATGGTAACACACTGTTTATTGTGTAGGCATCAGAAAATTCTGATTTCTTAACAAATTTGTTTCAGCGGTGGCAAATGACAATATCTCCCACATTCATGAGCTAGTCCAAGGCCAAAAAAAATCACAAGGAACTGGATTTAAAGTATTCAACAGACTTACTAATGGCCAGTCAGACCACAGGAAGCCTTTTTTACTTCCAACACCCTACAACAACCGAAATAAACCAAACAACTATTCCAATGGAGGTAGCAGAAATACTTCCTACAACACCAACTACAACACAAGCAGAATGAATGGTCATAAGCCACCTCCATCAACATCTTCACAAGTACTGTTTTATACTTAATTCAAGTACAACAACCTACCTAATGGTTTCTTTAAACTATGCAAGCTCTCGCGGATTTATCGAACGGATGTTCCGCCACCTCCATCCTCATATACAGGATTCTGCGTGGAAAATGAGTTACAACTGACCACTGAATTTCAAAACCTGTTACAGTCCTACCCTGAAGGAATTGCGATATCAAACGCTTTTGGCCTCTATTCAAGGAAATATCAGAAACCATCGCCTATTCAAGAGCCCCTTCCTCTCATTTATTTCTTTGAAAAACACGCCGATGTGTTCAAGAAATGGAAAAAGGATGGCAATACAATGGTGGCTCTGAAAAATCCTCAGCCAGTACCAGCGCCAAGAATTTCTGAGCCTAATTCAAGCCAGCCACCACAAGTTGAGAGGAGTAGTTTGTTGGGAGCAATACCCAAGGTTTTCCCTGCACCACAACGTATGCCTACACCCGAAGTCGTTTATCGGCCAATGACTGAGACTCCCAACCAACTTAAGTGGGCTGCAACTGATATTCGCGTGCAGAGTCCTAGTAATAAGGCAATTCAAACACTAACAGTGGCATGGGATTGTAACCCAACTCCATCACCAACATCGAATCCTAATCTACGTAAAGTTACACCTGTGTCTGTGCGTTTACCACAGCGTGAGGGAAATCTGCCCGCTACTTTCGGTACTTGTGAAACAAATAGTTTGCATGCAATATTTTATCTAACGCATTTGTAACCGTCCCCTACAGGTGTGCCCAAACCCAAAATCAAGAACGTTTGTGAACCCGGCTCAGATATCCCAAGACAAGAGGTTCCACCTGAAGGCGACAATTACGAATATTTTTTTATTATTGTGGCTGAAGTCTATTCACCCGGACAATTTTACTGGTTCCTGAGCGAGAACCGCGGGGCCATCGAAGGCCTAACAGATGACATGACGTAATGAAGAACAAATCAACCAATTAAACTTTTGTCTTCTGTTTTTAACTGTGTTTTTGTCTGCTAGGTTGTTTTACAATATGAAACCAGAATACGTCATTTCTCGCAGTGAAATGTACATTGGCCAACTAGTAGCCGCCATGTATACTGATAATCTCTGGTACCGGGCTCGAATTGTCAAGTGCTACGAGGACGAATTCGAAGTGTTTTATGTAGACTATGGTAGCAAAAGTTGGGTTACAATTGACAGAATCCGCCATCTCGGATTGCACTTTACACAGCTGCCTATCCAAGCTTTTTGTGGTCGAATTTTTGGCGTTCGTCACTTGCCCACCGAAAAAAAATGGTCTACTGAAGCAGGCAGATGTTTTTTAGACCTTGTTAAAGGTGAACTGATTATTTTCCAAGATGTGTTTGTTCGTTAACATCTGCTTTAATTTTTTATTTTAATTAAAAGGGAGTAAAACTATCGCCGCAATGAAAATGAGTGAAAGAAAAGTAGATGTCGGCGAAAATGAAAGCGAAACCATTTGCACATTAGCCTTAGTCGATACCAC
>JACCDP010668163.1_pt1 | contig 13212 bp, 8 predicted proteins | sample 7445841 | NCBI WGS metagenome assembly JACCDP01 (sample SAMN15323441, study PRJNA562643) | freshwater metagenome | isolation source: river surface water | place: USA:Blue River Watershed | collected 2017-08-17
CTTCCACCAGGTGCACCCTTCCGCCGAGGTGTTGACGCCGCTGACGTTTCACCGCGTCCACCCGGTGGAGGCGCTGCTCTACGAGCTGCGCGGCGCGCTCGTCGGGGGACTCGTCGGCGGACTCGCCTTCTGGTGCTGGCAGGACATCGCGACGGTCGGCACCGTGCTCGGGGTGGACGCGGCGGGGCTCGTGCTCAACGTGACCCTCGGCAACCTTCGCCACAGCCATGCGTGGATCCGCTTTCCGCGCGCCGTGGAGCGCTGGTTCCTCTCGCCTGCGCAGCATCAGCGCCACCACGGCGCCGATGCCGCGGACAACGGGGTCAACTTCGGGGTCTGGCTCGCGCTGTGGGACCGCATGGGCGGCTCGTGGCGGGAGGCCGGGCCCGTGCCCCCGGCAGCCTTCGGTCTGCCCGCCGTGGCGCGCAACCACGGGCACGATCTGGTCGAGGCGCTGGTGGGCCCCTTCCGCGCAGGACGGACCGCCGCATGAACTGGCTGTGGCTGGCATCGCTCGCGGCTGCCGTGGCGGCGGAGCCGTCGACGGACGAGTCCGCGTCGCCGGCCGAGGACGACGGCACCCTCGTCGTGCAGGACACCGCGCGCCGGGTGCCGAAGGTCGCCGGCGCGGCCCACGTGGTGGACGCCCAGGCCCTGGAACAACACGAGCAGGACGACATCCACCGCGTCCTCGCCACCGTGCCGGGCGTCTACGTGCGCGGGGAGGACGGCTACGGGCTTCGTCCCAACATCGGCATGCGGGGCGCCAACAGCGATCGCAGCGCGAAGATCACGCTGCTCGAGGACGGGGTCCCGCTCGCGCCGGCCCCGTACGCCGCGCCCGCGGCCTACTACTTCCCGCTCACGACGCGGCTCGTGGGCGTGGAGGTCTTCAAGGGCCCCTCCGCCATCGCGTGGGGCCCGCAGACCGTCGGGGGCGCCGTGAACCTGCTGACCCGCCGCGTGCCCACGCGCTCGCAGGGCGCGGCGGACCTCGGCTGGGGTGCCTTTGGCACCGTCAAAGGTCACGCATGGGGGGCGCTGGCGGGAGACCGCGGGGGTGTGCTGCTCGAGGCGGCGCACCTGGCGACCGATGGGTTCAAGCGCCTCGACGGCGACCCGGAGGCCTCCACGGGCTTCGCGCGGCAGGATCTCATGGCGAAGGGGCGGCTCTCGCTCGGGGACGCCACGCGCCACGATCTCGAGCTCAAGCTGGGTGTGGGGCGCGAGGTGTCCGACGAGACGTACCTCGGCCTGACGTGGGAGGACTTCGCGGCCGCGCCCTTCCGTCGGTACCGCGCGTCGGCGCAGGACCGGATGGCGTGGTGGCATGCCCAGGAGAGCCTCTCCTGGTCGGTCGTGACCGGCAACACCTCCGTGCGGACCGTCGCGTACCACGCGTGGCTCGATCGCGACTGGAACAAGCTCAATGGGGTCGGGTCCGGCGCGAACCTGCACGACGTGCTCCTGGCGGACCAGGTCGGTCAGGTGGCCGCGACGACCGCGGTCCTCCGGGGCGACGAGGACTCCGCAGGACCCGCGCAGGCGCTGCGGATCGGCACGAACGCCCGCACCTTCCAGCACGGTGGCGTGCAGTCGGTCGCGCGACACTGGCGGGACGGCGCCGCGGTCGACAGCCTCCTGGAGGTCGGCGCGCGCCTGCACGGCGAATCGGTCGGACGCCTGCACACCGAGGCGTCCTTTCCCGTCGTCGACGGCGCGATCGGTCCCCAGGCCGGCGCGATGGCGACCACCCTCGATCGTGCGGCGCAGGCGGGCGCCCTGGCGGGGTGGATCCGCGACGAGCTGACGGCGGGCGCGTGGACCTTCGTCCCCGGGGTGCGCGTCGAGTCGGTGCGCACCGTGGAGCGCGACGCGATGGGGGCGCCTGCCCCCGCGCAGCTGCGCACCGCCGTGCTTCCCGGTGCGGCGATCGCGTGGGGCGCGCGTCCGTGGCTCACGGCCTTCGGGGGCGTGCACCGCGGCTTCTCGCCCGTGGCGCCGGGTGCCGCGCCCGACACCCGGCCGGAGACGGCCTGGAACGGCGAGCTCGGCGTCCGGGCGTTTCCCTCGTTCGACGGGGGCACGACCTACGCGGAGCTGACCGCCTTCGGAAGCGAATACGCGAACCTCGTCGGCACCTGCACGCTCTCCGCGGGGTGCGCGGAGCAGGACCTCGACCGTCCGTTCGCGGGCGGGCGCGCGCGCGTCGGGGGCGTGGAAGCCACGATCGCGCAGGACGTGTCGCTTCCGCGGGACGTCTCCGTCCGCGCGGAGGGTGCGTGGACCTGGACGCACGCGGCGTTCGTGTCCGCGTTCGATTCGACCTTTCCGCAGTGGGGAGACGTGCGTGCGGGCGATGCGCTGCCCTACGTGCCAACGCAGCAGGGCTCCGCGGGCGTGACGCTGCGGCGCGGGCGCGCGTCCGTCGGCGCGACCGTCGTGCACCGCGGCGCGATGCGGGACGTGGCGGGGAGCGGCACACCGGAGGCCGCCGCCCGCGTACCGGCGTCGACCGTCCTCGACGTGGACGCGTCGTGGGGCCTGCGGGGGGCGGCCCTCTACCTGCTGGTCCGAAACGCCGGCGACGCCGTCACCGTCGAGTCGCTCCGCCCGTTCGGCGTGCGGCCCGGCGCACCGCGCACGGTGATGGTGGGGCTGAAGATCGAGCCGGCGTCGGACGGGCGTTAGTCCCTGCACGAGGATTCGTGCCATGCGTGCGTGGTTCGGTGGTGCGGCCGTGGGGCTCGGTCTCCTGGCGGGCTGTGGGGGTCGGGACGATGCCGTCCCCGGTGAGCCGGATCGTTCCGCCGGGTCGGCCGACACCGCGGCCTCCGCCGTCGACGTGCGGCTGCCGGAAGCGGAGGCGGTCCTGTTCCGCTTCGGGGCCAAGGTGCCGCCGGATGCGCGGCAGGACGTGCGGGACGCGCTCGGTCTCCCGACGGGAGAACCCATCGCCGAGGACACCGAGCGGGTGGTGATCGGGGCCGCCGCGGTGGACGCGATGGTGTCCGCGCTCCGCGCGTCGCCCGGGGTGCTGTGGGCCGAGCCCGACCGCGCGATGCCCCTGGCGGAGGTCCCGCTGAACGATCCGCTCGCGGCGGATCAGTGGCACCTGGCCGCCGTCCGGGCCCCCGCGGCGTGGTCCTGGTCGGTCGGGGCGCCCTCGGCGCTCGTGGCGATCTGTGACACGGGCGTCTCGCTCGGGCACCCGGATCTCGTGGGCGCGGTGCGCGCGGACCTCTGCTACAACGCGGCGTGGCGCACCCCGGGGGACTGCGGGCCGGTGCACTGGCACGGCACCGCGGTGGCGGGCATGGCCGCCGCGGTGGGGAACAACGGCTACGGCGGCGCGGGCGTGGCCTGGAACGCGGGCATCGTGCCGGTGCGCGTCTCCAACCACGTGGCGGGATGGGCCTACACGTCCGACCTGGCGCACTGCGTGCGCTACGCCGCGGACGTGGGCGCCGCCGTCGCGAACGTGAGCTACGCGCTCTATGCCGGGGGCACGCTGGCGAACGTGTTCCTCGACGCCGCCGACTACGCCGATACGCGCGGCACGGTCGTCGTCGCCGCCTCGGGGAACGAGGCGGTGCGTGCCGTCGCGCGCCAGGATCCGCAGACGGTGCTGTTCGTGGGCGCGACGAAGCGCGGGGACGCCCCCGCGTCGTTCACGAACGTCGGCCCGTACGTGGACCTCGCGGCCCCGGGCGCCAACGTGCTGCTTCCCTACGCGGACGTGGCCTGTGCCGGGGCAGACCCCTCCGGCGCGGTGTCGCCGGGAGGCTGTGCGGTCCGCGCGGATCGGCACGACACGGTGGGGGGCACGAGCTTCGCCGCGCCCGCCGTCGCGGGCGCCATCGCGCTCCTCAAGGCGCTCAACCCCGCGGCCACCCCCGCCATGCTCCGCAACGCCGTGGTGTTCACCGCGGCGGACCGTGGCGCCGCCGGGGAGGACGAGGTGTACGGGAGCGGTGTGCTCGACGTCGCTGCGGCGGTGCTGGCGCTCCTTCCGAGCCTGTCCGAGCCGCCGCCCACCCCCGCGCCGGAGCCGGACGTCGCCCTGCCTACCTACACGGCGCTCACCCCGGCGCGCATCCTCGACACGCGCAGCGGTCACGGCGGGCCCGTCGGGCGCCTGGGTGCCCTCGACGGCCGTGGCGTGCCGTTCGAGCTCCAGGTGGCGGGCCGCGGGGGCGTGCCCCTCGCCGGCGCCTCCGCGGTCGCGCTCGGGGTGACGGTCACCCGCACCGAGACCGACGCGTCCGGAGGCTTCGTCACCGTGTACCCGTGCGGCGCGCGGCCGGACGCCTCCAGCCTGAACTTCGAGGGCGGCCGAACGGTGCCGAACGCGGTGATGGCGACGCTGAGCCCGTCCGGCACCGTATGCGTGTACGTGCGCGGCCGGGCCGACGTGCTCGTCGACGTGCACGGCTGGTTCGCGGCCGACGCGGGCTACACCCCGCAGACGCCGGTGCGTCTGCTGGACACCCGCTCGGGCCTGGGCGGCGTGTCGGGACCGGTGGGTGCGATGGACGGCGGGGGTGGGGCGGTCGCGGTCCAGGTGGCCGGCGCGGCGGGCGTGCCGGCGTCGGGCGTCGCCGCGGCCGCGCTGAACGTGACGGTCACCGACACCGCGGCACCCGACTACGGGGGCTTCGTGACGGTGTTTCCGTGCGGGGCGGTGCCGGAGGCGTCCAGCCTCAACTTCGTCGGAGGTCAGACCGTCGCGAATGCCGTGGTGGCGCCCCTCTCGGCGGACGGCGCCGTGTGCGTCCAGGTCCACGGACGCGCGCAGGTGCTCGTCGACCTCGTCGGGTGGTTCGCGGTCGGGGGCGACTTCGTGGCGCTCGCGCCGACCCGCGTGCTCGACACCCGCAGCGGCCTCGGCGGCGTCGCCGGTCCGGTGGGGTCGGAGGATGGCAGCGCAGCGGCACGCCCCGTGCGCGTGACCGGCGTGGCCGGCATCCCCGCCACGGGGGTCGCGGCGGTCTCCATGAACGTCACGGCGATCGGGCGCGGCTCCCCCGCCGGCTACGTCACCGCGTACGCCTGCGACGCGCGGCCCGACACGTCCAACCTGAACTTCTCCGGGACGGAGGTGCGGCCGGGCGCCGTCCTCGCACCGGTGTCCGCCCAGGGCGACGTCTGCCTCTACGTCTACGGCGTGGCCGACCTGATCGTCGACGTGAACGGCTGGTTCCGACAGCGCTAGTGCCATGGGGCGGGGGACATCCCCCGCAACGCCCCCGTGCCGGTTCCTACCGGGCCGCGGCGGGCGCGGCCGACCCTTCGAGCGTGCCGCGCCACAGGGCCGAGCCGCCCAGGCCGTCGTTGAGCACGACCCACGCCTCCCCGCTGCCGCCGCCCTCGGGCGGGATCCACGTCAGCGTGACCGCGCCGTCCTCGACGCGGTAGCGGGTCTTGTCGAAGCCGCCGCCCTCGGCGTAGCCGTAGGCGAAGGCCTCCTCGGCGAAGTCCCCGGTCACGGTGAAGCGCACGGCGACCTCGGTGCCCACGACCGGCGCCTCGGCGAGCGACAGCACGGGGTTCGCGTGACCCCCGACGCCGCTTCCGAGCCACACCCGCCGCGTCGCGAGGCTGGTTCCCGCGATGGGAAGCCCCCGGAGGAGCGCGCTCACGTCGGAGACGTCCTCCGGCGCGAGGGTCCCGGCGCGCGCGGCCGCGATCACCGGGCATGTGCCGGGGGTGCACGCCAGCGTCGTCACCGCCACGAGGGGCACGGCGTCGGGCAGGCTGCCGGTGTCGAAGCCGCCGGGCACATCCCCCGTGTCGAGGTCGCCGGGGAGGCCGGTGTCGGCGCCCGGCGCGCCGGTGCGCCAGGGCACCCACGCGGACGCCGCCTGCCACAACGCCACGACCCACGGTGGCACCCAGCGGGGTGCACGGGATGGCGCCGGTCGGCGAAACGGCGGGCCGCCGCCGGTCGGCGGTCCCGTGAAGCCGGGGGCGGTGAAGGTCGCGGCGAAGGCGCCGTCGTCTCCGGGCGCGCCGGCGGCGTACCACGGGAGGCCGAGCGTCGGCTCGATGCAGCCGTCGCCGAGGTCCGTGCAGGTCCACGTCAGCACCTCGAACCCCGCGTCCGCGGGGTCCACGACGTGGCTCGTGACGGTGGTGGACTGCCCCGGCCCGACCTCGGGCGGCTCCGCGATCATCGCCACGACGCGCAGCTCGGTCAGCGTCGTCTCGTCGTTGAGGCCGCCGCACGCCGCGAGCAACAGCAGGACCGTCATCAGAAGCTCCCCTTGACGCCGAACGCCGGAAGCGGCGGGTTGCCGGTGATCGGCGTCTCCTTCGCGTAGTCGTAGCTCCAGGACATGACCTCCACGTTCTTCGCGTAGAAGGCGTTCTGGAGGTCGAGGTAGGCCGTGAGCTTCCACGAACGGAACGTGAAGTCCTTGTCCACGCGCAGGTCGACGCTCCAGAACGGCGGCAGGCGCTCGCTGCTGGCGTCGCCGTACACGGGGAAGAAGCGTCGCGAGTCCATGTCGTAGATGCGATTGACGACCGGCGTGTAGGGGTCGCCGGAGGTGAAGCGCACCCGCCCGCCGAGGCGCCACCCGCGCGCGAGCTCGCGGCTCGCGAGCGCGTTGACCACGAGCGGCTGGTCGTAGCGGAACAGGCGCTCCTCGCCCGTGCGCGTCGTGCGCTCGGAATGGCTGCCCGTCACTGCCAGGAGCGCGACGCTCTTCTCGGTCTGGCGCTTGAGCAGGCCTTCGAGGCCGCACACCATGCCGCTTCCGGCGTTGTCGTAGCCGTCGGTGTCGAACGGCCCGCTCGGCGGCGGCCCCGTGAAGAACGCGAAGCGGTCCTCCCGTCCGACGATGAGGTCCTGCAACACGTTGTAGAAGGCGTTGGCCTCGAAGCGCACGTCCCACGGAAGCGCCTGCTCCATTCCCAGGGACGACTGCAGGCTCCACGGCGCGGTGAGGTCGGCGTTGCCGTCCCCGGCGGGGGTGAGCTGGCGCGTGGTGGGCCATTGGCTGTATTTGCCGACGCTCGCCTTCACGAGCGAGCCCGGGCCGGCGTCGAACTTGACGACGAGGCGCGGGTCGAGCGTGGCCTTGGCGAGGTCCTTCAGCACCAGCGCGTCGCCGCGCAGGCCCGGGACGAAGGTCCAGTCCCCGGCGCGCACGGTGGCCTCGGCGTAGAGCGCCGGCGCGAGGAGCGGCGTGTCGCCTTCCTCGCGCTTCGTCCCGAAGCGTTGGACGTCGTAGAGGAAGCGGTCGACCCCGCCGAGCACGTCTGCGCCGAGTCGCCAGCCGACGGTACGGTCCGCGTCGGCCACGCGCACGAACTCCTGGCGCAGGTTCCCGAGCACCGGGCGCTCCCACGCCTCGCCGGACTTGCCGACGTCGAAGGTGTTGTCCTGCGGACCGCCGACGAGGACCGTCTCGCTGCTCCATCCGTTCGGGAGGTCCTGCGCCCAGCGGAGCCGGAGCTTCTGGAAGCTCGTCCCGAAGGAGAGGCCGTCGCCGTCGTTGGCGCCGGAGAACCGGAATCCGTCGTCGCTCGCGAGCAGCAACGCGTCGAAGGTCCCGCGCCGTGCCCGGTGCACCACCCGCGCCTGGGCGTCCCAGTAGCGCGGCGTGCGGATCGTCGTGCCGTTGCCCATCGATTCGAAGATGGGGTCGAGGAAGACGTCGACGTAGCTGCGTCGCGCGCTGAACGACACCGCGGTGCGGTCGCCGACGCGCGCCTCGACGAAGGCGGTGGACTGGTACACGTCGACCGCGAGGTTCCCGTTGTTCTTCTCGGGGAGCGTGTCGTCGGTGCGGATGTCGACGAGGCCCCCGAGCACGCGGCCGTAGCGCACGCCGAAGTTGCCCGGCAGGTACGCCACCTCCGAGACCAGGTCGCTGTTCACGACGGTGGTCAGGCCCGAGAAGTGGAAGACGATGGGGATGCCGCCGCCGTCGAGGGTGTACTGGCTGTCCTCCGGCGCCGTGCCGCGGATGATGAGCTGGCCGATGCCGAGCGGCGGCCGCGCCACCCCGGGAAGGTTCTGGACGACCTTGACCACGTCGCCGTTGGTGCCGGGCAGGTAGCGGATCTCGTCCACGCTCAGCACGCGCTCGGTCACCTCCGGCGGGGTGCGCTCCCGCACGATGTCCAGGGTGTCGGAGCCGCGCACGTTCTCGGTGTCGCGCAGGAGGATGAGATCGAGCACCGTGACCCGACCGGCGGAGACGTCCACCGAGGTCGCTTGCGTCTGGAAGCCGGGCGCCACCGCGGCGACGAGCCAGGTGCCGGCGGCGAGATCCTCGAGCGCGAAGCGCCCGTCCGCGCCGGAGCGCACGGTGCGGGGCGTGCCGTCCGGCGCGACCAGTCGCACCTCGGCGTCCACCAGCGCGGCGCCGGCCTCGTCCTTCAGCGTCCCGCGCAGCGCCTGCACGCCCACGGCCGTGCGGGTGAAGCCCACGCGGAACTGGATGCTGGCGGGCGCGGGCGCTCCGGTCTCGTCGAGGGCCGGCGTGAACGCCAGGCTCGGCGCGAGGGTGAGCGCGGCGGCGTCGAAGGCCGGGCGCCCGCTCGTGGCGACCGTGGCCTTGACCACCGCGCCGCTCGCGTCGAGCTCGAGGGCGAGCACGACCTCGCCGCGGGTCGCATCCGCAGGCGCGTCGGCCGGCCAGATCGCCGGGATCGGCGTGCGCAGCGCGGGCAGCCGCGCCCGGGCGGGCTCGGCCGTGTCGACGGCGGGTGTCTCGGCGTGCGCCACACGCGTCGGCAGCGCCGCGAGGAGCGTCAGGATCGGCAGGAGCGGAGGGATGCGCACGTGGGGGGCCTTGGCGTCCTTGTAGCACATCTTGATTCAAACCCGCTACAAAGTCGTTGCATCGTGCGCGGGTTAGGCGGAAGGGATGAACATCCTCGTCACCGGAGCTTCCCGCGGCATCGGCGCCGCCATCGCCACGACCCTCGCCGGGGAGGGCCGCACCGTCGCGGTGAACTACCTGCAGAACGAGGCCGCCGCGCGGGAGGTCGCCGCCGCGGTGGAGGCCCGCGGCGCGCGTGCCGTGGTGGTGCAGGGGAACGTCCGCGCCGAGGAGGACTGCAAGCGGCTCTCCGCCGTGTTCCCGGACGGCGTCGACGTGCTCGTCCACAACGCGGCGGTCGGTGCGCTCAAGCCGTACGCGACGCTCCGTACGAGCCATTGGGACCTCACGATGGAGAGCTCCCTCCGGCCTTTCTGGCTCCTCACGAAGCTGTGCGCGATGCGACGCGGCGGGCAGGTGGTCGGTATCAGCAGCCTCGGCAGTCGCGGCTACATTCCGGGCTACGCGGCGATGGGCGCGGCGAAGGCGGGCATGGAGGCGCTCACCCGGCAGCTCGCGGTGGAGCTCGCGCCGCAGGGCGTGCGCGTGAACACGGTGTGCGGCGGACTCGTCCGCACGGACGCGCTCGCCTACTTCCCGGAGGGCGCGGCGATGCTGGAGGCCGCCGAACGCCTCACCCCGCTCGGACGCGTCGGGGAGCCGCAGGACATCGCGGATGCGGTCGCGCTGCTGTGCGACCCGCGTGCAGCCTGGATCACCGGGCAGGTGATCGTGGCGGACGGCGGCCTGTCGGCGGTCTGAGCGGCGTCAGGTCGACGCGCGGACGTCGAAGCCGGCGTCCTCGACCGCGCGGGCGAGGCGCGCGCGGGGGACGTCGCCCGTGACCACGGCCTCGCGCCGTTCGAGCGAGACCCTGACGTCGGTGACGCCGGGGACGGCGCCGAGGGCGCGTTCGACGGACAGCACGCAGCCGCCGCAGGTCATGCCGTCGATGCCGAGGGTGGTGGGTTCCATGGTGTCTCCGGTCCGGACACGTTCGCCGTGGCGAAGCCGGGCGTCGTGCGGTAGTTTTCGGCAGCGCGGAGGAACGCGATGCTCGGCTTGATCCTGTACACGCTCGTGGCCTGCGACAACTCCGAAGTGCTCCCGACGAACGTCGACGGGCGACTTGCGGACCTCGAGGCGCTCACCGAGGCGCAGGCGACGCAGATCGCCGCGCTGCAGGCCCAGGTGGCGACGCTGGAATCGGCGGACGCCGCGACGCGCCTCGTCACGCTGGAGACGGAGCTGAGCGTCGGGGGCGACCCCACCTTCGTGAGCCGCATCGACGCGCTCGACGAGGGGCTCGTGTCGATCGACACGCGCGTGACCGCGCTCGACGAGGACCTCGACGACCGTGTCGAGAGCGCCACCGGCCAGGCCGTGCTGCGCGCGCTGTCGGATTCGGCGACCTCGGGCGGGCCTTCGTACTTCCAGCGGATCGTGGCGGCCTCCGACGGCGTGGACGCGCTCGCGGCGCGCGCGGACGCCCTGGAGACGGCGGTGTTCGAGGCCGACGAGACCGGCGGTGTGCAGTTGGGCGACGACGGTGCGCCCCTCTCGCGCCTGCAGGATGTGCTGGTGCGGCTGGACCTCCTCGAAGGGGGCGGCACCACGTTCGGCGGGCGCCTCTCCGCGCTCGAGACGCTCGCCGATTCGACCGAGGCGGCGCTCGCGACGCTGCAAGGCACCTTCGAGTCCGCGGTGTACGAGACCGACGCCGCCGGCGCGGTGGTGACGGACGCCCTCGGCGCACCCGTCCTGCGCGTGGATGGGCTCGGGGACGTCGTGGACACCCTCGACGAAGCGTTGGCGATGCTGGAATCGCGCGTGGGCGTGTCCGAAACGGCGATCCAGGCGATCGACGACGAACTGACGACGACGGACGCGGCCGGGGACGTGCGCGTCCTCGCGGTGCTCCAGGGCGCCGTGGCGCAGATGGTGACGTCGAGCCAGCTCGACGCGGCCGTGCGGGCGGGGGACGACGCGATCTGGGCGGTCGTCGGCGGGGCCTCGGCGCCGCAGATCGACCCGAACCTTCGGCAGGCCATCGCGGACCTGCGCGTGGAGCTCGGGAACATCGACGCCGGCTTCCTGGCGCAGCTCGCGGACTACGTCACGGTGGACACGGACGGCGGCGGCCGTCCGCGGGTCCTCGTGACCGGCGCGAACCTCCAGGTGCGCGCGTGCGCGACGTCTGGCGGGGCGTGTGAGGGGCGGGGGAACCTCGTGGTGGGGGATAATCTCATGCGTGGATCGGGAGACGTCCCCGCAAATCGTGCTGGCGAGCACAACATCGTTGTAGGCGACTACAATTGGTATACTGGCGTCGGCAACATCGTGGCTGGCAAGTCGAACCTAGCAGCAGCCAACTACGGCGCGCTGATCGGGACCGAAGGCAGTCGCATCGATCTGGGCGCGAATGACGCAGCGGTTGTCGGCGGCACCAACAGTGTCGTAACGGCGCCGCAAGGGGCAGTGATCGGTGGCGATCGTCTCGCGGCGTCCGCTGCCGGCCGCACGATCTTCCTTCCTCATCCCTAGGTACGTCCCATGCCCCACGCCCCCACGCAGACCTGGGATCTCGACGCCCTCTTCCCGGGCGGGCCGGACGGCGCCGCCTTCCGCGCGTCGCTCGATGCGCGCGCCGTCGAGCTCGACGCGCTCCTCGCGCGGGCCGACGCCACGCCGGAGCGCCTGGAAGGGGCGTCCCTGGACGCCTTCGCGGACCTGCTCGTCGCGTTGCAGGACATCGCGTTGCAGCTCGAGCAGCTCGGCACCTTCGCGGGCTGCCACGCCGCCGCCGACGCCCGCAGCCACGCGGCGCTTCGCGCCGAGTCCCGCACCACCGAGCTCTCCAACCGCCTCGAGCGCGCGTGGGTCGTTCCCGCGGCCCGTATCGCCCGGGGGGAGGACTTCGACGCCATCCTCGCGCACCCGCGCCTCTCGGACATGCGGCCGATGCTCCTGGATCGCCGTCGCCTCGCGCGTTTCCTGCTGCCCGAGGCGCAGGACGCGCTGGCGACCGAGCTCGCGCGGGACGGAATCCTGGCGTGGGGGGAGCTCTACGACGCGACGAGCGGGGCGCTGTCCATCCCCTTCGATCGCGGCAACGGCCCGGAGGCGCTGTCACCCGGGCAGCTCTCCTCGGTCGTGTCCAACGACGACAAGGCGCTGCGCGATCGCGCGCACGCCGCGCTCGTCGAAGGGTGGCGCGGCATCGGGGACACCTGCGCGCGGGCGCTCACCCACATCACCGGCACGCGCGCGGTGCTCCATGCCCGACGCGGCCTGGACCCGCTCGACGAGCCGCTCGCGGGCGCCCACATGGAGCGCGCCACGCTCGAGGCCATGATGGAGGCCGCCCGTCGGGCGCAGCCGATGATGCACCGCTACCTGGCGCTCAAGTCCCGCGCGCTCGGCGGGGAGACGATGAGCTGGGCGGACACCGTCGCGCTGCTCGGCACCTCCTCGGGTCGAATCGCCTACGACGACGCGCAGGACTTCGTCGTGCAGCAGTTCGGGGCGTTCTCCGGCACGCTGGCGGACTTCGCGGTGCGCGCGTTCCGGGAGCGCTGGGTGGAGGTCGAGGACCGCCCCGGCAAGCGCGGGGGCGGCTTCTGCGCCGACGTGCCGCTCTCCCGCCAGAGCCGCATCTTCATGACGTGGGGCGGCTCGGCGCGCAGCGTCGCCACGCTCGCCCACGAGCTCGGTCACGCCTACCACAACGAGGTGCTGCACGCGGTCCCGCCCAGCCGGCGTCGCGTGCCGATGACCCTCGCCGAGACGGCCTCGACCTTCGCGGAGGCGCTCGTCCGCGAGGCGAGCCTCGACGCCGAGACGGACCCCGGCCGGCGCCTGCGGCTCCTGGACGCCTCGCTCTCCGACGGGCTCGCGTTCCTGTGCAACATCCCCGCGCGCTACGAGCTGGAATGCGCGCTCTACCGCCTGCGTGCCGAGGGCCCGCTCGACGCCGACACCCTCTCGGCGACCTGCGACGCGATCTTCCGACGCTGGTACGGCCCGTCCGTCGCGAACGTCGATCCGATGTTCTGGGCGAGCAAGCTTCACTTCTACATCCCCACGCTCGCGTTCTACAACTTCCCGTACACCTTCGGGTTCCTCTTCGCGAACCTGGTCTACGGGCACTTCCGCCCGATGGGGACGGCGGGGATGGACGGCTACGTGCGCCTGCTCGCGCGCACGGGCGACACCTGGGCCGAGCCGCTCGCCCGCGAGGAGCTGGGCCTGGACCTCTCCGAGGTCGCGACGTGGGAGCGTGCGCTCGCGCCGGTCCAGCGGGACTTCGCCGCCTTCGAGCGGCTGGTCGGGGCGTAGCCGCCGGGGGCGTTGCGGGCACGCCGCCGCGGTTGGC
>JACCDP011403859.1_pt1 | contig 13210 bp, 11 predicted proteins | sample 7445841 | NCBI WGS metagenome assembly JACCDP01 (sample SAMN15323441, study PRJNA562643) | freshwater metagenome | isolation source: river surface water | place: USA:Blue River Watershed | collected 2017-08-17
CCGCAGCCCCTGCCAAGCCGGCCTCGGGCGCGGCCAAGCCCGCCTCCGCCCCGCAGGCTGCAGCCGCTCCGGCCCCCTGCGTCGACCCGGGCCCCTTCGTGTACACCCCGGCCGCGGTAGCGGCCGCGCCTGCCGCCTCGGCGCCCGCCAAACCGGCGTCCGCACCGCCAGCGGCCAAGAAGGGCTGAACGAAACGCCCTTTGCGTACCGGGACCGAGGCCAGCCCGCACGTGGCTGGCCTTTTTCGTTGTAGCCTGCCGATCGCACCCGCCAGACCTGCATGAAGCTGCCCCGCCTCACCGATGCCCGCGCACCCCTCGTGCGTGAGGTAGCCGCCATCGACGAACACGGCCAGGCGCAGCGCGTGCAGATCCCGGCGGAGCGGGACCTCACCGTCTACGTCGACAAGCGTGAACTCGTCACGCTCATGACCCTGGGCGCACGGCCCGAATGGCTGGTGCTGGGGTACCTGCGCAATCAGCGACTGGTGGCCTCGCCCGAGGAGGTCGAGTCGGTCACCGTCGATTGGGACGTGGGCGCCGCCGCGGTGATGACCCGCCGCGGCATCGACCGCATCGAGGAGCGCACCGCGCACCGGGTGGTCACCACCGGCTGCGGCCAGGGCAGTATCTTTGGCGCGCTGATGGACGACGTGCAGTCGATCGCCTTGCCGACGGCGTGCCTCACGCAGGCGCAGCTGTATGCGCTGGTCAACGCGATCCGCCTGCAGGAGAGCACGTACAAGTCGGCGGGTTCGGTGCATGGCTGCGCCTTGTTCCAGGGCGAACGGATGCTCGTCTTCGTCGAGGACGTCGGCCGCCACAACGCCATCGACACGATCGCCGGCTGGATGTGGATGCACGGCGTCGACACCACCGTCGCCACGCCCGAGGTGCCTTATGTGTTCTACACCACGGGGCGTCTCACCAGCGAGATGATCATCAAGTCGGCGCAGATGGGGGTGGCCCTGGTGGTTTCGCGCAGCGGGATCACGCAGATGGGACACCAGATTGCGCAGCAGCTCGGTCTGTGTGCCATCGGACGGGCCACGAACAAGCACTTTCTTTGCTACACGGCGCCGGAGCGCCTGAGGCTGCAGCCGGAGCTGGCGGCATCACGCCTGGCACCGTAGGGGTGTCTGAATTCGGGTAAGGTCACCCGATGGCTTCCCGTTCTCCTGGCATCCCCTTCTGGCGTCTCGGCGCGACCCTGTTATGGCGCGATTTGCGCGCCGGTGAATTGCGCCTGCTGGTGCTGGCGGTCCTGCTGGCGGTCGCGGCCCTGACCGCCGTGGGTTTCTTTGCCGACCGCCTCAAGGGCGGACTGGCTCGCGATGCGCGCCAGTTGCTTGGGGGCGATGCAGTGGTCGCCAGTGACAACGCCCTCCCGCCAGTTTTCGCCGAGCGCGCACGCGCCCTGGGCCTGCAGGTGGCGGGGACGCTGGGCTTTCCGACCATGGCGCGCGCCTCCGAGGCCCGGGGCGGCGCGACACAGCTCGTGGCCTTGAAGGCGGTCGCGCCTGGCTATCCCCTGCGCGGGAAGCTGATGATTGCCGCGTCGGCGGACGTGCCGGGTACGCCTGCATCGGGCATTCCGGCCCCGGGGGAAGCTTGGGTCGATCCTGCCTTGCTCGACGTGCTGCAGCTGCAGCTGGGGGATGCGCTCCTGCTGGGGGACGCCTCCCTGCGCATCACCCGGTTGCTGTTGACGGAGCCCGATCGTGGTGCAGGTTTCATGAGTTTCGCGCCGCGGGTGATGATCCACGAGGCCGACCTTGACGCCACGCGTCTGGTGCAGCCGGCCAGCCGGCTCAATTACCGCCTGGCGGTGGCAGGCCCCGATGCCGCTGTCAAACGATTCACCGATTGGGCACAGGCGCAGATCAAGGCGTCCGACCTGCGCGGTGTGCGCCTGGAGTCCTTCGAGGCGGGCCGCCCCGAGATGCGCCAGACGCTCGATCGCGCCGAGAAATTCCTCAATTTGGTGGCCCTGCTCTCGGCGCTCCTGAGCGCGGTGGCCGTGGCCCTGGCGGCGCGCGCATTCGCCGCCCGGCACCTGGACGACTGCGCCATGCTGCGGGTCCTGGGTCAGCCCCAGGGTCGCATCGCCCGCGCCTATGCCTTCGAGTTCGGTGTGGTGGGCACGGTCGCGAGCCTGCTGGGCGTGGCCCTGGGCTGGTGCGTGCACTTCGTCTTCGTGGTGCTGCTGTCGGGGCTGGTGGAAGCCAGCCTGCCGCCTGCGGGCCTGTGGCCGGCCTTCTTCGGTGTGGGCATGGGCCTGACCCTGCTGTTTGCCTTCGGCTTGCCGCCCGTGCTGCAGCTGGCCAAGGTGCCGGCGCTGCGCGTGATCCGCCGCGACCTGGGCCAGCTGCAGCCCGCCTCCGCGGGCGTGCTGGTGCTGGGCGTGAGCGGTTTCGTCGTCCTGCTGCTGGCTGCCAGCAGCGACCTGAAGCTTGGCGGGATCGCCGTGGGGGGCTTCGCGCTGGCCGTGGGGCTGTTCGCGGGCCTGAGCTGGCTTGCGGTCAAAGCGCTGCGGCGGTGTGTCAACGAGGCCACCGCCCCGCGCTGGCTGGTGCTGGCCACCCGCCAGGTTTCGGCCCGTCCCGCTTACGCGGTGGTACAGGTCAGCGCGCTGGCGGTGGGCCTGCTGGCCCTGGTCCTGCTCGTACTTTTGCGCACCGACCTGATCGACAGCTGGCGCCGCGCCACCCCGCCGGACGCCCCCAATCGCTTCGTGATCAACGTCATGCCCGATCAGGAACAGGCCTTTCGCAAGCTGCTCGAGGAGGCCGGGGTGCGCCGCTACGACTGGTACCCGATGATCCGCGGCCGCCTGCTGGCCATCAACGGTCGTACCGTCAACCCGGACGATTTCCAGGAGGAGCGTGCCCGCCGCCTCGTCGACCGCGAGTTCAACCTCTCCCACGCAGCCGCCCAGCCCCCGCACAACCAGGTCACCGCCGGACGCTGGCAACCCGAGGAGGCGGGCGCGGTGAGCGTGGAGGAGGGCCTGGCCCAGACCCTGGGCCTCAAGCTGGGCGACACGATGCTGTTTGACATCGGCGGTATCCGCAGCGAGGCGAGGATCACCTCCCTGCGCAAGGTCGACTGGGGCTCGATGCGCGCCAACTTCTTCGTGATGTACCCGGTCAGCCAAATGACCGATGTGCCCTCGACCTACATGGGGGCCTTTCGCGCGCCCGAGCGCAAGGGCTTTGACAACGCGCTGGTGCGGGCCTTCCCCAATGTGACCAACGTCGACATGTCGGCCACCCTGCGTCAGGTCCAGGGGGTCCTGGACAAGGTGATCCGCGCGGTGGAATTCCTCTTCGGCTTCACCCTGGCGGCGGGTCTGGTGGTGCTGTTCGCCGCTGTCACCGCCACCCGCGAGGAGCGTGCGCGCGAGTTCGCGGTGATGCGGGCGGTGGGTGCGCGCGCCTCGCTGCTGCGGCAGGTGCAGCGCGCCGAGCTGGCTGGCGTGGGGCTGCTGGCAGGTTTCCTGGCCAGCGCGGTGGCGATGGCGGTCGGTTGGGGGCTGGCGCGCTATGCCTTCGAGTTCGAGTGGCGAGCATCGCCCTTCGTGCCAGTCGCGGGCGCCCTGGCGGGTGCGGCGCTGGCGCTGGCGGCGGGCTGGTGGGGGCTGCGCGGCGTGATCACGCGCCCGGTGGTGGAGACGCTGCGCAAGGCGCCGCAGTGAGCGCTCCACCCGGGAGGCCTCAAGAGGCCGCGTAGATCACGGCTGGAAATGTGGCGAGCCAGGCCCAGAAGAAGCGGTTCAGGCCGAAGAACCAGAACACCATGAAGTGAAAGACCGCCGCGACCGCACAGAACGCGGCGGCCAGGCGCGCATCGAGCAGTGCCAGCGGAAAGCACCCCTCCCACACGGTGAAGGACCAGGCGCAGGCGCGGGCCACCGCGGGGCGGCGTAGCAGGCTGCCCGCCGCCAGCGGGCCGTAGATACCCGTGTCCAGGAAAAAGGTCAGGGCGCGCCCGGATCGCCATTGCGGCTGCAGCAGCTTCACCCATCCCGACATGAAGTACGAGGTGAGGGACTGCAGGGCCACGTACCACAGGCCGGCGCGCCAGCCCTGGGCCATGCCCGCCCAGGTGCCGACCGTGTGCGCGATCAGCAGGCCGGTCAGACCCACCAGCGTCATGAAATCGCTGCCGCCATTGAAGGCCCCGCGCCAGCGAAACAGCAGCAGCAGCGCAATCATGAACAGCGCCACTGCGCCCGCCAGGGGCAGGTGACCCGCCATGAGCAGGACGGCCAGGCCCGCACGCAGCCCCAGCAGGGACAGGTAGGTTGCGGGCCGGAAGGCCGTATCCAGCAGCGGCGTGAGCCAGCGGGGGCGGGCGGGCAGCTCGGTGCGCTGGATGGACCAGTCACCCACCCGGTCCAGGGCTTGTACCCGCAGCTGTTCGAGCGATTGCAGCAGCAGACTCCACCCCAGGAGCAGCTCGAAGGCGCGGGCGGCATCGGCGAGCGTCATGCGGTCAGCACCGGTGATTGCAGCATGCACACGGCCTCTTCGCCGCGGGGCGATTCGAGCCGGACCTCGAACTGGTAGGCGCGCGCCGTGGCGGGCAGTGCCACGCGCGCGAGCCGCGCGACCAGCTGGTAGCTCACGCACTCACGCACATCGGCGCCCTCGGGCAGGTCATTGATATCGGCGGCGAGGTGATCCACCAGGTTCTGGTGTGACAAGGCCAGGTTCACATCGGGGCTGTGCATCAGGTGCCACAGCCTGCGGGCGCGGCGCGGGTACACCTGCTGCCAGGGCAGCCACTGGCCGGAGGCGGCCTGCCCGCGCACGAACAGCCGCGGCGGGCGGCCGACCGCGTGATAGAACTTCCAGTTCGGAAAGAAGGCGCGCAGGAAGAAGGCCCAGCGTCCCTGCACGATCCGCTTGTGACGTCGCAGTGCCCACACCAGCAGCGCGAAGTACGCGATGAACAGCAGGAGGGTGACGAGCAGGGTGGGCGACATCGTCAGGCACACGCGTGCGCTCAGGGCAATTCGGCGTCGCGCATGCGGCCCATGATCACGCCAGCGCGGCTGGCGAGGTACTCCGAATTCGGCAGCTTTTCGAAGTAGCGCGGTCGCGGCAGCATCACTGCCAGCCGCGCCGCCTCGTAGGGAGTGAGCCGCGAGGCGCTTTTGCGGAAGTAGTGCTGTGCGGCGGCCTCAGCGCCGAAGACGCCTTCACCCCATTCCACGTGATTCAGGTAGATCTCGAGGATGCGTTCCTTGCTCAGGAAGACCTCCAGGGCGAAGGTCAGCACGAATTCCTGTCCCTTGCGCAGCATCGTGCGCTCGCCCGAGAGCAGCAGGTTCTTGGCCAGTTGCTGCGTGATGGTGGAGCCTCCCACGATCTTGGGCGCGCGTGCGCGCTGGGCCTGGGATCTGGCCTGGGCCCGTCGGGCCGCTTCCGCCTCGGCCTTGGCATTGCGCTGCCAGGCTTTCTCGACAGCCTCCCAGTCGACGCCGTCGTGGTTCACGAAGCTGTCGTCCTCGGAGGCAATGACGGCCCGTTTGAGGTGGTCGGAAAGGCGCGCGTAAGGCACCCACTCCTGTCGCCAGCGCAGACCGGTTGGTTTGTGTGCGATGCGCCAGGCCTCGGATCGCTCGAAGGTGGTCGACTGCGGATCCACCACCGCCATCAGGGCGATCCGTGCGATGAAAAACAGCTGCATCGCCAGGACTGCAGCGATCAGCAGCAGGACCCACCGTCCCAGCGCCCTCATGCCTTCGCCGCCTCCAGCAGCACGCGCAATTCCGCCAGCACCTGGCTGGCAGGCGGGGTCACGCCACGCCAGATCGTGAAGGACTCGGCGGCCTGTTCAACCAGCATGCCCAGACCGTCGCGCGCCTGAGCGCCCTGTTGGCGGGCCCAGGTGAGGAAAGCCTGGGCGCCCGGTCCGTACATGAGGTCGCAGGCCAGGGTCCCCGCGCGCAGGGCGGTGGGGGCGATGGGGACGGCCTGGCCCGCCAGGCTGCTGGCGCTGGCATTGACCACGATGTCGTAGCCAGCGTCTACCGCGTCCAGGCCGCAGGCAGACAGCGCCACGCCCTGCTGGCGCGCCAGGTCCGCATGGCGGTCGGCGAGCTGGCGCGCCTTCTCGGGCGTGCGATTGGCGATGGTCAGGGCGGCAGGCCGGGCCTGCAGCAGCGGCCCGAGCACGCCCGCACCCGCACCGCCCGCGCCCACCAGCAGCACACGGCTGCCCGCCAGCGGGACGCCAGCGTTCACCGTGATGTCACGCACCAGGCCGATGCCGTCGGTGTTGTCGCCGAACGTGGACGCGCCATCGAAGCGCAGCGTGTTGCAGGCGCCGGCCCGCACCGCGCGCTCCGACAACTGCAGCCCGGGCAGGGCCGCAGCCTCGAACTTGAAAGGTACCGTGACGTTGCAGCCCTTGCCGCCCGCCGCCCGCAAGGCCTGTACCGCCTGCGCGAAACCGCCCAGGGGCACCAGGAGGGCGTCGTAGGCCAGCGACTGGCCCGTGAGCTGCGCAAAGCGGGCATGGATCCACGGCGACTTGCTGTGCGCCACCGGATTACCCATCACGCCATAGCGGTCCATCGTTGCCTGTCCTTGTGCGCGGGGTCAGCGCCCCGCGACGCTGGTCTCGAGCGTCTCGTTGCGCGTGAACCGGAAGCGCGACACCACCACGATCTGGTCGGCGCGTTGTCGCATGCCTTCGCTGAAGCGTCCGAACGGACCGGCCGCCGTGGCGATGCCGATGGCGCGCCGGTCCAGGGCCGGCTGCCCGGAACTCTCGACGATCTCGGCGGTCAGCGGCCGGCCGTCCTGGTTGATCGTGATCGCCACGGTCAGTTCGCCATACAGCTTCTGACCGCCCAGTTCCGGGAAGTTGCGGGTGCCACGCTCCTCGATGCGCCGGCGCAGGGCGTCGTAGTAGACCGCATAGACCTCCTCGCGCGTCGCGGGACTCACGTAGCGTTTTCTCGGGCGCGCGTTTTCCTCGTGGATGCGCCGCTCGATCTCGGCCAGCACCTTGGCCAGCTGGCGGCGTTTCTCCTCGCGCGCCTTGGCCTCGGGGTGGTCGGCAGCCTGCCGGGGGTCGGGCGGGGGCAGGGCCGCGAGGGCCTGGCGGGCCTGCGCCAGCAGCATCATCTGCTGGGTCTGCAGGGCTTCCAGCTTGCGGTGGGATTCCTCGCTCGCGTCTCCGGTGGCGGCCAGCATCGTTGGCGGCAAGGGGGAGGTCGCGCGCCCGGCCTGTGCCTCGCCACCGCCGGCCAGGGAGGCCTGGGCGATGGCCTGGGCCTTTTCCGGGCGCTCCTGGGTACGGGCGTTCACCAGCACCACGTCGAGCGGGGAGTCCTGGAAGATTCGGTTGAAGCGCTCGGGATCGACGAAGCGCACGGCCAGCAAGGCTGCATGGGCCGCCACGGAGGCGGCCAGGGCGATCTGCAGGGTGCTGGGCGACTTGAGCTTCACGGGGACGGATTATCGGACGCGGCCGGTTCCTCGCTGAGATCGACGGCGATGGCGATCGGGCCGGCCACCGGCTCCTCCTCGCCGCCGTCGTCGTCCACCGCCTCGGCTGCAGGCTCGGCATCCAGGCGCTCGATGACGGTGCCGTGGACGTCCAGCGCGATCTCGTCGATCTCGCCCAGACGCACGCGGACCCGCGCGCCCCGAGGCAGGTCGTTCGCCCCCATCACCGGCAGCACCAGGGGCAGGTCGTCGGCGCGCACCAGGCCCTCGCGCATGGCGGTGGCCGTGAGTTCGGTGATGCCTTGCTGGCGCAGGTACTTCAGGGTCCAGAACCGCTCCATCCCCGCCTGGTAGCCGTTGTAGGCGGTGTAGGCCGCATCGAAGCCCGAGATGATGGAAAAGAGCTCCGCGTCCTTGGGTTTGAAGGGCGCGGCCAGGGCGGCAGTGCGGCCATGGCGGGCGCCCGCGATGATCTGCCACTGGTTCACGAGGTCGGTGTATCGGCGCAGGGGCGAGGTGCTCCAGGCGTAGCACTTGACGCCGATGCCCGCGTGCGGGGCGGCCTTGGTGCCCATGCGCACTTTCACACCCGGGGCCAGGCTGGCCTGGCTGCGGTAGATGGCGGGCACCCCCAGGTCCGCCAGCCACTGGCCCCAGGTGCTGTTGGCGAGGATCATGGCCTCGGCCACGATCAGGTCCAGGGGTGCGCCGCGGCGACGCACGGAGATCTGGACCTGCTCCTGACCCGTGGGCTCGGCGCCGTCGTTGCCCGCGAGGCGGAAGTTGTAGTCGGGGCGGTTGAAGGTCTCGGGCTTGCCCCTGACCACCTCGCGCTGCGCCTTCAGGTGGCGCGCGACCCGGTAGAGGAACGACAGGGGCGCGCGCAGGCCGGCGACCGCCTCGGGCACGGGATTGCCGGCGTGCGCGGGGTCCTCCAGCCAGGCTTCGGTGATGGCTGCGTCCAGCTGGTCATGCCGCAGGTTGGCGGCGATGGTGATGCGCTCCAGTCGGGTGACGGTCTCCCGGACCGCCAGCGTGGCCTCGTCGAACTGCACGTACAGCGACACCGCGGGGCAATCGCGGCCTTCCTGCAGGGTGTAGGCCTGCACCACCTCGTCGGGGAGCATGGTGATCTTGTAACCCGGCATGTACACCGTGGACAGGCGCTGCCGCGCCACCTGGTCGACCGGCGTGGCCGGCTGCAGCGCCAGGCCGGGCGCCGCGATGTGGATGCCTACCGTCACGGTGCCGGTGCCCAGGCCCTGCACCGACAGCGCGTCGTCGATCTCGGTGGTGGAGGAGTCGTCGATGGACCAGGCCGGCGCGGGCCCCAGGGGCAGGTCGTCGGCGATGGCGGGCGCGGACAGCGGGGGAAAGCTCGTGCCCTTGGGAAAGTGCTCGAACAGGAACCGCTTCCAGTGGAACTGGTAGGCCGAGTCGATGGCGCCTGCCTTCTGCAAGAGGGCGAGCGGGGCGAGCTGCGCGGCGCGTGAGGCTTCGACCACGGCCTTGTACTCGGGGGCATTCTTGTCAGGGCGAAAGAGGATGCGAAAAAGCTGCTCGCGGATCGGGGCCGGGCAGGCGCCCTCGGCCAGCGCTTGTGCCCATTCGGTGATCTGGGCCTGCTGCTGCTTTTTCTTTTCGATCGCGGCCAGGGCCTGCTGCACGATCTCGGCGGGCGCCTTCCTGAAGCGGCCCTTGCCGGCGCGGCGGAAATAGTGGGGCGCCTCGAAGAGGCGAAACAGCGCCCCGGCCTGCTGCTCCAGGCTTGCATTCGCGCTGAAGTAGTCCCGGGCCAGTTCGGTAAAGCCGAATTCCTCCTCGGGGGCGAACTCCCAGGCCAGTTCCAGCTCGATGCCCTGGGCCGTCGCCTGCGCCTGGGCAATGAATTCGGCAGGCTGGGGTTTGTCGAACTTCAGCAGGATGTGGGCGGCCTTGACCTTGACCCGCTTGCCGGATTCCAGCTCGATCTGGGCGGATGCCTCGGCCTCGGACAGGACCCGGCCCGCCTGGAATTTCCCGGCTTCTTCAAACAATGCGTACATCGGGGGATTGTCCCATGCGCCCCCTGGCGCCTGACCTCACAGGCCGAGGAAGCCCAGTGCCTCGTCCAGATGGTCCGCGAAGTCGCTCAGGGCATGGTCGCTCCCTTGCAGCAGCTTGATCTGCGCCCCTTGGTAGCGGGCGGTCATCTCCCGCCAGTCCAGGACTTCGTCGCCCTGGGCGATGACGGCGTAATACCGCTCCAGCCGGGTCAGCGGCCCTGGCGCCATCGCCCGCAGCTCACTGACGAAGCCCGGCTCGAAAAAGAAGCGCTCGGACGGCTCCTGCCAGGTGGTGTGCTCCCCGATGAAGTGCGCCAGGTCCCGCGCCGGGTCCACGGCCGGATTGAGCAGCACGGCGCGGCATCCCACGGCCTCGGCCACGCAGGTGGCGTAAAAGCCCCCCAGGGAGGACCCCAGGACCCCCATCGACCTGGCCGGCCATCCTGCGATCCCGCGCATCACCGTGTCCTGGGCCTGCCAGGGTGAGGCGGGCAGCTGGGGGCACCACCAGGTGACCTGCGGGTGCCGCTGCTGCATCCAGCGGGCCACCTGCATCGCCTTGGCCGATCGGGGCGATGAGCGGAAACCATGCAGATACAGCAGGTGTGTGACGGGAGGGTTCATGGCGTGGCCCCGGGAGAGGAAAGCCATGATGCCACCGGCCATAATCCGGGCCCATGGCCGCCGTGTTCGAAAAACCTCCCCTGTGGCGACGCTTCGCGCCGCTGCTCCAAGGCTTCGACGGCCCGCTCGCGTTCGCCATCTTTCTCCTGGCCTGCGCGGGGCTCCTGTGCATGTACTCCTCGGGCTATGACCACGGCACGCGCTTCGCGGACCACAGCCGCAACATGCTGATCGCCGGCTTCGTGATGTTCGTCGTGGCACAGATACCGCCGCAGCGCCTCATGGGGCTGGCCGTGCCGCTGTACGTCCTGGGCGTGGCGCTCCTGATCGCGGTGGCGGTGTTCGGCATCACCAAGAAGGGGGCCAAGCGCTGGGTCAATGTGGGCGTGGTGATCCAGCCCAGCGAACTGCTCAAGATCGCGATGCCGCTGATGCTGGCGTGGTGGTTCCAGAAACGGGAAGGCCAGTTGCGCCCCATCGATTTCGTGCTGGCGGGCGTGCTCCTGGCGGTGCCCGTAGGCCTGATCATGAAGCAACCCGACCTGGGCACGTCCCTGCTGGTGCTGGCTGCAGGCCTGTCGGTGATCTTCTTCGCGGGCCTGCCGCTGAAGTTCATCCTGCCGCCGCTGGTGTTGGGGGCTGTCGGTATCGTCCTGCTGGTGGTGTTCGAGCCGCAGCTGTGTGCCGCCGGCAACCGATGGCCGGTACTGCACGATTACCAGCAGCAGCGGATCTGCACCCTGCTGGACCCCTCGCGCGACCCCCTGGGCAAGGGCTTCCACATCATCCAGGGCATGATCGCCATCGGGTCGGGGGGTATCTTTGGCAAGGGCTTCATGCAGGGAACCCAGACCCACCTGGAATTCATCCCCGAGCGCACGACGGACTTCATCTTCGCGGCGTATTCCGAGGAGTTCGGCCTGGCGGGCAACCTGTTGCTGATCGCGGGCTTCATCTTCCTGATCCTGCGCGGGCTGGCCATCGCCATGGACGCGTCCACCCTGTTCGCGCGTCTCATGGCCGGCGCCGTGACCATGATCCTCTTCACCTATGCCTTCGTGAACATGGGCATGGTCAGCGGCATCCTGCCGGTGGTGGGGGTGCCCCTGCCGTTCATCAGTTACGGGGGAACTGCGATGGTGACGCTGGGCCTGTCCCTGGGCATCCTCATGTCCATCGCCAAAGCCCGGCGCCTGGTACAGACTTGAGCGCGGGGCATGCCCGGCGCCCGGCGACGCGCCCTAGAATGCCCTGATGATTTCCCGCGAACCCACCCTCGAACGCCTGGCCACCGCCCAGCGCATGCTGCTGGAGCCTTTCGGCCTGGACGAATCCCACCTCACGCGCGCCCTGGCCGAGATCGCCACCCACCGGGTGGATGACGCCGACCTGTACTTCCAGTACACCCGCAGCGAAGGCTGGAGCCTGGAAGAGGGCATCGTCAAGACCGGCAGTTTCAGCATCGACCAGGGCGTGGGCGTGCGCGCCGTGAGCGGCGAGAAGACCGCCTTCGCCTATTCCGACGACATCTCGGAGGCCTCGCTGCTGGACGCCGCCCGTGCCGTGCGTGCCATCGGGGCAGCCAGTGGCAAGGGCCGGGTCAAGGTGCCCGCCCGCAAGGTGGCCGCCAGCCGCACGCTCTATCCCGGCCTGGACCCCATCGCCACCCTGGACAGCACTGCCAAGGTCAACCTGCTGGGGCGCGTGGAGACCCTGGCCCGCGCCAAGGACCCGCGCATCGTGCAGGTGATGGCGGGCTTGGCCAGCGAGTGGGACGTGGTCCTGGTCGCCCGTGCCGATGGCACCCTGGCCGCCGACGTCCGCCCCCTGGTGCGCCTGTCGGTCAGCGTGATCGCCGAACAGAACGGCCGCCGCGAGTCCGGCTCGGGCGGCGGCGGCGGGCGCTTTGGCCTGGCGTATTTCGACGATGCGCGCATCGCCGGCTACGTGGACGAGGCCGTCAATGCCGCCCTCACCAACCTGGAGTCGCGTCCTGCGCCCGCCGGCGAGATGACGGTGGTCCTGGGTCCGGGCTGGCCCGGCATCCTGCTGCACGAGGCCATTGGCCACGGCCTGGAGGGCGACTTCAACCGCAAGGGCTCGAGCGCCTTCTCCGGCCGCATCGGCAAGCGCGTGGCGGCCAAGGGCGTGACCGTGCTGGATGACGGCACCCTGGCCGACCGCCGAGGGTCCCTGAACATCGACGACGAGGGCCACGCCAGCCAGCGCAACGTCCTGATCGAGGACGGCATCTTGCGCGGTTACATCCAGGACTCGCTCAATGCCCGCCTCATGGGCGTGAAACCCACCGGCAACGGCCGGCGCGAGAGCTATGCCCATGTGCCCATGCCCCGCATGACGAACACCTACATGCTGGGGGGCGACAAGTCGCCCGAGGAAATCGTCGCCAGCATGAAGAAGGGCCTGTACGCCACCAATTTCGGCGGCGGGCAGGTCGACATCACCTCGGGCAAGTTCGTGTTCTCCGCCAGCGAGGCCTTCTGGGTCGAGAACGGCAAGATTCTCTACCCGGTCAAGGGTGCCACGCTGGTGGGCAACGGCCCGGACGCCCTCACGCGGGTGACCCTGATCGGCAACGACATGAGCCTGGACCCCGGCGTGGGCACCTGCGGCAAGGAGGGCCAGAGCGTGCCGGTGGGAGTGGGCCAGCCCACGCTGCGCATCGACGGCCTGACGGTCGGAGGCACGGCCTGAGGCCAGCTGGGGTCAGGCCCCGGCCTCGACCCCGGCCGGGAGGCCGTCCCGACTTGTGCTAGATTGCAGTCTTATGCCTCGCAGCAACGTTTTCTTTTTTGGCTACTTTTGGTACTTCTCCAGCCCCACCGGCGGCCGAGAGACCTGAGCGTACCCAGAAGCAGAACGCACCCAGGAATCCTCGAAAACCGCCGGTCACCCCGGCGGTTTTTTTATGTCCCGTTTCATTTGACTTGAACCCAGAGAAGGAGCCTGTGATGTCCCCCAAGACCGCCCCAGCCAGCGACGCCTGGTATGCGCACCCCGTCGACAAGACCAGCCAGACCGACGACCAGCGCATCAAGGACATCACCGTGCTTCC